>Ga0209344_10004615_pt1 | contig 12506 bp, 12 predicted proteins | sample Cruoilmetagenom6_FD_187293 | JGI IMG/M metagenome (GOLD analysis project Ga0209344, IMG submission 187293) | Oil polluted marine microbial communities from Coal Oil Point, Santa Barbara, California, USA - Santa Barbara Oil Seep Sample 6 (SPAdes)... | ecosystem: Environmental > Aquatic > Marine...
GTGACACTGTGAAGGAACCCATCAGCACCACCAGGGCGGGCATCAGCGACAACACGATAATGAGCCCAGCCCCTCCCGAAATAAGTATGGCTTTCCAACCCCGTAACTTAATACGTGGCGTAGTGCGCCCCGCCACCATTTGGTAGTTCCGCTTGGAGAGATAGCGCTTTTGTAGAAACAAAACACCGGAGACCAGCAGAATCGATACGGTGGCTAACGTCGATTGCATAGTGGGGTTACCACCAAGCTCACTGATAAAGCTTCGATACGTCATGACCGATAGCAACGGCACGCGCTGTGCCAAGGCAATAGAAATCGCAAAATTGCCAATGACGAGGGTGAAAACAATCAGACCCGAGGCGAGAACTGCTGGAAGGATAGTGGGGAAAACCACACGGATATAAGTAGTGAGAGGTGCCGTTCCTAGGCTCTGTCCTGCTTCTTCAAGACTATGGTCAAACCCACGTAAAGCGGCTAGGGCCGCAAGGAAGACGTGAACATAGTAAGTTAGCGTCATCACATAGATGAGCCCAAACCATCCGTAAAATTGGGGAAAGGGTAACCCAAGCGCTTTAAACAGATTTGTTACCAACCCATTGTTGCCGAATACCATCACCCAGGATTGAGCCGAGATCAGCTCAGGAATAATGAGCACCGATAGCGGCAACAGCAGCACGATATTACCGAATGGAATGTCGTACCGCGCCACAACGAAAGCAAGAAACACGCCCAGAATCGTACACGTCAACGTCACTATTAAGCTAAGAATGACCGTGTTCATGAGCGCTTCAAGATACTTTCCACGCGTAAGAAAGGTTTCGAAGCCATCAATTGAAAACGTACCGTTATCACCTATAAAACTTCGAAAGAGCACCCCAAAAATGGGATAGGCTACGAAAATGGCGAGAAATATCAGCGCGAGTGCGCTTAAGAACCCCCATGGAAAGAATCGATTCATGCCGAAGCCTCCGGAACGAAAAGACATTTCTCACCGATGGAGACAATAACGTTATCGCCGCGCCCCAGGGCACTGGTAGCAGCTTCGCCGACCGTTTCAACATGCAGATCCTCTCCACTGTTCAATACGACATGAAAGCTGGTTCGATACCCCTGGAACTGCAGAGAAGCGATGCGTCCTTCCAATTCGCCATTGCCGGGCTCACTATATTTCTTCCGAATAGTGATATTTTCTGGGCGGGCAACCATCAAATAGCGGCCATTTTCTGCGATGCCCATCGTACGCCCCGACACGAGAGTGCCCTGAACAAGATACCGATCCATACCATCTAAGCCATGCTCCTGGAACTCGGCCTCCAATAGGTTTGCCGAGCCGACGAAACGTGATACATAGGCCGTTTTGGGATTGCGATAAACATCGGCAGGCGCGCCGCATTGGTCAATGCAGCCATTTTTCATGACCGCGATCTCATCTGACATGGCGAGCGCTTCTTCCTGGTCATGGGTCACAAAGATCGTGGTTGTGCGGGTTTCAAGCTGAAGGGAGCGAATAACATCTCGCATCTGCACACGAAGTGAGGCATCTAGGTTGGAGAGCGGCTCGTCCATCAGAAGTACACGTGGCTCAATTACCAGCGCACGCGCTAGCGCAACCCGCTGCCTTTGACCGCCGCTCATTTCTGCTGGCAATCGTGAGCCGAGACCGTCGAGCCCCACTTTTTCTAGATACTCCGGGACTTTGCGCTGGAGCTCTTTGCTTGATAATTTACGCGCACGAAGACCGTAGGCAACGTTGTCGAATACGTTTTTATCCGGGAAAAGGGCATAGTCCTGAAACACCATCCCGACGCCCCGCTGGTGCGTCGAAACGCGGGTGATATCATCCTTATTGAAATGGACGGCCCCCTGTGTAGGCGATACGAATCCCGCAATAATTCTGAGTAGCGTGGTTTTTCCACAACCGCTCGGGCCGAGCAGAGTAAAGAAGGTTCCGTCAGCAATACGGCGGCTAACACCCTTGAGTACTTCAGCATCACCGTAGGACTTGCGGATATCCTGCAATATAAGTTCAGCCATACATATCTCCCGATAGTGTCCTTTTGATACGAGCTATCTGCTCCCCGTATACCCAGAACCCTATGCTGGAGACGTAGTGTTACACCAGCGAGAACTTCTACCCCTTAAGTAAGAATTTCTTACATAAAGAGCAGCTTTAATAGCCAGAGACCCTTATTAGCAGGACTCTTTTGGAGTTGATGACAGTGCGAGGCAGGAAAATATTATTAGCGGTCTAAAGCAAATGGGTCGCAGCAGATCAGTGGGTAAAGACGATGTGTAATGGTTGATAGTTTCAGGAATAAAGCTCCCATTCGATATCCTGGGAGGCGGAAACATCGGCAATATTCTCGCTCATCAGCCACCGAATCAGACGCTCTATATTATTAACGCCTCGACTTTTTTTATCGTAAAGGGCGTAGAAACCTGAACCGATGATAACGTTCTCAGCAAAAACGTTTATCAGCCGTCCATCTCTGATGTCATCTTCCACAAATACACGTGGGCAAAGGCAGATACCTGCACCACTTCTGGCAGATGCCAGGCTAAGAAAGATATGGTCGAAGACCTGCCCTGCCAATGTCTGGCTTGTAACAATACCCGCTTTTCGAAACCAGTTCGGCCATGCTGATATCCGGCTTTTAGTATGGAGCAGTTTAAAGTTAAGCAAATCTGAAGGTGACTCAAGGCTTTCTTCTTCAAACAGCCTAGGCGCAGCAACCGCTACAGAAACATCATCAAGTATACGAACACATTCCATTCCAGACTTCTTCATCGGGTAACGTCTGATGATCAGGTCACTCTGCTCGTAGGCTTTACTCAACACATCGGTAGTGGATATTTCGGTTTTTACCTCAACATTTGGAAAAGCTCTTTGAAAGTCAGCGATACGCGGCACTAACCACTGCACTGAAAAAGTGGGTGTTGAATTCACACTGATGCGGTTGAGAACGTTAGAGCTGGTAAGGTTTTGTGACGCCACCGCAATGATATCCAGGCTTTCCGTCACATCTTTAAGAAAATTCCTCGCCTTAGGTGTTAACTCAATACCGCTGCCTTTCTTCTGAAAAAGCTTCTGATTGAAGTGGTGCTCTAATATTTTTATCTGTTGGCTTATCGCGCTATGACTAACGTTCAGTTCGATGGCGGCCTTGGTCACACTTTCATGACGTGCAGCCGCCTCAAAGGCAGCAATGGCTTTCAAAGGAGGAAGGCGGCGCATAGCTTCGTCTCTTTTTCTAACGAATGGGTCTTTACATTATTCTATTCTGGGCTTTTTTACTCGTCTATCATGACTTCTTTTACCTTTTCAGCTTCAGGCTTAGCGTGGAGTTGCCTCTGTTACGCTTTCAACAACCTCCGGTGAATCCTTCTAATGACGACTACCTTGCCTACCATCGAAATCTTGTGCTCTCCGTCACAGCTCCGTGGCAAGGTAACCGTGCCGGGGTCAAAATCGATTACTAATAGAGCACTGCTTGTGGCCGCCCTAGCAAACGGTAAAAGCTCACTTTCCGGCGTTCTGGTAAGCGATGACACATGTTATATGGTTAAGGCGCTCACCGAGCTCGGCGCCCGTATCAGATTCTCCAGCGGTACGAATATCGAAATTAATGGTACGGGGACACTTAAACAGCCTTCCGACTCTTTGTATCTTGGCAATGCAGGAACAGCGATGCGCTTTCTAACAGCTGCCTGCGCCCTGGTTGAGGGTAATGTAGTGCTCAATGGTGATGAGCACATGCAGAAAAGGCCGATACACCCTTTGATTGATGCATTAAATGCGGCAGGCATTAATGCGACTGTCCCCTCATCGGGCTGCCCACCCTGCACGTTGCATGGTCAAGGCTTCATACCGGGAGGCACCATAGGCGTTAGCGGCGCGCTCTCCAGTCAGTTCCTTTCATCCCTTATGCTTGTAGCCCCACTGGCTAAACGCCCTACAATAATCAAACTCGCCGAAGATAATATCGGCGCCACAGGTTACATTGAGGTTACACGCTCCGTCATGGAAGCTTTTGGTGCCCACGTCTATCAGGATGATGAGAAAAGCTTCCACATTGCGAATACAGGGTATAGCGTTTGCGACTTTAAGGTAGCGCCCGATGCATCGGCTGCTACTTACTTCTGGGCAGCGGAGAAATTAACAGGAGGTATGATTGACCTTGGGTATACATCTGACGATTTTTCCCAGCCCGATGCAGCAGCGTACACGTTAATGCAGTCGTTCCCTTCGCTTCCTACCTTTATTGATGGCGCCCAAATGCAAGATGCCATCCCCACGCTGGCAGTGTTGGCAGCGTTTGGCTCTTCAATCGTACGCTTTACCGGTATCGCGAATCTTCGCGTCAAGGAGTGCGATCGTATCGCGGCTTTACATAAAGGGCTTAATTGCATAAAACCGGGCCTGGCAACCATCGAGGAAGACGATCTGATAGTCTTCGGCGATCCAGAGCTCCCAAAACGCGCCCGCCCATGCACGATAGACAGCATGTCCGATCATCGTATCGCCATGAGTTTTGCACTCGCCGGACTGAAGTGCCGCGGAATTAAGATATTAGAGCCTGACTGTGTGGGTAAGACCTTTCCTGATTACTGGTCAGAGCTTTCGAGCCTGGGTGTTTCCTTGAGCTATGCGTAAGCGGCGATAACCGCAGCAGTTCTAAACCATCATTACAAGCGTTCCCGCATAGCGCGAATATCGTCGATATCGACGGGTCTCGAGAGCACGGTCTTATAGCGAATCAAGTCCTCCTTCAACATCAAGGGGAGTTCCAGGCCCAGTACACTAACAGTTTCATAGCGGTCAAACGCTATATTTAGCGGCACCCAGGCCTGGCTGGCTGCATCAAAAATTTGCGCGCCGTCGGCGTTGCCAACCTCCACCTTGATGCCTTCATACTTGAACTGGACATAGGTTAAATCCCAGCCCTCCTCGCAGTAGTGCGTAGCGGGCTTGGATATGTTCGCTTGGCCAGCCTGCACCACCGTCAAAAAGTGCTCGCTGGGTACGAACAGGTCAATATCGTTCAACGCTCGTTCAGAGCCATACCCCTTTGCTGCGAGCCCTCCGCAGATTTGAAAAGGGATATTTCTATCTCTCAGTACCCCCACTATCCATTGAGCCGCTAACTGATGCACGTCTTCTCCTTCTTTTCTCATATAGCGCCAAGATTATTGCGCAGGCCTGGAATCGCCACTCAATAGCTCGCCGAGGCTAGCTATTGCTTGCGCTTAACTCTTTAAACATAAAGCTCGATGAGGCCGGGCATAGTCCCGCGAACTGTGGTGTTTCAGTGATAGTTTCGGTGCCTGCGAGCGAGATAACTCCGCATACCCTAGCCGTTTAAACAATTCACCGGCAGTGGTGGTGAGAAGATATAGCGCTTTTAGGCCACTGCGAACGGCCCACTCTTCAGCGTAGGCGACAAGCTGTTGGCCGAGCCTCTTCCCTCGATGGGCTACGGGAATCGCGAGCGAACGCAGAAGCCCGATGTCACCGTGCACCTCAATCCCTATCACGCCTAAAAGATCGCCTTCTTGGCGCAATCCAAAGAAGCAGACATCGCCATTCACCCGCAGGTCAACAACGGGTAAATCACAAGCAGCCAAGAGCGCAGTGACTTCTTGGTTATAGGCAATGTGCTCCATGACTCTCTCCTAAAGTGCTAAAGCTAGCTATCACCCGACACAATCAACCTGACCACTACCCAGACCTTGAACGCTTATTGTCCCACAGCCGATTATCAATTATGTACAAGCATTCGGGTTGTGACCAATCAGGAGGGGCGGCATGACTAACCCAGGCCAGTTTCAATTTATCAAGACGGTGTTATCCGCCTTGGTAGCGCAACTCATTAGCCTGCGCATGGCGGTGTTGTGACTAAACTCAGGTCAGCCTCAATGCGAAGAGACGTAATCCGACTTGGCGAAAGCGGGCGGTAGGGCAAAGTTCTCCCGCATCCGTTTCGTTTCGGCAGTTGGCGTCAAGCCGAAAAGCCGTTTGAACTCCCGATTGAATTGCGAAGCACTCAGGTAGCCGACGGCGTGGCAAGCGGCCTCTGCCGTCATGCTCTGACGAACCATCAGCAGTCGTGCTTGATGCAGTCGCGTGGATTTAACGTACTGCATGGGTGAAGTGTGCGTAATGGCTTTGAAGTGATTAAGAAACGTCGGAACGCTCATACCAGCCTCGCTAGCCAGTTGCGACAGGTTAAGCGGCTGAGCGTAGGTCGCGTGGATGTGGCGTAACGCCTTGCCGATTTTCCCGAACTGCCCCTGCATTGCCAGCGCCGCACGCATGGCATTGCCCTGCGCACCGGTGAGCACGCGAAAATACAGTTCTCTCACCAGCGCGGGGCCGAGAATCTCCGCCTCAAGCGGCTGACTCATCGTTTCGAGAAAACGTGTCACGGACACCCGCAACGCAGCATCCATGGGACTGGACATTAGGCTTTGGGCCACGTTTTTCTGGGTAGGAGACTGATGGCGGTCGATCTGGATCATCAGCTCCGCGGCGAGCTGAAAGTCCAGATGCATATATATGGCTAGCAGTGGGTGTTCTGGCGTCGCCTCGGTTTCCATCGTGAAGGGCACCGGCACCGCGACCGCCAGATAGTGCTGCTCGTCGTAAAGATAAACCTGATGGCCGAAATAACCCCGCTTTCTCCCCTGGCAAACAATCACGATACCGGGGTCGTACAGCACGGGAGTACGAGACAAGGAACGATCCGAACGCAGGATGCGCACGTCGGGCAGGGCCGTGAGGTTGTATCCTTCTTCCGGCGCCAGCGCCTGAAGCAGCGTCACCATGTGCCGCTGTTCAGCCGTCTGCGGAGTGGAAAGTGTCTTTTTCACGCGATACCGACTGGAATTATCAGAATAGGCAATAATATAAGAATTTTATGCCTGAAAGAAGGCAATACAAAGAGGTAATGTGCATCTTCCACTGATACACAGGAGCTATTTGCATGTCTACCAGCAAACTTTTACTCATCACGGGCGTCAGTAGCGGCTTTGGCCGGGCGCTGGCTCAGGAAGCACTTACTACCGGCCATCAGGTGGTCGGCACGGTACGTAGCGAACGGGCCAAGCAGGCATTTGAAGCACTCGATCCGGCGAAAGCGGTGGGCCGTGTGCTCGATGTGACCGACTTCGATGCCATCGATGGGGTAGTGGCCGAGATAGAGGCAAACGTCGGAGAAATCGATGTTCTCGTCAACAACGCCGGTTATGGCCATGAAGGTATCCTGGAGGAATCCTCATTGGCCGAAATGCGTCGGCAGTTTGACGTGAACGTATTCGGAGCTGTTGCCGTCACAAAGGCTGTGTTGCCATACATGCGCTCACGTCGGCGCGGACATATCCTCAACATCACGTCTATGGGTGGTTTCATCACGATGCCAGGCATCGCTTATTACTGTGGTAGTAAATTTGCACTGGAAGGTATTTCGGAGGTGCTTGGCAAAGAAGTGAAATCGTTCAATGTTCATGTCACTGCCGTGGCACCCGGCTCGTTTCGTACCGACTGGGCTGGTCGCTCGATGTCCCGCTCGCCGCGCTCGATCTCCGACTACGACGCGCTATTTGATCCGATTCGTAATGCCCGCGCCGAGAAAAGCGGTCAGCAACTTGGCGATCCGGCAAAGGCAGCTCGCGCAATGCTGGACGCAATAGCCAGCGACACGCCGCCGGAGCATCTGCTGCTGGGAAGCGATGCACTAGCGCTGGTGCGCAGCAAGTTGTCGGCGCTTGCCGACGAAATCAGTGAATGGGAGACACTCACGCGCTCGACCGATGGCTGAAGGTTCAACTGCTAAATCCCTTCCCATGGGTCTGAATCGTCGGGTGGAGTCGTTTCGTCGTAATGAAGTGTTAGCGACTCTTTAGCAGAGGCTCCAGATTCAACTCTGGATACTTTTTCGACACATTCACAACATCATTGTGGGTTTCTGCGATGATCCACTCCCGCACCTGCTTGGCGGCCTCGCTTAGCGGCTTTTTGCGTGAGTGAACCAGGTGGCATAGCCGCTCGGTGGCAATCGCGGTTGGCGTGGCGGGCACCAGCGAGCCCGTTTCCAGCCAATGGGATGCGATATTCAGCCAGCCGATGGCGATACCTTGGCCCAGCAGGGCCGCCTGGATTACGACAGCATAGTCCGAAAATACCAGCGAGTGAGTGGTTCCATAAGCTTGCAGATGGAAATTGGGCAAAAGCTCAAACCAGTCTATGCGGCTGTCGCTGAGGCTAATCAGGGTGGTGGAGACATTGATGCCGGGCGATTCGAGTTGCTGCTTTCGATAAGCCGGGCTGCAGACCGGCACCAGTATCTCCGGCAGTATCAACGAGGCGTCATGCAGGATGTCCTCCCCCGTGACGAAGCGAATCCCTAGGTCAACATCCTCGACCGAGCCGCTGACCGACCCCGATATCAGTTGAAAGCGCAGATCGATATGGGGTAGCTGCGCCTGCAGCCTGTGCATGCGCGGCATGAGCCAATGGGTGGTGAAGGCGGTTGACACCGATAACGTGACGGTTTCAAGCCCGGTGCTGCGCGCCCGGATTTCCTGAATCGCCGCTTCGATATTGCGAAAGCCGTCGATCACCCCTTGATAAAGTATCTCACCACTCTCCGTCAGCACGGTCTTGCCAGGCGTCCGCAAGAACAGTTTTACCTCCAGATACTCCTCCAAAAGCGCAAGCATTCGGCTGACCGCCGGTTGGGTAACCCCCAGTTCGGCGGCGGCTTTTGTGAAGTTACCGCAGCGAGCCGCTGATTCAAAAACAAACAGGGCGTTGGCGCTGGGTAGTTGTCGGCGCAATGTTGGCATAACTTGAGCTTATGATAACACCAAGATTTTCGCAATTGTCCCCGGACATCTTATCTGCTGTACTCAATGTCAACCGATAGGCATCACAACAATGAAAGGTGATAAATCCTATGGATGAGCGAGATAGCGTGGGTGTCTCCATACGTTCAATCAGTAAGCAGTATGGCAGCACGGAAGCCCTGAAGGACATAACCTTAAATATTGAGCCAGGTGAATTCGTGTCGCTGCTGGGCCCTTCAGGCTCGGGAAAAACGACCTTGCTTGGCGCCTTGGGCGGGTTTGTCATGCCGTCATCAGGGTCGGTATGGGTCGGTGATCAGGACATGACCTACATGCCGCCCCACAAGCGCAATATCGGCATCGTTTTTCAGAGTTACGCGCTCTTTCCTCACATGAGTGTCGGCGAAAACGTCGCTTTTCCCTTGCGGGCTCGTCGACTGCCCAAGTCAACGTGGCCGGAGCGAGTTAAACAGGCGCTGGCCATGGTCGAGCTTGATGGCTATCAGGATCGTGGAGTGTCTCAGTTGTCAGGCGGCCAACGGCAGCGCGTCGCCCTTGCCAGAGCAATCGTGTTCGAGCCTCGACTGATCCTGATGGACGAACCGCTATCGGCGCTGGATAAGCAGTTGCGCGAGACGATGCAGATTGAACTGCGCCGCTTGCATCGCAAGCTTGGGGCCACCGTGGTGTATGTGACCCACGACCAGCGTGAGGCGCTGACCATGAGCGATAGTGTCGCGATCCTCAAGGATGGTGAGCTGGTACAGATCGGCGCCCCCGAAACGCTGAACAACAACCCCAAAGACTCCTTCGTGGCCAGCTTCATCGGTGATTCCACCCTACTCCCGGTAACCCGCATTGATGAGCACACTGTCCAGCTAGGCACTCATACGCTGCGTTCTGCCATGCCCATCGCTCCCCATGCTGAGCTACTGCTGGCGATCCAGACCCAAAAACTGCTGATAGATGACGGCCAACATGAACCGGACATCAATCGCCTGCCATGTCGGGTCATGGAGGCCGTATACCAGGGCGATAGCCTGAGACTGTTTCTTGAACTGGAAGATGGAACCTCAATCAGCATGCGGCAGCCCAGTCACCATACGGCACTGCAAAAGATTCCACCGCTCGGCGAGCGTCTGAGCGTGGTACTGCATCCAGAGGACACCATTATCGTGCCTCGTGCGGGATGCGCCCCTCCGGCGGCAAACGTCGCCTGACATAACTTCAAAGCACCTCAGAAAGGAGTCATTCACGATTATGGAACTTTCCAATTTTAAAGTTCTTACCTTCGATGTCGTGGGCACGCTGATCGATTTCGAAACCGGTGTACTGGATGCTATCCGTCGGCTGGGTGGAAGTGCTGCTCAGGAGTTGAGCGACGACACCATTTTCGAGGCCTACAAACGTGGGCGGGATCGCTACCCTGGCCGTTCGAGCAGTGCCATGGCAGATGTCTACCGCTCGCTGGCAGAGGAGTTGAAGCTGCCTGCGGATTCGGTTTCAGCCGATGCCTTCCAGTTGGCGGTGTTTCGTTGGCCCGCCTTCGCGGATTCAGTGGCGGCACTGAAGCGCCTGCGCAAGCACTATCGTCTGGTAGCAATGACCAATGCCGACCGCACGGCATTCTCCTGCTATTCGCATACCCTTGACGATCCGTTCGACGATAGCGTGACCTGCGACGAGACCGGCGTGGCTAAGCCCAACCCTCAATTCTTCGCTTACAACCGTGGTCGTCAGGCGGCTCATGGCTATAAGTTCTCGGAAATACTGCATGTTGCCCAGAGCCAATACCACGACATCGGAATTGCCAAGGAGCTGGGTTACACCACTTGCTGGATAGAGCGTCGCCAGGGCCAGTCGGGATTCGGCGGTACACCGGAACCCGCACAGGTGACAAAGCCTGACTTTCATTTCCCCACGCTCAAGGCGTTGGCCGACGCCGTAGAGAAGGTGTGATATGAGTGGGCCGCAGCCAGCATCCCAGATTGCTTCACTTTGGCGTGACACGGCGCGTGTCGCGCCTGGCGTCGGGAGCCTTTCCAGTGACAAGGCGGTCGATGTTGCCATCATCGGGGGCGGCTACACGGGATTGACAGCGGCCCACCGGCTGGCCGAAAGAGGTGTCCAAGCCATCGTGGTGGATGCCAATCCTATCGGCTGGGGGGCAAGCGGTCGCAATGGCGGCGTGGTATCCGCCAAGTTCCGGCTATCGTTCCCCAGCATCGCCCAGACCCACGGCATGCCAGTCGCCACTGCCATGCACCGGCTCTGCCATGAGGCGGTGGATGAGGTGGACGCCCTGATTCAGGAGTATGACCTGAAAAGTGCCCGTTTCACGCGCTGCGGCAATCTGCGCTGCGCCCATACGGCCAGGGCATTGGAAGCGATTACCGAAGAAGCCGAATGGATGCGACGGGAATTGGGTGATGATTCGCTGCGATGCCTTTCCGCTGGCGAGGTGGCAGAAGAGACAGGCTCCCACGCGTTTACGGGGGGAGTGCTAGGGCTTGGCGTCGGCACCTTGCATCCGCTTGACTATGTGCGGGGCCTAGCAGAGGGAATTAATCGACGCCATGGCGAGATCGTCTTCGAGCGAAGTCCCGCTAGCCATATTCGCCGCACGGAGGATGGTGTCCGCATCACGACACCAGGTGGTGAGATCAAGGCGCGTCAGGTGATCCTGGCAACGAATGCCTATTCGGATATCACCCCGGTCAGTGCTGCTATCAAGTCGCGCCTGGTTCCGTTCAGAAGCTCGATCATTGCGACTGAGCCGCTTCCGATGGCGCTGCAGAGCCGCCTGATGACCAAGGAGAGAAGCTACGGTGAAACGCGCAGGATGATGCGTTGGTTTCGCAAGGTCGATGGCCGGGTCGTATTCGGCGGCCGGGGAGCATTCGGTAAAAATGATTCCCAGGCGGCATTCGACTCTCTGCGTAAAGCCATGGTGTCGCTCTTTCCAGAGCTTGCCGATATCAGCATCGCCTACCGCTGGTCGGGGCATGTGGGCATGACGCTGGATGCCCTACCCCATATCGGCAGATTTGACGACAGAGTTTGCTACGCCGCCGGTTACAACGGCGCTGGAGTGGCTATGTCGACTTTACTCGGGCGTTTGGCGGCGGACTATGCCATGGGCGAAAGCCCTGACGTGGCGCTGCTTGCGGCGGAGCGGCTCCAGGCCGTTCCGTTTTACCCCTTGCGTGAAGTCGGTATTCGACTGGTAGCGGGTTACTACCAGTTCCTTGATGCAATCGGGCGCTGATTGGGCGTCGGAAGCATTTACTCAGTTGGAGATCGCATGATGAAAGATACTAACTGCTTGAAATACCTGTTTGGTTCTTCAGTAATGGTCATCGGTGCGCTTGGCGCCGGGCAAACGCTGGCAGACGGCGAAATCACTTTCGTCTCCCAGGGTGGCGCGTACCAGGAAGCACAAACGGTTGCCATCCTCGACCCGGTGGCCGAGGCGCTGGGCATCACCATTATCCAGGAGAGCGCCCCCGACGCCTGGCCGATGATCAGAACCCAGGGCACCACCGGCCAGGCGGTGTGGGATGTGGTCGACACCCCGCCGTTGAACTGTGTGCGGGGCGGCAATCAAGGACTGATAGAGGAACTCGACTTCAGCCAGATTCCTAACGCCGAGTCGATGCCCG
>Ga0209344_10004616_pt1 | contig 12501 bp, 12 predicted proteins | sample Cruoilmetagenom6_FD_187293 | JGI IMG/M metagenome (GOLD analysis project Ga0209344, IMG submission 187293) | Oil polluted marine microbial communities from Coal Oil Point, Santa Barbara, California, USA - Santa Barbara Oil Seep Sample 6 (SPAdes)... | ecosystem: Environmental > Aquatic > Marine...
CAATCTGCCACAAGCGCATCACAGTGCGCAATGTCACCAATAATCCTGATGCTGCCAGTGGAATCACATGCTGATTATAGGCGTATTCCAGTAAGTCCGGCTGATGCTGTAAAGCCGTCATTAAAGCCCCTTCCACCGGCACAAACATAACCACAAAACCCAAGGTATTTAACGCCTCAATATCGGCATAATTCTTTTGACCCAATTCGTTGACATGATTTTTAAGACTACTGATATGCTGTTGCAATTGATTGGATTGATCTTGTTCATCGGTGGCATTAATCATGCGCTCATAAGCGGTGAGCGATACTTTAGCATCAATAATTAACTGTTTATCATCAGGCAAATGGATTAAAACATCAGGCCGAAATCGTTTGCCGTCCTGATTAAAACTTTGTTCAGTTTCAAATTCTCGTCCGAGGGTCAGGCCGGCGGTCTCTAATAAACGTTTAAGAACCAATTCTCCCCAGCTACCCTGAGCTTTACTTTGAGCAGTGAGGGCTTTGGTCAGATTTTCTGCCTGCTCAGATAAAACTGTATTGAGCTTGAGTATTTGTTTAATTTCAGCCTTTAAGGTCGCTTGTTGTTCCGTTTGACGGTTCGATGTCAGATTAATAAGCTGCTGGAACTCGGTGAGTTGCTGTTTAAGCGGCTTAACCAAATGAGACAAGGACTCTTTGTTTAATTCAGTAAATTTTTGGCTTTTTTCATCGAGAATTTTCTGTCCGATATGACTGAATTGATTGGCCAGTTGTTGGCCTGAGGATTTGATAAATTCAGCTTGTTCTCGAACCTTGTTTTGTTGTTCTTCTAGGCGGGCTTTATAGCCGGCCATTTGGTTTTTTAGGTCGTGATATTGCTGCTCAAATTGTTGGCCTGCTGTCACACCTTGTTGTAATTGCCGGATACGCTCACCCAGTTCGGCTTGCTGGCGGTTTAACTCAAGATGACTTTCTTGCAACTGTTTATTGTCTTGTTGTGCGGTCAGTAATTGTTGTTCAACAAAAGCCTTGTCCTGGCGCTGCTTACGAATCATGGCTAATACCAAAATAAAGGCCACCAACAGACCAGCCATAAAAGCAAAAAACAGAGCAACAATTGGATTTGAGAGGGTGAAATTTAACAGGCTTTGCATAGCGCTTATGCTATCATTACCCCGAATAAAAACAAAGGATATTTACATGCGGGTTTTTAAATATTTATTTTTTGCTTTACTGTTTCTGATTATTGGTTTTTACCTATATGGCCTATTTGTGCTAAAGGATGAGGTCACGGTGAGTCGCGATGTCATTATTGATCGTCCGGCCAAAGTGATCTATAAAACCGTCAATTCAATGCATAATTTTAACCAATGGTCACCCTGGCCAAAAATGGATCCCGATGCTGAGTTTACATTTCAGGGTCCAGAACGCGGTGTCGGCTCACAAATGACCTGGTCTGGTAACCAGTCGATAGGCAGCGGTGTACAAACCATTGTTGAAACAATTGAAAATAAACAAGTCAAAACCAAAACTGTTTTTAAATCAAAAGACAATGCAGTGTCTTTTACCACCTATCAACTGACACCGGTTGACGAGGATAAAACGCGCGTTGAATGGATTTATGAAACAAACTTTGATGGCGACATTATTGGTCGTTATGTGGGCAGTATGTTAGATGGTATGTTAGGACCACAATACGAACAAGGTTTGCAGAACCTAAAACAGGTCATCGAGTCACAGCCGGTGTATGATTTTTCTGCTGTTAGCGAGGAAGTAACTAATAATCAAAATATTTTATTTATTCCGATAGAAGCCGCTAATCAATCTGAAATAAACCAACAATTAACCACAGCTTACCGTCAACTGATGATGTTCATGGAACGCAACCAATTACAGGCTGCCACCGCGCCGATGGCCATTTACCGTCAAGTGGGAGGCGATGTGACCGGTGGCTTTGGTTCCTGGAGAATAGATGCTGCCATCGGTGTTAACGTCAGTGGTTTATCCGGTGTGACCGGTGAATTGCAGTTGGGTCAGTTAGCAGGTGGACCGGTGGTTAAGTTTGAGCAATTAGGGTCTTACGCTCAAGCTGAAAAATCCTATGAAATTATCGATGCTTATTTACAGGAACATGATTTAGTGGCTCATGGCGCACCTTGGGAAGTTTATATCAATGACCCTTCTGAAGTGTCTGAAACCGATTTAATCACCCATATTTATCAGCCGGTAAAGAAAGCCGAATAAGCAGACCTTACTCAGGTCTGGCTTAACCCAAACATTTCATGAAAAAATTGAATTTAGGGATAAAGTGGCAAAACACGGCTATTTTGTACTGGTGACATGAAATATTTGGGTTAGAATTCCGACCTGATTTCTCGACCCATCAGGGCAGATAAGGCTTGTTCCGTGGTCATTTCTCCATGCACGACTTTCCAGACGTGCTCGGTAATGGGCATATCAACATCATGACGGCGGGCTAAACGTAACACCTCATCGGTGGTACCAAGCCCTTCCACCACTTGGCCAATTTCTTGTTTAGCTTGCTCGATGCTTTTACCCTGCCCTAAAGCCAAACCCATTCGACGATTACGTGACAAATCACCGGTCGATGTCAACACCAAATCACCCAAACCGGATAAACCCATTAAGGTTTCATTGCGACTGCCCAGCGCCTGACCGAGACGCATCATCTCAGCCATACCACGGGTAATTAAAGCCGCCCGGGTGTTGTCACCCAATTGCATACCATCAGCGATACCAGTGGCCAGGGCCAAGACGTTTTTAACCGCTCCACCTAGTTCAGCACCAATGATATCGTCAGACAAATACACCCGAAAGGTATCTGTGTGAAGCGCTTTGGTTACTTTTTGGGCAAAATCAGGATGGCTTGAGGCCACCGCCACCAAGGTTGGCTTGCCTGCGGCCACATCTTTGGCAAAGGACGGTCCGGTAATTAAAGCGGTGGGCACATCATCACCCAAAATTTCAGCCGCCACTTGATGTAAAAATCGACCGGTTCCCGGCTCAAAACCTTTACTGGCCCAGGCCACTGGTCGACCTTTTAGTAGCGGTTTAATTTGTTTTAAGATGTCACCAAAGGCATGGGATGGACAGACCACCAACACGGCATCGCTGCTGTCAATGGCCTGGCTTAAATCCGTGGCCACCGACAAATTAGCGGGAAAGGCATAATCAGGCAAGTAAAATGGATTACAGCCTGATTGTGCCATGGTCGTCATTTTCTCGGCATCACGCCCCCATAAGATGGTGGGGTTATTATGCGCCAACTGAATTGCCAGTGCGGTTCCCCAGGAGCCGGCGCCGAGAACAGCAAAATGCATTATTGTTTTGTTTCTGAAGCGGCTTGTTGTTGCGCTTGTTGCATTTGTTGTTGGTACATTTGCTCGAAGTTAACCGGCTGTAACAATAAGGGCTGGAAACCACCTGCGGTAATTAAATCGCTGACTTCTTGACGCACATAGGGAAACAGCACGTTGGGGCAATAAATACCTAAAGTCTGATGCAAAGCCTGCTCTTCAAAATTTTCCATGGAAAAAATACCGGCTTGTGCCACTTCAGCCAAATAAGCGGTTTTTTCATTCACTTCACAAGTCACGGTGGCGGTTAAAGTGACTTCATAAGTGATGTCATCAAGTTTGTCCACTTTTTGGTTGAGGTTCAGCTTGATATTGGGTTGGCCTTGCTCTTGAAATACCTGAGGTGCATTGGGGGCTTCAAAAGATACGTCTTTAATATAAATTTTTTGAAAAGCCATTTTAGGGCCATTGCCTTCGGCGTTGGCTGCTTGATTATTTTCTTCAGTCATAAATTAATTCCTGTTGTGTGAATAAAAAAGTGGTTACGTTACGCTTTACTTAAGGGTAGTTTGTCATTGACCCACGCATTTAGACCACCTTTTAAGTTAAAAATCTGTTCAAAGCCTTGTTTTTCCAATTGTTGACAGGCTTTCATCGATGTCCGTCCCACTTGACAATAGACCACCACGGGTCTTTTCTTGGCCTTAGCCAATTTTTTAGTGGCTTGGTCAAGTTCATTGGTGGGAATATTAACGGCATTGACAATATGTCCCGTTTGGAACTGTTCAGGTGCACGGGTATCAACCAGTACTGCATTTTGTTGATTAACCAACCGGGTAAGCTGGTCTGATGTGATGGTTTTTAATTGACTACTTTGTTCTTTCAATACAGTCCAAAAAAATAAAAACGCCACAATTAAAAAAGACATCACCAAAAAAGGGTGGTTGCCGGTAAATTCAGCCAACTGGGACATCAGATAACACCTGAAAATTGAAAACAGACAATATAAGGGATGACCCGCAAAAATCAAGTGTTAACCCAAATATTTCACTTCTTCGATACTTATTAAACAAACGGTGGGCAAGTCTGCGCATGCTGATTATAATAATGCCCTGTTTCTTAACTTCTCACAGCATGCATTTAAAATTCGCTTGTTTACTAATTATCCATTTTGTGGTGAGCCTTGCTGTGCAAGCACAAGAATCGGATGAAACCGCCATCAACGAACAATTGCAAACCATTAAATCACGCTTAACAGAATTAAAATCAGCCCTCAACTCAGCCCATGGTGAAGAAGCTCAATTACTGCGGGAATTAGAACGTCAAGATCAAAAAATAAACACGCAAGGTCAACTAATTCGAAAAAGCCAACAAAAAATTGACTTCACCACGCAGCAGATTCAGGGTCTTGAACAGCAAATCACCGCTTTAAAACAAAGTATTGACGATCAAAAACAACAAATGGCCAGTTTATTACGTCTGCATATTTACATTAGCCATGATCGTTTTATCAAGAAAATCCTGTTAAATCGCGGCAGCCGCTCGGTAGATATCACCCAGCACCAAATCAAATACCTACAACACCGGCTTTACATACTTATTAAAGACATCGCTGAGCAGATCACACAATTGTCAGACATTAAATCAGAAACCCAAACAAAACAACAACAACTGCAACAACAACAGCAAACTTTACAAATTGCCCAGAATCAATTAATTACCCAGAAACAACAACGGGCACAAGTTTTAATCAACTTAAGACAAACCATTCGTGTCTATCAAAGCGAAACTGAAACCCTAAACCAAGACCGGCATCGCTTAAATCAGTTGCTGGCCGAACTTTCTCAATTGTTGGATGATTTACCGGATGATTTGGGTCAAAATGCCCATTTTGCCCAATTAAAAGGACAGTTAGATAAACCACTCACGGGCGATATCATTCGTAGTTTTGGTGCTTTACGTGCCGGCAATAGCCGCTGGGACGGTATTGTATTAGCAGGACAACCGGGGCAGTCGGTCACTGCCACTGCTTATGGTCGGGTGGCTTTTGCCGATTGGTTGCGTGGCTACGGTTTATTAGTCGTCATTGACCATGGCGATGACTATATGAGCTTATATGGACACAATCAATCTTTACTGGTCGAAGTGGGTGACTGGGTTCAAGCCGATCAAGAAATTGCCACCGCTGGCCAATCAGGCAACATCAGCCAAAGTGGGGTTTACTTCGAAATTCGAAAACAGGCCAAACCTGAAAACCCCAAACCCTGGCTGAAGTCGCCCTAATTCATTATTCTGGCTTAATAAACTTTAAGGTAAATCGATCGGACTCACCAATCGCTTCGTATTTTGCTTTATCCGCACCTTCAGGTACGCGCAGTGAAGGCGGAATAGTCCAGACACCATTGGGGTGATCGGCTGTATCTTTAGGATTGGCATTGATTTCACTGATATCCACCAGCTTAAAACCCGCAGCTTCAATCAATTGAATGGCATAACCTTGATTAACATAGCCCTTTCGCGCCTCAGGATCGACAGCGGCCTTGGCGTCAGCCCGATGTTCAACCACACCAAAAACGCCACCCGGTTTTAACATCTTAAATACATCATTCAGGACAGCATCCAATTTGCCCGCCCTCATCCAGTTATGTAAACTTCGAAACGTTAAGACTGCATCTGCCTGGCCATTATGTGACGCTAGGTCAGAAACACCTGGATTATAATCAATGGTGTTAACTTTGTTATAAATTGAATTATCCGCCATTTTTTGATTAAAGCCATCTCGTGATTTCTTATAATAATCACTGCCGGCATCGGCATCAAAATGAGCTGCGATTAATTCACCTTCATCAGCTAAATAAGGCGCTAAAACCTCCGTGTACCAACCACCACCCGGCCAGAGCTCCACCACAGTCATATCCGGCTTAACACCAAAAAAATCCAAGGTTTGTTGTGGATGACGAAATTCGTTACGGACGATGTTTTTGTCCGAACGATGCTCACCCTTGATAATACCATCCATTTTATTGGCTGGCACTTCAGCTTGTAAGGATGCCGCCAATACTAGTAAAGTGACTGCAGGTAGTAGCCGTGTTTTTATCTGTTGAATCATAAATTCCTCTCTTAAGGTTAATAAATAAATCGTCACTGATGACAATTCAGAGTCAATTCAGTTTGTTCGTCTAATATGGACTTACACAAATCAATTATACGAGGTTTACCATGAAAAAAATATCAATTCTACTGATTGCTCTCACGTTGCCATTTTCCGCGCTGGCCTTTAATTTTGCTAAACCCAGTGAACCGTCAGGTAAAATTGTTTTAAATGACGCCAATCCTGCACAGCTGCTTTACCAGGTGGAATTGGTTGCAGTCAATGGCCAAAATGTACCCCGACGTGCCCATGCTTTTTGGCTAAAACCGGGTGAATATGAATTAACATTCTTACCTAAACTTGACGACTACGCAAAAAAACACATGGGCTTAAAAGAGCGTCGAAACGCAGACAAGGATTTGGTGGTGGTTTCTTTCAAAGTAGTCGAGGGAAAAACCTATTATTTAGCTTTTGATGCCCGATCACAAAACTCACTTGAATGGCAACCCATCGCTTATCGAGTTGATTAATAAATTTCACTTAAATTTAATATGATTCACCCTAAATTCAGCTTACTTCCGTACCATAAGAGTTATTATTAAACGATATGAGGTTTACCATGAAAAAAATAGTCATTCTATTGGTGGCGCTCTCCTTGCCCTTTGCCGTATTAGCTTTTGATTTTGCTAAGCCCAGCGAACCTTCGGGCAAAGTAGTACTCAGCGATTACAGTGAAGCCAAACAATTGTATCAAGTTAAGCTGGTCGAAGTGAACGGTGAAAATGTACCGGTTCGGGCGCATGCCGTTTGGCTTAAGCCGGGAGAATACGAATTAACCTTATCGGCTCATATTGGCGATAAAGCGAGACGCAATCTCAGTATCAAAGATCGCAGCGGTTTTAGTGATCGAGAAAATAAACTGAGCTTAACCGTTGAAGCGGATAAAACTTACTACCTGGCTTACGATGCCAGACCCAAAGAATTTGATGATTGGAAGCCAATTGTTTATAAGGTTGAATAATTGAATCCTTTAAATTTGCAGAAAAGCGACCTATCTGGTCGCTTTTCTGCTATAACAAGCCGTTAATATATTTATTCAGAAGGCTTTTCATCCCCATAAATTGCCACATAGGTTTCATCGCTGGTTTTAAAGCCACGGTACATGCCGGCTGTATTAAAAATCATCACCGGACGGCCTTGTGGATCCATGCCGATGATACCACCGTCCCCACCTACTGATTGTAAGGTTTGATTAATGACTTCGTCTGCCGCTTGCGCTAAACTTTTATCCTGATAAAGTACCCGAGCACAAATATCATGGGCCACCGCATAACGAATAAAATATTCGCCATGACCGGTGGCTGAAATACCACAACTGCGGTCATCGGCATAAGTACCGGCACCGATCACCGGTGAATCACCGATACGCCCCCAGGCTTTATAGGTCATGCCACCCGTTGAAGTCCCGGCAACAATATGACCCTCGTGATCAATGGCCACGGCACCAACAGTTCCAAATTTAAACTCATGATCCAGCACATCACTAATGGCCGCTTCTTTTCGACCTTTTTGTTTTGTTACTTCATCCACTTTTTTCCAAGCTTTTAAGCGTGCTTCGGTGTCAAAATAACTGTTCTCCACCTGGCCCAATCCCTGGGTTTTAGAAAAGGCGTCGGCACCCTCACCGGCCAGCATCACATGCGGTGAATTGAGCATGACCGCCTGGGCCGCTAAAATCGGATTTTTTGTGTATTTCACACCCGCCACCGCACCGGCTTGTAGATCCGAACCACGCATAATCGAGGCATCCAACTCATGGCCTTTTTCACGGGTATAGACTGCACCTTTGCCGGCATTAAAATTCGCTGAATTTTCCAACACCATAATCGCTGCTATAACCGCTTCTGTGGCCTCTTGACCGGATTCTAATGCAGTATAGCCGGCATTTAATGCCTGTGTTAAATCTGCTTTAATGGCAGCTTCTTTTTCCGCACTTAACTGTGATCGCTCAATAGTTCCGGCTCCACCGTGAATAACAATCGCAATCGGCTTATCGGCAGACACCGCACAAGCCATAAAAGTCATTAACAACGTAGACAGTAATTTCATTATTTTTCCTCATATTAATCGTGGTCATACCACTGATTCTAACAAAATATGAATCAAGACAGCGCTTTTATCAAAATTTTAAGACCTTGTATGTTATTTTAAATATCTATTAAAAGCTGAATAAATAGACCATGCCAAACCCAAGAATCAAAAACGAAGACCAATATTAGTGTAGTGTATTGAACTAATATGCCCTATGAGTGAATCATAAAATAGTCAGCTACAAGGCTTGTTTTCGCAGTAATAGTTAGTCTTATTGCCAGGAAACATAACGCCGTAGATGGCTGTTTTAGGGTTCACCCTTCGGGAGACCGTCACAAGCCTCATTACGGCGTTATCGTTCTTGATAAGGACTATGGCCATTATCTGCAAACGATGCCTCGCCTCAGGGCGCCTACTTTTGGTGTTATGAGACTTGTGACGGTCTCTCATAGAGCATATTAGTTCAATACACTACACTAGGCTTTACGCGATCAAGGTTACAGCAAAGAAAAAGCAGCACGCATTGCCAACACCGAAGATGCCGGCGAAAAAGGCGGCGAAGCCAAACCCTACGAACAACGCACTAAAGACGAACTCTACCAACAAGCCAAAAAAGTCGGAATCGAAGGCCGCTCGGATATGAACAAACAAGAATTGATTGAAGCCTTAAGGAATCATTAAAAATTTAGTCTTCTTCTTAAAATACCGGATTGGTTATCCGGTGAAGAAACTCCAAAAACTATTGAATCACCTAAGGCTATAAATCCACCTACTTTAACTTATTACTTTAGAAATAGGCAGGTACACAGATTGTTTTACAGTCTTATGGCTCAGACACTTAGGTTCCACAACCTTGAACGAAATGGGCTATGACAGTCGATATATTGAAAAACAGCTCAGTCATGAAAAAAAGAGCACCATTAGGTATGCCTACAACAAAGCTAAATTCCTTTTAGAGCTTATTGACATGACGCAATTTTAGGCTGATTCTTTATCAACACAAAACCTATAAGTCATTTAGTTAGTCAAATAGCTTTGAAATTTCTCGATAATAGTTTTGCTCAACCTCAGCAAATGAAATCTGAATATCATCCAGTTTATTCATTCTTCGGCTTATGTCGTCATGAGAAATGTCTATTTTCGCTTTCATATCTTCTTTTTTCTCACCACCGATAAGCTCATTTGATATGACCATTTGTGACATATTCGTTAAAGCTAATCCAAGATTATGGTCAATTGTAAGTGCTATTGATGCTGGAAAATAGTTACCTTGCCTTTGTAGATCAAACTGATGTCTCACGTTGCATTTAGTTAATAATTCAATATCAGCAAGACCTTTAACTTTATTATTGTTGTCCAGGTACATAACATTTTTTAAATCAAACTCATTTTCAAATTGATTAGCAAACTCAAGGTCATTTTTAGGATTGTTGCATAACTTGTACACAATATGATCTTTTAGAAATAACCCCACATATCCAGGGTGAAAATATTTCGTTTCTATTTCCTTATAAATTTGTTCAGCTGCCATTACTGGGGGAACATTAAGAAATCCATCATCTCTTATAATTCCGGTAACTCCCTCCGGGTGCTGAACAAAATTATAATTAAAAGTTTCACTTCTAATTTCTAACAATCTTTTCTTTATCTGTTTTACATCATGTTCGATTAGGTTGATGAAATTTTCTGTTTTTTCAAAAGAGTCAAGATTTTCATTTAAAACCTCAGTTTGAAGAGTATCCTCAATTAAGTTACGGACTTTTGTGAAATTTTTCCAATAAGATTGCAAACTTTCTACTTGCCGACATCTAAAAAACTCATAAAAAACGACTGGTGTAAGCACCAGATCAGCATCAAACAAATCTTGTTTTTTGTAAAAATCAAAGAACATCATTACAGAAAGTATTCCTTCCAGATAATTTTCTTTTCTTACATCCTCCAATCTCATTACAATACTTGAATCTAATACAAATTTATATGGCCCTCGTAAGGAAATAGCAGATTTACAGAGCTGAGTTAACCAAAAATAATTAATATGGAATCTTCTTTTTTGATTATCATTTAGTTTTTGATAATGCTTTGCTATTTTTTCAATATTCACTTCTTACTCAAACTGTTATAATTTCGGTAGACACCAACCCAACCCCATGATTGACAATTTAGTTTAACTTTTGACGGGTGTCTATTCCAGATGGAATAATCAAGCACACGCACCGATTGTAGCAAATTTCTTACAAGACCAATCGATAATCACTACAGATATTTATTTCTGTACAAGTAAAAATGGAATTGTTAAATGGAGATTTTTATGACTGTAGAGTAATACCGCTCTAACCTAAGTCATAATAGTCTTTTTTATTTCTATTAACATCCTCAAAAAAATAAATTTTATTGTCTTCGATATTTGAGAGATAAATTAAATTTTTAATCTTTCCAAATATTTGTATACTTTTATCTGTTTTTTTTACTCTTGCCAATTTAAAACCAGAGCTAAAAAAAGACCTCTCATAAACTGGAATATAAATATATTTTTCATCAAATAAAACCGGACCACCATAGCGTCCCTGAATTTTTACATTATCAATGGTTACATCACCAACCTCAGGACCTCCCTGGCATAATTCCATTAAGTCAGAATAAACTAAAGTTACATCTTTAGTTATTTTAGTTTTAAAATTCATTGGTGTTTCATGCATAAATATTATTTACTTAAAATGCAAATACCAATCGCCTTCAGACTCTCTATCAACAGTTTCTTGAGATTCAAAACCTACTTTGACTTTACTCATTGCCTGTTCAGGGTATCCGTGCTTTTTAAATATTAAATCTATTGATTTTTTCAGTTCATTATTAGATTGTAACTTATGTTTCATGCAATCACTTACTACACAAACCCATATGACTAAGTATTTGGGGTCTATATCATATGCTCCGTAACGCATAATCCAAATTTTTTCATCACAATAATTTGTTACAATATTCTTTATATCATTTTGAATATGAACAATCTTATTTTTTAGGGTGTTTTTTGAAAAAAAGTTATTAAAAAATTTCATAGTGAGCCCATAATTTTATGAGTGACAATTCTGACCTGGTTTTTTAACAAAATTGGCATCTCCACAGTCAGCCAAATACTTGCCGGCCTTGGACCTGCCATAATAGTAAAAAAGTGAGCCTCACCCTTTGCACCTTTTGCAAAATTTGTTGAAAGTCTTTTCCATATTGGGTTTGATATGGATCGTGGTAATATTGAGTTTAATGTATTCATTGCTCGACCTTTCAAAGTCATTTCTAATGTTTTCATTCCATTGGCTTTAGCAAAATTCATAGCAGTATTTTTGGCTACATTACCACCAGACCAAAAAACTCTTGTTTTAGCTCCTTTAAAAAATATTTTCGTTGCAACCCCTTTAGTAAATCCAATAGGGGTAAACATGGTGGCGGTGGATACGACTGTACCAACACCGCTGGCAAAAGCAATACGTCCACCGACGATCCGTCGAACCTCTTTGTAAATAACGCTGAGGTCATTATACGTCTTTCTGAATGCATTAACAGTTTGGGTATCCAAATCAGTGGCATAAGATTCGACCAAAGCTTCAGCCATATCATGCCTTAATTGAAACAGTGAATTTGTTCCAAGTGCCAATCGTCGGACTTGGGAAAGCGTGGCACCTTCGGCAATTGGGTTTCCATAAACTGTGAATGTATCCAGTATCTTTCCACTGGATTCAACAGATTGTCCAACACTTTGCGCAGCCGTTGATCCACCTTGTTCCACGACCATTTCCAGGGCTTCGCTGCTGGCTGTATGGGTTGTATTTACGACCGAATTAGCGCCTTCAAAGCCATTACTGTGAATGTTATCACCTACGCCACCTGGTTTCGCAGCCTTAGGGTTACCTTTATCAGCCGCCCCTCCGGTGACCTGAAACATCACTCCCGCCACAGCCGCACCGATCAATCCTGATTTAAGTGCACTTTTAAGGTTGCCGGTGATAATCGCACCTGTGACAAACCC
>Ga0209344_10004617_pt1 | contig 12497 bp, 9 predicted proteins | sample Cruoilmetagenom6_FD_187293 | JGI IMG/M metagenome (GOLD analysis project Ga0209344, IMG submission 187293) | Oil polluted marine microbial communities from Coal Oil Point, Santa Barbara, California, USA - Santa Barbara Oil Seep Sample 6 (SPAdes)... | ecosystem: Environmental > Aquatic > Marine >...
TCGAACGCCAAATTTTGATAAATGTTCCGATAAGCGGTTAGCGCCATGTTTGGTGCGGCAAAAAACCAGCACCTGTTGCCAATTGTTTTGACCGATTAAATGCAATAATAATTCTGATTTGCGTTTTTTATCCACCGGGTAGATGGTTTGTTTGACACTCTCGGCGGAAGTCACTTCCGGACTCACAGAAATTTCTTTCGGGTGTTTGGTAAAGGTTTTTGCCAGTTGTCGAATTTCACCTGAAAAAGTCGCCGAAAACATTAAAGTTTGTCTGTCCTTAGGTAATAATTTGACGATGCGTCTTAAATCATGAATAAAGCCCATGTCCAGCATGCGGTCTGCTTCATCTAAAATCAGCACTTCCAGTTCATCAAATCGCACCGCATTTTGGCTGTATAAGTCCAATAAACGACCGGGTGTAGCGATTAAAATATCAACACCACGACGCAGTTTTTGCATTTGTGGGTTAATTTTGACGCCGCCAAAAACAACCGCTGATCGCAAGGGTAAGTTTTTGCCGTAGGTGCGTACACTTTCAGCCACTTGAGCGGCCAATTCACGGGTTGGTGTCAGTATTAAGGCCCGTGCCTGATTAAAGCCGACGCGATTTCCTTGGGATAATCGGCTGAGTAAGGGCAGGGTAAAGCCGGCCGTTTTACCGGTACCTGTTTGCGCCGCAGCCATGACATCATGGCCTTGTAAGACCAGTGGTATGGCTTGTGCTTGAATAGGTGAAGGGGTGCTGTAGCCTTGTTCACGCACAGCATCTAAAATTGCCGTGGGCAAATCAAGTTGGTTAAAATTCATAGTGATTGGGTCTAAAGAAACAGCGAGAACTCGCTATTTTAAAAAAATGAGGACATACTTTAACGGATGTAGCGCTTCAGCGCCATCTTTATTTGTGTTAATTACGGGTTCCAAGGCAATGAAAACCTTTATTTTAGGGACTTTATTTCATCCAACTGCTTTTCTAAGGCCTCTAATTTGGCACGGGTTTTAGCCAGCACAGCTTTTTGCACATCAAACTCTTCGCGGGTCACTAAGTCGGCTTTTTGCAAACTGGCCGTGAGCACCGCTTTGATGTTCTGTTTAAATTCCTGGCGCATGGTTTTTAAGTCTTCAGGAATGAATTGGTCAACTTTATTGACGATATCTTCAACGACTTCGGCTTTAATCATGGCACTGGTGATTTAAAAAACCCTATTTTAACATTTTTTTGTCTAAATGAAATAAATGAGGTTAATTGTCATTGACAAGGGTTGTTATAATGTCGCCATGAAAAATCCATTTAATATAGAAGATCCTGAGTTTGAAACTCAGGCAAAAAAATACAAAAACCCGATTCCAAGTCGTTCGGCCTTGATGAACTTTCTGGACCAACAGAAAAAGTTTCTAAAAAAAGGCGCCATCGCTGAGCACATCGGTATTTCTAATTATGACCAGTTGGCGGGTCTTGAGGCTCGACTGAATAGCATGGTGCGCGATGGCCAGTTAATCGTTAATCGCCGCGGCGGTTTTGGGGTTCGTAAGAAACTACAGCTTATTCAAGGTCGGGTAAATGCCCACAGTGATGGCTTTGGCTTTTTAATTTCTGATGAGCTCGACAACGATGCTTTTATCACGCCGCGACAAATGCGTATGGTGATGGACGGTGATGTGGTGGTGGCTGACGTTAAAATAAGCGACAGCAAAGCCGGCAAAAGTGAAGCCTTTATTGTCGAAGTGATTAAACGCGCACACACCACGGTGGCCGGTAAATTGATTCATGAGGAAGGTCTGGCGTACTTAAGTGCCGATAATAATTCCATCGATAACATCATGGTTCCCAATGAGTCATTGCACGGTGCTCAGAATAATGATTATGTGATTGTTAATATCAAAAAATACCCCTATCAAAGCCGACCGGCTTTTGGTGAAGTGATTGCTGTTTTGGGGCAGCAGTTAAACCATGAATTGTCGATGCAGCTAACCATTGTCAGTGAAAACTTACCCCATGAGTGGCCGGCTGATGTGGAAAAAATGCGTGACAAAATTCCCAAGGAAGTGGACCACAAAGCGCTTGGACCCCATAAAGACATTCGGTATGTACCGCTGATTACCATCGATGGTGAAGATTCCCGAGATTTTGATGATGCGGTGTATGTGGAGCCTACCAAACAAGGTTATAAACTGTTGGTGGCGATTGCCGATGTGTCGCATTATGTGACACCAGACAATGCGTTAGATAGAGAAGCCTATCACCGTGGGACATCTGTGTATTTCCCTGGTAAGGTGATTCCGATGTTGCCGCTGGAATTGTCGAACGGTATTTGTTCTTTAAATCCCGATCAAGACCGTTTGTCTATGGTCTGTGAAATGCATATTGACGGTGCCGGTGAGATTCAAAGTTATGAGTTTTACCGTGGACTGATGAAATCTCATGCCCGTTGTACCTATGATGATGTTTGGCAGTTTCTGGACACCGATAAAAATCCCAATCAATGGTCAAAGAAAGTTACAGAATCACTCACTCATCAATATCGTCTTTATCATATATTGCAGCAACAAAAACATGCCCGTGGGGGTATTGAGTTTAATTCCACTGATGTCAGTGTTCACATTGGCGAAGATGGTATGGTGTCTGATATTCAGCAATATGAGCGCAATGATGCCCATAAACTGATTGAGAACTTTATGATCGCGGCCAATGTGTGTGCCGCTCGATTTTTAGAAAAGCATAAGATGCCGGCGGCATTTCGGTGTCATAATCCGCCCCCTGAGACTAAGGTCAAAGATTTATTGGCTTTTCTAAAAGGTTTGGGGATTCGGCCTGATTTTAAAGAAGACCCGACACCCAAAGATTTCACCCGTTTATTGGATAAAATCCAACACCGGGAAGATGCCGATTTAATTGAACAAGTGATGCTCAGAAGTCAGTCATTAGCAAGCTATGAAGCCGAGAACTGTGGTCATTTTGGACTGGCCCTGAGTCATTATGCGCATTTTACCTCACCGATAAGACGTTACCCTGATTTGATGGTACATCGGGCTATAAATCATATTGTTTATCATAAAAACAAGCCGTATTTTTACAACCACAAACAGGCCGCTGAACGCTGTGATCAATGTTCCATGACCGAACGTCGGGCGGAAAAAGCCTCCCGTGAAGTTGATGCGCGTCTGAAATGTTTGTTTATGCAACGATTTGTCGGTGACACCATGGTGGGTAAAGTCTCCGGTGTCACTCGATTTGGTTTATTTGTGCAGTTAGAGCAATATCAGGTAGACGGTCTCATTCATGTGACCTCGCTGCCCAACGATTATTATCAGTATGATCCGGTGAAACATCAGTTGGTGGGCGAACGCAGCGGCACACGTTTTCGATTAACCGATAAACTCAATATCAAGGTGGCACATGTGGATGTGGACGATCGAAAAATTGATTTTGAATTTATCGGTAAAGCGTAAGTCATGAGTCGGATTATTTTTGGCATCCATGCCGTTGAGCAAGCGGTCAAAGCCGGTGAGGCGGTGGACAAGGTCTGGCTTCAATCGGACAGTAACAATAAGCGTTTACAGAAGTTACAGGCTTTATTACGTCAGCAAAAACAACTCACTGTGCATTCGGTCTCGACCGAAGAACTCAATCAACTGTGTTCGGAAAAACACCAGGGCGTGGTGGCTGAGTTAGTTCAGGCGGCCTTAAAAACCGAGCGTCAATTAAAAGCTGATGTCAATGACTGGCATGAGCCGCTGATTCTGGTTTTGGATGGTTTGGAAGACCCCCGAAATTTAGGGGCTTGTCTGCGCAGTGCGGCGGCCGCCGGGGTCACTGCTGTTATTATCAGTAAAAATCAATCCGCCCCAATTACCGCCACCACCCATAAAACAGCTGCCGGTGCGATTGCCCATTTAGAAATTTATCAAGTCAGTAACATGGCACGGGCTTTGGAAATCATTAAGGCCGCCGGTGTCTGGGTGTATGGCACCGACTGCAGTGATAACAGTACAGTTATTTATCAACAATCACTGACCGGTTCGGTGGCTTTGGTGATGGGCAATGAAGGCACCGGTTTACGCCGTTTGGTGAAAGAGAAGTGTGATTATTTAGTGTATATCCCGATGTCCGCTGATTGGGATTCATTGAATGTGGCGGTGGCCACCGGCGTGGTGTTGTTTGAGGCGGTGCGCCAGCGCAATTAATTTAGGGTTTAATTCATGGGCGACTACGCTGTAGTTTCACACCCACCAGGGCATTGTTCACAGCTTCGGGTTTCTGCAGGTGCAAATCAATCGCCGTGACTTTCGAAAAGGTTTTGAAAATTTCATCTATTAACTGTTGTGCCAGATTTTCAATTAAAGCACATTTATTCTGCGCTAAATAAGCCTTAAGGTGTTCTGTGAGTTTAAAGTAGTCCAGGGCATCGGCAATGTCGTCACTGGCTGCAGCCGCTTTGCAGTCACAATGGAGTATAATATTTAAAATCACCGGTTGTCGTTGCTTTTGCTCCCAGTCGTGAATACCAACGGTGGTGTCGGCGCGAAAGTTCTCAACGGTAATGGCATCCATTTAGTGGGTTATTTTGGGCAGGCCGGAATCTAAAAACCAGCGTTTTTTATCCTCATCGTAGCGCCATATTTGGCGGTCAACCACCGCTTTTTCACGTTTGGTGTGGATGTTATAGAGTTTCAATTCAACGGTTTGAATAATACTGTTTTCATCAGGGCCGGGTAAGATGGGACGCGGTACATAAGAGCTGACGCCAAACTGCTTAAAGCGGTTTATCTCTAATTCTGTGGGCTTAATATCCTCATCTGCTTCGGGGTCAATAAAATTAATGGCCTGATCAAAGTCGGCCCAGCGCATCACTTTGGCGTATTGATAAAGTGTGTGGTCTAAGTTTTGTTTTTTGCCCATTCGGCCGCCACAAGCCTGTAATAAAGCCATAATGACGAGTGCAATCAGTAACTTTTTCATTATTCTTAAGCCGCATGAATGAATCAATAGTATGCCATAAAAACAAGCATAAATCTAAAACTACATTATTACAAATGTGTTAAAAAATCACCGTTAAAGCTGTGATAGACTGAGGGTTTTTTTATGTTCTCTTACGCTGTGATGAATAGAATTGTTTTATTGCTGATGGTTTGCCTACTGTCCGCATGTGTTCCAAAGAGCCGTTTTCTGAATCCTGATATACCGGAACCATCCTTTAATCACATTGAAGTCATGCTTGATTATGTTTATTTTGTGGACGGCATTGATGATTTAATGGATTATGATGCGGACAAAAACCAGCAAAGAATTAATCACATTAAACAACAATTGTTGCAGGTCTTAAAATCTAAAGCATTTTCTGTTGATTGGACTGTGATTTCCAGTGGTGTCGGCTTACATCCTGATATGGCGTTTGCATATTATCGTGACGGCGAGCGACAGCCTGAGGTCATCTACCCACCTTTTTTGTTTGACAGCCCTTATCCCTACGTTGTGCAAGACCAATTGATTGATTCTTTTATGAATGCTCAGCGCATTGCCTTAACACCGGTATCAAAAGATAATCAGCGATATTTACAACGGGTACGCGCGAAAACCATTGATTTTAGACCTTTTAACATCCCGTCAGATATTGAGGGTGAGGGCACTAAGTCACTGGGTATTTTGTACCTGAGAGTTTTAGCGCCGCGGACTTCTTTGTTGAAGACGTTAGGCTCAGGTGTGATTTCTGTGGGTGTCAGTTCAGGCAGTGTAAGGGGCAGCCATGTGGGTATAGGCTTGCCGTTAACATCGGGTGATAAGTCCCTGACCACCGCTGTCTTGTTTGACAATAAGAACGGTCAAATTCTATGGAAAAATCAACGCAGCGGTGACCTCAGTCGCTTAAGCGATGACGGGCTTGTCCATTTTTTCAAAGATTTTCCGGTTAAATGAGACCTTTGCATTAATCATGAATCGAGTTAAAACCAAAAGTAGGGCCCCTGAGGGCAGTCTAAAATTGCACCACTCTGCGTTAGAAAACTGCCTAATGGCCCTACTTTTGGTGCTAATAACAGGCTCCTTTTGTTTCTGTGGTGGTTTGCCGAAGGCAAGACGCCTCCATGGATGGAGGTGTGTCTCGTGAGCAGGACGCGGAAGCGACCGCCATAGAATAAAAAACGAATTAGCCGTGTATTAGGCTACGTTTCCTGCCTTGATTGATACAATTTTAGCTCTTTTTTCCAGCGACCCAGATTAATGCAAAGGTCTCTAAACCATAAAATTGTCGTTAGTCAATCGAGCACTGGTCTTAACGAATACGGTTTTCTGGTTGATAAATTCTTTAATACCCTCTCTGGATAATTCTCGACCATAACCTGAGATGCCGGTGCCACCGAAAGGCAGGCGAGGATCGGATTTCACCAGCTCATTGATAAACACGGCACCATCGGGGAACCGATGCAGTTGCTTCAAAATGGCTTCGGGGTCTCGGGTACAAATGGTCACGCCCAAACCAAAATACGTGGCAGCGGCGACATTGAGGGCATGCGCATCGTCCTTGGCTTTGAAAAACGGTGCCACCGGGCCAAAGGTTTCTTCTTGCATCAGCGGCATATTGACAGTGACATCAGTGACAATGGTGGGTTCAAACCGGGTTTTGGATTGTTCGCCACCGGTGAGAATTTTGGCACCTTGTTGGACCGAGCGTTGTAACTGATCGGCCAGTTCTTCAGCCAGATCAGCGCGCGCCATGGGGCCAAGTGTGGTGTCTTTGTCCATCGGATCACCAAACTTGAGTTCATTGACTTTGTCTTGAAAGCGTTCTAAAAATTCATCATAAACAGACGCTTCAACAATAAAGCGTTTGGCCGCAATACAACTTTGACCGGTGTTTTGGAAACGGGCGGTGACTGCGGTGTCTAAAACACTGTCCAGATTGGCATCAGCCAACACCACAAAAGCATTGGAACCGCCTAATTCCAGTACGGTCTTTTTTAAAGCCTGACCGGCTTGAGCGGCGATTTTACGACCGGCCGCCTCACTGCCGGTGAGGGTGACGGCTTTTAATTTCGGTTGTTTAATGAGTTCTGCGGTTTGCTCATGGTCGATAATCAGGGTTTGAAAACAGCCTTTATCAAATCCCGCTTGTTGAATTAATTCAGCGATTTTAAGGCCACAACCGGTGACATTAGAGGCATGTTTTAATAAGCCGACATTACCGGCCATCAAAGCCGGTGCAGCGAAGCGAAACACCTGCCAAAAGGGATAGTTCCACGGCATCACCGCCAGCACGGTGCCAATCGATTCATGCCGAATGAAACTGGTATGGGCATCGGTGCTGATGATGCGGTCTTTTAAAAATTCCTCGGCATGTCCGGCATAATATTCGCACACCCAGGCGCATTTTTCGATTTCAGCACGCGCTTCTTTAATCGGTTTGCCCATTTCTTGGGTGATGAGTTCGGCCAAGGACTCGACTTGTTTTTTTAATAAACCGGCCAGTTTATGCATTAAATCCGCACGTTCATCAAAAGTCGTATGGCGCCAGAGATTAAAGCGGTCATCAGCCCGTTGCAAGGCTGCTAACATGTCGTTTTGGCTAAACAGGGCGTATTTTTGGAGGGTGTTATGGCTGTATGGGTTTTTGGTAATTATCTGACTCATGCTTATTATGTTTTTGTGAATCACTATTTATGATAACGCACCTGGCCTTAAATCACGGTTAAAAAAAGAAGCTGATTTCTTTACTTAACGAATAGAAATGACAATGGCATAATAAAGTCGCCGTTAATAATAAAGGGATACCAAGCACTCATGTCTGAAACTTTTTCCAGTCAATCCACCGATTCATTTCGTGAATTACTCACCCTGGGGCGTTGTAATTTATTGGTCTCAACTTATCAAGCCGGACAACTGGTGATGGTCAGACCCCAGGGCCAGGGCATCAATACCCACTTTATGGCTTTTGACCGACCCATGGGCATTGCTAAACGTGCCAATGAATTTTCCGTGGGTGGTGCCGCGTCAATCACCACCTTTCGCAATTTAGCCGCTGTTGGGCCGAAAGTGGGACAAGGCGAACAAGTCGATGCCTGTTATTTACCACGCAAGAATCACATCACCGGCGCCATTGATATCCATGAAATGGGCTACGACAAGTATGACAAATTGTGGTTTGTGAACACCAAAATGTCTTGTTTAGCAACGCTGGATCAAGACCACAGCTTTAAACCCGAATGGCGTCCGCCGTTCATTACGGCTTATGATTTAACCGATCGCTGTCATTTGAATGGTTTAGGATTTCGTGATGGCGTTCCGCGTTACGTTAGTATGCTCGGCGCCTCTGATGAGCCGGGTGGTTGGCGTAACAATAAAATTTCCGGCGGCCAGATTATGGATATCACCAGCAATGACGTGCTGTTAGATGGTTTGTGTATGCCGCATTCACCGCGCTGGTATAAAAATGCCTTGTGGTTTTTATCATCCGGTTCGGGCCAACTGATGCGGATGAAACAAGGCCAGGCGCCGGAAGTGGTGGCAGAATTACCGGGCTTCACCCGCGGTTTGGATTTTATTGACCGCTATGCTTTAATTGGTTTGTCGCAAATTCGAGAGAGTTCGACTTTTGCCGGTTTACCGCTAACCAAACGGGTTGATGAGCGGCAAAGCGGGGTGTGGGTGGTGGACACCCAATCGGGTCAAATTGTCGCCTTTTTGGTGTTTACCGGCAATGTGCAAGAGGTTTTTGAGGTCAAAGTATTGCCCCATCAATTTGCAGCCATCGTCGACACCCAAAGCCCTTTTCTGGCCAGTTCCTATGAATTACCGGATACCGTGTTGAAAAATTTGGCACCGGCGGATCCGGTTCAGGCGCCATTAGAAGCCGCATCACGTGCGCATGTTAACGGAGAATTAGAGGAGGCATTGAAGCTTTATCGGGATATTTTAAAACAACATCCAAATCACCCGATCACCAATCAACAATACGGTGTCTGTTTACTGGATGCCAAAAAATGGAAGGAAGCCATTACGCAATTAGAAAAGGTACTGCAACAACACCCTGATAATGCCGAAGCCATGAATTCACTGGGTTGTGCTTATTTAGAATTAGGTGAAGACGATCAAGCGATGCAGTATTTTAATCGAGCCATCGCCACCGATCAGCAGTTTGCACTGGCGCATTACAACCGAGGTAAGTTATTACTCAAGCAAAGAAAGTACGCCGAAGGCTGGCCGGAATATGAATGGCGCTGGCAAACCCCGCAGTTTGTGCCGTTTAAATCTGATAAGCCGCAATGGCAAGGTGAAGATATTTCTGATAAAACCATTTTGGTGCATTCTGAGCAAGGCAACGGTGATCATATTATGTTCTGGCGTTTTTTACCCTTACTGGCCGAACGCTGCAAAGAAGTGATTTATTTCGGACCGGAAAACCTGGCGCCCCTGGTGGCTGAAATTTCCGGTGTCAGCCAAAGCCGTATACCCGGAGCGATGGACAAAGATTTATTCGATGTTTATTGCCCGTTGATGAGCTTGCCATTGTATTTAGACATTACGGTGGATAATTTACCGGCATCCAAACGCTATATCAAAATTCCGAAACAAGTGGTGGTCAGTGAATTAAAAGGCAATCGTAAAATTGGTTTGTCCTGGGCCGGTGTAGCGTCCCACAGTAATGAAGCGAATAGATCCATCGAATTAGAACAATTGCTGATGATAACCAAAGACGTTGAGGCTCAATTTTATTCCTTACAAATGCCTTTAAACAATGAAGAACGCGCGTTATTAAAAAAATACAATGTGATTGATTTAGAACCCGAATTACCCGGCTATGCCCGTACGGCAGCGTTGGTTGACAAGTTGGATTTGGTGATTTCAGTGGACACCGCCATCGCCCATCTGGCGGCGGCACTGGGTAAAGAAACCTGGGTTTTGTTATGCTCAAATGCCGATTGGCGCTGGCATGAATCTGGTGAAACCAGTGAATGGTATCCAACCGCAAAGCTATTTAGGCAAGAAAATACCGGTGACTGGAGTGAAGCTATAGAGCAGATAAAAAACCGGCTAAATATAATTCATTAACTTAGATTGGGTTTTAAAAGCCAAACCTATATAAGTTTATAGCTAAATTATATTGTTTATAATTTATACTTGGGCTAAACTAAATAGTGATTTTTGTTAACTAAGAGGGGATGATGAATAATCGCTTTAAACACATTAAGAAAACCGCATTGCTTTCGGCTTTGCTGTTAGAAATATCCACGGGCGCGCAAGCGGCCACCATTCACGTTGATAATAGCTCTTGTACTCTGGCTGATGCCATTGAATCGGCCAATTCAGATACCGCCACCGGTGGCTGTATCGCCGGTGATGTCGGCGCGGACGTGATTGAGTTGCCTAACAACGCAAACATTGTTTTAACGAGTGTTTTAACTGCTATAATATCGGATATCACTCTTAATGCCAATGGCTCGACCATTAAACGTGATCAAACTGCGCCGAAATTTACAGTCTTGCGTCTGGCTGGTTCTGGTGGTACAAACCTGACGGTGAATGATGCCACAATTTCCGGCGGGCAGTCAACTTCTTATGGCAACCGGGGCGGTGGCATTTACGCAAGTTCCGGTAATCTCACCATCAATCGCAGTCAAATTACCGGGAATATGGGCAGTGGTGTAAGTTTGGTTTCTACTAATGTTACTATTAATGATTCAGTTATTTCCAATAATCAGGGTTTGCCCAGAGCGTATTATGGTGCGGCCGGTTTATTTGTAATTGACAGTAATCTCAGTCTAAATAACAGCACCATTGCTAACAACACAAACCAACATTTTGCACAAGGTGGTGGAATAGTTTTGGGGTATGCATCAACCGCCAGTATCACTAATTCAACCATCAGCGGTAACAGCACCGAGTCAGGTGCCGGGGGCATACATGTATATTCCAATGGTAGCATTTTTAACACTACAGTGGAGCTCTATCAGGTGACCCTGACCAATAACAGTACCCTTGAAAACGGGGGTGCTATTTATAATGATGGCGCAGATGTGACTATAACTCAATCTTTGATTACCGGAAATTTCGCCGGAAATGCCGTGGATGAAATTCTTAACGGCGGAACGTTCACCTCAAATGGCTATAATTTGATTGGTTTAAATGGTTATTCAAGCTCTGTGTTTATCGACTTAGACTTCAGCGATGAGGTAATAACTGAAAGCAATTTATCGGATGTTTTAAATCCGATATTGGCAGATAACGGCGGACCTACGCCTACCCATACTTTAAACCCCAATGGCCCGGCAGTGGATTTTGTACCTCCAGGATCATGTCATTCTCTGACAGACCAAACCGGAAAAACCAGACCCATTGGCAGCGGCTGTGATGTCGGTGCATTTGAGTTTGAGTACACCGATGTTATTTTTAAAGATGGGTTTGACTGACAAAATCACTTAACGCTTTTGAAAAAAAGCCCAATTTTTACGGGCTTTTTTGTTGGCATTTAATTTGTGCAAATAATAATTGTGCGTTACTTTAAATTATGCTATTTTAAATAGATTCCACCACGGAATTTGCCATGAATAGCCACTCAACTCAGTTAAAGCGCACGGCTTTAATCTCTGCCTTATTACTTGAATTAAGTACAATTTCTCATGCCGCCAACATTCCTGTTGATGGTGTTGTTTGTACGTTTAATGATGCCATTATTGCAGCCAATACCGATACCGCCACCGGTGGTTGCGTGGCTGGATCCGGTAACGATGATTTGATATTGCCTGCCAATGGTAACCTTGATTTAAGCGCCACAGCTACGGTGACTTCGGTTGTGACGGTACTAGGTAATCAATCCACATTACAGCCAGATCCGAACAATCCCCCTTTCCGATTATTTAATGTCTATGGAGGCTTAGCTTTAATCCATACCACCTTACAAAATGGTCGAGATCCCGCAGTGGCAGGAATTTTTGTCGCTTATGCCAGCCATTTGGATTTATTTGAATCCACGGTTCGAAATATGGATGGTGGTGGTGTGGCTTTTGCGCATCAAAGTTACGGGGATATTATTGCATCCAACATCGAAAATTGTAGCAATACGATTCCCAATCCCTTTGCGGCTGGGCTGACCGTAAGTTCTTCAACGGTGAATGTGTTCGAATCAACCATCAGCCATAACAGTGGCTTAGGCAGTGGTTCCGGCGGCATTTGGGTCAACAATCAGCACAGTGCGGCAGAACTACACGTCTATGCCAGCACCATCAGTGGTAACAGCAATGACAGTCGCGGTGGCGGCCTCACGCACTCAGATTATGGCAATGGTTCAAGCATTTATTTAAACAATGTCACCGTCACCAAAAATACCAGCACCACTTTTGGTGGTGGTATTGCCAATGATTTGGCAAGTATTACTATTAATCAGTCTTTGATTTCCGGTAATACAGCGGCCTATAACCCGGAAGTGCATTCCACAGGTGGCACTGTGGTGGTGAATAATTACAATCTTTTTGGCTACAACAATAATGCCGGCGTGTATGGGGTGACACCG
>Ga0209344_10004620_pt1 | contig 12493 bp, 10 predicted proteins | sample Cruoilmetagenom6_FD_187293 | JGI IMG/M metagenome (GOLD analysis project Ga0209344, IMG submission 187293) | Oil polluted marine microbial communities from Coal Oil Point, Santa Barbara, California, USA - Santa Barbara Oil Seep Sample 6 (SPAdes)... | ecosystem: Environmental > Aquatic > Marine...
GTGGTTGATCCAGTGATGGTGGCAAAAGGTGGCGCGTCCCTTCTGCAAGATGATGCAATGGTTGCACTGCGCAACCTGTTGGTACCGGCGGCCGTGCTTCTTACGCCTAACATGCCTGAAGCCGAAGCGCTCACGGGTCAGTCTGTTAAGACATTGGATGATCAAAAGCGTGCGGGAGATGCACTGATTGGTCTGGGTCCAAAGGCTGTTCTCATTAAGGGCGGACACGGTGAGGGCGAGTTAATTCATGACGTGCTCATCACTGATGAGAGCATTGAAGTGATGACAAGCCCACGGCTTGAAACCGTTCACACGCATGGCACCGGCTGCACGCTGGCGTCTGCGATTGCGGCTCTTCTAAGCCAGGGCGCGCCGATGCGGGATGCGGTGTCGATTGCACGTGATTATGTGCATGAGGCCATCTTGACCGCACCTGGATTTGGCAAAGGCCACGGCCCGCTCAATCATGTTGGCCCCTTTCAAAGCCAGGAATGAGCTTTGTTTCAGACTGAACGACTTGCGCGTGTAGGCGGGTGTTTGAGCAATTGCGCGAGTGTCGCCAATTTTTCCTCTAGTTTTGCTCTATTGGGTGCGGCACCGAGTGCCAGCCGCACGTGAGCGCTTGGCGCTTGCACCGCAAAATGTGATGCGGGCGAGATTAGGACACCCTCAGCCTCTGCAGCTGCGACAAATGTTTCTGGCGTCCAAAGTTTGGGCAGGGGTAGCCAATAGTGCGGTGCGGCGACAATGTCGTTTGCGGGGTTTTGGTCCAAAATTTCGTTCGCGAGAGCATGCCGCCAGCGGATCTCTTTACGTTGTTTTTCCACTAGTCTCGCCATTGCGCCGCTTTCTATCAGCTCTGTAGCGATGTTCGCCATTGCCTGGGGCGGTCCCATGCCCAGCAGATGTTGCAGATCATTGGCTGCGTCGCGCATCCTTGGCGGACAGGCCAAATATCCAACGCGCAATCCCGGTACGAGTGTTTTTGAAAGCGAGCCAATGTAGAAAATATTCTCAGGTGCGAGTGTGATGAGCGGCACAATCGGTGTCTCAGCAAAGGGGTCATAGAGACCATCTTCGATCAACATGACATCGTGAGCGACGGCACTTTTCGCGATTGCTTTGCGCCGGTTGGGGGGCAATGTTGTGCCAGTTGGGTTTTGTGCAGTAGGCATGAGGAAGGCTGCTGCGGGCTGGTGCTCGGCACATAGCTGTTCAAAGGCTGCAGACTTTATGCCCTTATTATCTGCCGGAATGGCCATGACACGCCGATCGGTGGCCTTTGCGAAATCCAAGAAACCGCCAAAACTAAAAGGTTCACAAAGAATGAGGTCCCCTGGTTTGGTCGCGGCCATCAATGCCGTGGTTAGGGCATGTTGTCCGCCCGCTGTGACGATTGGGTCGTCAGGGAGGTTTTCCACTCCGCCCAACTTCAAATAGGAGCGCCCGGCTGCTTGATTGGCCTGTGACCCTCCAAAGGGTATGTAAGAGAGAAACTCGCCAGCCACTCTGCGGGAGAGAGCCTCTGCTACTTCAACACCTTGACCCACGTCAGCTGGCAGATTGATACGCAGGTTGGTGGGGCCTTTATCGCTTGGCTCAACGACAAAGGTTCCTTTGCCGACAATCGCCTGAACGTCTCCGCGTCTTGTTGCTAAATCATAGGCGCGTGTGACAGTGCCAATGCTGACGTCGAGTTGAAAGCTCAATTCTCTTTGTGGGGGCAGACGGGTGCCGGGCAGTAAAGTGCCGTCAGTTGTGGCCTGATTTATGGCATCGGCGAGCCTGTGATAAGCCGGGCCGGATCCATTTTTTAGTGCGTCGTTCCAAAATGTCATAGTGACAATATAAATATTGTATCTACCATTTGTCACGCCTAAATACTGTCTCCACAAACAGGAGTGATGTGATGACCGAGCTATCTCTATTTCAAGTTGATGCTTTTGCTGACAAGCCTTTTGAGGGTAATCCGGCGGCAGTGGTGCCACTTGATCTGTGGCTGCCTGATGAAATGCTGCTAGCGATTGCGGCTGAAAACAATTTGGGGGCGACAGCCTTTTTCGTGGCATCGGAAAAGGGATACGACCTGCGCTGGTTTACCCCTGCGGTCGAGATTCCCTTGTGTGGTCACGCAACGCTCGCATCTGCGCATATTCTGTTCCAACATCTGGGATATGAGGCTGCGGAGATAAAGTTTCAAACCAAAAGCGGTGAGCTAACAGTTGGACGTGAAGATGATCTTTATGTGATGGATTTTCCAAGCAATCCCGCCAAGCCAACGATGACATCTGACACACTGTGCGAAGCGCTTGGAGCCCGTCCCTCAATGGTGTTGAAAGCGCAAAACTTTCTTTGTGTTTTTGAGGATTTGCGGGATGTGGCGGCTTTGCAGCCAAATATTGCGCGCCTTACTAAGTTTTGCCTTGATGCGAATGCAGGAGTTATTGCAACTGCACCAGGAAATGAACAAATGGGTTGGGACTGCGCATCGCGATATTTTGCGCCGAACTTTGGGATTACAGAAGATCCCGTCACAGGGTCTGCCCACACGACCATCGTGCCGTTTTGGGCCGAACGGTTAGACAAGGCGGATATTACGGCACGGCAGATATCAAAACGTGGCGGCACACTCTTTTGCACGGTGCAGGAAGATCGCATTCTCATGCGTGGACGTGCTGCTGACTACCTCAAGGGCACGATCAGCGTTTGAATTCTGCGAGTGCGATGCCGCCCAAAATGACAGCAAGTCCGGCAAGTGCGTGGAAGGTGACGGTCTCGTCCAGGAAGACAGCGCCCAATGCCAGCGCCAAAACCGGGACTAGATAGTTGGTCATGGCCATGAAAGACGGCCCAGCGCTTTCAATGATGCGGAAGTAAACGACGGTGGCGTAACCCACCGGTAATGCGCCCAAGACAATGACAGCGGCCCACGAATTTGTTGAGATGGTGGATATATCCAGCGGTGTTTGTGCCCAGGCGAGCGGGAACATGAGCACGCCCGCAAGCCCGGTTGTCAGGCAGGCTTTTGTGTAGAGCGGGGCGGGTGGTGCGCGCCGCGCAACAATCGCGTTGACTGCAAAAAAGAAGGCGGCACCAAGGACAAGCATTTCGCCGAGCAATGGAATGCCGTCTTCAGACGTGGCTGTGAGTGCGTTGGGGCCAATCACAATGATCATACCGATGAGCCCAGTTGCGAACCCTGCAATGCGCATGGCCGTGAGGGTCTCTCCGGGCACAAAAATGCGCGCCAGCAAGAGCGTGATAAGTGGCATGACGCCAACGAGGATCGCGGCTAGTCCGGAATCAATGAGTGCGATACCCCATGAGAGTAGAAAGAACGGAATGAGGTCGCCACAAAGGGCGAGAGCTGTAAGCCAGCCCCACATCTGTTTGCTGTGTGGAAAACGTTCGCGCTTGATGATCATCAAGGGCGCAAGCACTGCCGCAGATACAAGCATGCGAATGGAGACCGACCATGCAGGCGTCATGCTCTCAACGGCAATGTCAGTTAAAGCGAAAGCGCCGGCCCAGAGAACGGCCAAAAGACCTAAATCGCGAAAGTCAGCTGTAGTGTGTTTTGCTGATACTAGTTCACTGCTCATAAGCAGGCATCCAATGCGGTAAACAGGCGATCAATGTCATCATCGGTGTTGTAAAGGTGTGGCGTTATACGCATGGAGCTGCCGCGGATGCTGACGTGGACTTGCCTGTCAACCAACCGTTGCAATAGTTCTTGTGGCATGTCGCCTGGAAACCGTACGCCCACAAAGTGAGGTGCCCGCAAGTCGGCGTTGCTTGTTTTGAGGCCCATTTTTGCCGCTCTGTCGGCAATGACAGTTGTTTTGGCTCTTAAGGTATCTGCGATGTTTTCAATGCCCCACTCAAGGAGTTGTTCCAGCGCTCTTCCTGCCATCGGCATGAGTTGGAAGTTTGCCCGTTCGCCCATGTCAAAGCGACGGGCGCCTGGCTGGTATTCATGTTGATAGTCGACCAGTCCAGCAAAGTTTTCAGACCCCTTGCGCACGATCCACCCTTCTTCCAATGGTTTGCCTTCGCGCCAGCGTGGCGCGGCATAAAGGAACCCCAAGGCGTACGGCCCCATCAGCCATTTGTAAGTAGGGGCGACCATGAAGTCAGGATCAATGTCTTGGACATTAAAAGGCATAGCGCCAAGAGATTGGGACAGGTCGAGGACAAGGGCAGCGCCAACTTCTTTCGCTTTGCGGGAGACTGCATGCAGGTCGATCAGAGCACCATCTGTCCAATGACACTGGGGTAGGGCAACGATGCCTGTGCGCTGAGATATCGCGTCAAGGATCGCTGGCGTCCAATTGGTGCCGTGCGATGTTTTAGCGGGAGCGGAAACGGTGCGCACGGACCCTTGTTTTTCAGTCGCCAAGCGCTGCCATGAGTAAATGTTGGACGGAAATTGTTCTTCCAACACCAGAATTTCCTGACCCGCATCGAGCGGCAGATTGTTTGCTGCTGTTGCGATCCCGTAAGAGGCGGAAGGCACGATGGCCACACCATCAGCACTGCTCCCGATAAGCTCGCCGAAGAGTGTGCGGGCATGTTCGGACTGCGTAAAAAAATCTTGTGAAGTCGTGCCCCAAGGCTGGCTTTTGCTGCGCACGGCCTCTTCGCCTGCACGCACCACACTGTTCATCAACGGCGACATGTAGGCGCAGTTCAGATAAGCGACGTCGCTTGGAATATCAAATTGGGAACGCTGGCAAGGAATCATAAAGGAAAGCCTCATTTTCTTTGGCGCAGCTTATGCGATTGTGCGTTTTCTACAAATCTGCATTTGACACGACGCTCGCCCACGCCTATATCGGCGGTGGGCCACCTCTCCCCACCGAGAGGCGACTATCTGTGAGGATAGATACAGATAATGACTATGAAAAATAATATGCCTGACATGCGTCCGGCAAATCCAAACTTCTCTTCCGGTCCCTGCGCCAAGCGCCCAGGGTGGACTCTCCAAAACTTATCAGATGCCTGTCTGGGCCGAAGCCATCGCGCAAAGCCTGGCAAAGCTAAGCTTGCCGAAGCGATTGATCGTACACGCGCCATACTCGGCGTGCCTGACGATTACCGCATTGGTATTGTCGCGGCGTCTGACACCGGTGCTGTGGAAATGGCCATGTGGTCGCTTCTTGGCGAACGCGGTGTTGATATGCTGGCTTGGGAAAGCTTTGGTTCTGGCTGGGTGACGGATGTCGCCAAACAGTTGAAGCTCGAAGATGTTCGCAAGCTTGAAGCTGGATATGGTGAACTGCCAGATCTAGGCTCCGTGGATTTCAACCGCGACGTGGTTTTCACCTGGAACGGCACGACCTCTGGTGTGCGGGTGCCAAATGGTGACTGGATTGATGCGGACCGCACAGGTCTCACGATTTGTGATGCGACGTCAGCGGCATTCGCTCAGGACCTTCCCTGGTCGAAGCTGGATGTGACAACTTTCTCTTGGCAGAAGGTAATGGGCGGCGAAGCGGCTCATGGCATTTTGATCCTCAGCCCCCGTGCTGTGGAACGGCTTGAGACCTATACGCCAGCTTGGCCCATGCCGAAGATTTTCCGCATGACCAAAGGCGGCAAGCTCATTGAAGGTATCTTCAAGGGCGAGACGATCAACACGCCTTCTATGCTTTGTGTCGAAGATTATCTCGACACGTTGAAATGGGCAGAGTCCATTGGTGGTCAGCCGAGCCTTAGAGGCCGGGCTGATGCGAACCTTGCTGCCATTGCTGACTGGGTCAGCCGCACGGACTGGGTTGATTTCTTGAACGTTGATGTGGCGACACGCTCTAACACATCTGTTTGCCTGAAAGTGGTGGACGAACGTGTGACAGCGCTGCCAGATGATGTGCAGACCGCCATTTCCAAGAAGATCGTATCGCTTTTGGATGTGGAAGGGATCGCCTACGACATTGGCGCCTACCGTGATGCTCCTGCAGGCCTTCGCATTTGGGCGGGTGCTACCATTGAAGCATCCGATCTGCAAGCATTGACGCCATGGCTCGATTGGGCTTTTGCTGAAGCTTGCAACGAGTTGGCACCAGCCTAAGCATTTTTGAGAGCGGCTTGTCCGCTCCCACACTTCATATTCCCATTTTATTTCAAGTTCAGGAGGCATTTCATGCCGAAGGTCCTTATTTCCGATAAATTGAGCCCAGCTGCTGCCCAGATCTTTAAAGATCGCGGCCTTGAGGTGGATGTAAAAGTTGGTCTTACCAAAGACGAGCTGATTGAAATCATTGGCGATTATGATGGCCTTGCCATTCGTTCCGCCACCAAGGTGACGCCAGACGTCATCGCTGCCGCCAAAAACCTCAAAGTGGTTGGCCGTGCCGGCATCGGCGTTGACAATGTTGACCTGCCAGCAGCAACTGCTGCTGGCATCATCATCATGAACACACCGTTCGGTAACTCCATTACAACAGCAGAACACGCTATTTCCATGATGATGGCTGTGGCACGCGACATCCCACAGGCCAATGCGTCTACCCACGCAGGCAAATGGGAAAAATCAAAATTTATGGGCGTTGAAGTGACGGCCAAGACACTTGGCGTCATTGGTTGTGGGAACATCGGTTCTATCGCCGCTGACCGCGCATTGGGTCTTCGCATGAAAGTTGTGGCTTTTGATCCTTTCCTCACGCCAGAACGCGCTGCCGACATCGGTGTTGAGAAAGTGGAACTGGATGAGCTGCTGAGACGTGCTGATTTCATCACGCTTCACACGCCATTGACAGACAAGACACGCAATATTTTGGACGCTGCTGCATTTGCGAAAATGAAAGACGGTGTGCGCATCATTAACTGTGCGCGTGGTGGTCTCATTGTTGAAGCTGATCTTAAAGCCGCACTTGAAAGCGGCAAGGTCGCTGGCGTAGCACTGGATGTGTATGAAACAGAGCCTGCAAAAGAGAACGCTCTCTTTGGCATGGACAATGTGATCTGCACACCTCACTTGGGTGCATCAACCTCTGAAGCACAGGAAAATGTGGCTCTTCAGGTTGCAGACCAGATGGCTGACTATCTGATGACGGGTGCCGTGACGAATGCGATCAATGTGCCATCCATTACAGCGGAAGAGGCACCGAAGCTGGCGCCTTACGTGACACTGGCAGAACAGCTTGGCTCATTTTCCGGGCAGCTTACCGAAACAGGCATCGAAGAAGTTGTCATCGAATATGAGGGTGAGGTTTCTGCTCTCAACACGAAAGCACTCACTAATGCGGCGCTTTGCGGGTTACTGAAGCCGCTCCTGACCGACGTCAACATGGTGTCTGCTCCGGTCATCGCCAAGCAGCGGGACATTGAGCTGACAGAAGTGAAACGCGAAGAGCCTCGCGGTGCTTTTGAAACTTACATTCGCCTTACCGTTAAGACCGAGCGTCAGGAACGTTCTGTTGCGGGTACAATCTTCTCAGATGGCAAACCTCGCCTCATTCAGGTGAAAGGCATCAACATGGAGGCTGAACTCAGCCCTCACATGCTGTACGTCACCAATGAAGATAAGCCTGGTTTCATCGGTGCGCTCGGCACCGTGCTTGGCAATTCTGGCGCAAATATCGCCAACTTCCGCCTGGGTCGTGACGAGGATGGTGGGGACGCGATTGCTCTCATCGATCTGGATCAGGGTCTTTCAGAGGATTGCCTGAAAGCTGTGGAAGCGATCCCACATGTGAAGCAGGCAAAAGCGCTGGCGTTCTAAGAAATGGTGCTAATTGATTTCGGGCTGGCGCTCGCGGTCAAATGCGATTAAAACCTATGAAAGTCCCCAGCCGATAAGGCTCCGGGGGCTTTCTTTGTGTTACGGCCCCCTGTTTTCCTAAGGGTGCCCTCAGAATCGGTGAACAATATGGCGAATGTAGCGGTCGTCGGCTCCCAATGGGGCGACGAAGGCAAGGGCAAGATTGTGGATTGGCTCTCTGAACGCGCGGACGTTGTCGTGCGCTTTCAAGGAGGGCATAACGCTGGCCATACGCTCGTCATTGACGGCGTGACCTACAAACTCTCGCTTTTGCCATCCGGCATTGTGCGCGGCGGCAAAATGTCGGTGCTGGGCAATGGTGTGGTGATCGATCCTTGGGCGCTGATGGCGGAAATTGCCAAGCTGGCGGAGCAGGGTGTGGTGGTAACGCCTGAGAATTTGAAGATCGCAGAAAATGCCTGCCTCATTCTCTCTGTTCATGCTGAGCTGGATGTGATCCGCGAGACCTCTAACAAGGGCACGAAGATCGGCACCACGAAACGGGGCATTGGTCCGGCTTATGAAGATAAAGTCGGGCGCCGCGCAATCCGTGTGATGGATCTGGCTGACCCTGAAACCCTGCCGGACAAAGTGGACAAGCTGCTGCATCACCACAACGCGTTGCGTCGTGGTTTGGGCAAAGACGAGCTGGACGCACAACCTATTCTGGATGCGCTCACGCAAGTCGCGCCAAAAATTCTGCCACACATGGACACCGTGTGGCGCTATCTCGCCCAAGCTCGCAAAGAGGGCAAACGCATTCTCTTTGAGGGCGCGCAAGGCACGTTGCTCGACATTGACCACGGCACATATCCGTTTGTCACGTCATCCAACGTTGTGTCTGGCCAAGCAGCAACTGGCTCTGGCATGGGGCCATCGGCTGTGGAATATGTGCTCGGCATCACCAAGGCTTACACAACCCGTGTGGGTGAGGGGCCGTTCCCCACTGAGCTTGAAGACGAAGATGGTCAACGGCTTGGTGAACGGGGTCACGAGTTTGGCACCGTTACAGGCCGCAAGCGGCGCTGTGGTTGGTTTGACGCAGTGTTGGTGAACCAAGCGCTGAAGACCAATGGCATGACCGGCATTGCGCTGACCAAGCTCGACGTGCTGGACGGTTTTGAGACACTCAAAATCTGTGTGGCTTATGAATTGGATGGTGAGCGGATTGATTATCTGCCTGCCACGCCCGCGCTTCAGGCCCGCATTACGCCGATCTATGAAGAGATGGAAGGCTGGTCCGAGAGCACTTATGGCGCTCGCAGTTGGGCGGACCTGCCTGCGGCGGCGGTAAAATATGTGCGCTACGTGGAAGAGTTGATCGAGTGTCCTGTGGCGCTTCTTTCAACCTCGCCAGAGCGTGACGATACAATTTTGATGAAAGACCCTTTTGCGGATTAGGGGCTAAGCTCTAGTAAGCTTTGGAGCTACCCCGCAGCAGAATGGGTGCTTGTCGTGGACTGCACTTATGTGGTCTGTTTCCATGGGTACAAAGAAAGATGTCACTATGGCATCACAACCTAGGGGACGTGTCACATGTCTAATCTACCAATGAAACTTGCGCTTTCGCTTGCCTTTGCAGGGGCGATGCTTGTCTCTGCCTGCGACGATCAATCTGCGCCGGAAGAAGAAAGTGCGCCAGAACCAGCGGCTTCCCTCTTGGAAGAAAGCTCAGAAGCGGCTGGTGAAGCCGCCGACGCAATTGGCGAAGCCGCGAGCAGCGCTGCTGATGCTGTCGAAAATGTTGCTGAGGATGCGCTGGACGCTGCTGGTGACGCCGCCGATGCGACTGTAGATGCAGCCGAAGATGCGATGAATGCTGCTGGTGATGCGATGAACGATGCCGCTGGCACGACAGAAGATGCAGCAGAAGAAGGTGCTGCTGCTGTCGAAGAAGCATCTGAGGAAGCTGCCGATATGCAGTAAGCTGAGGCTCACTGAACAAAAGTTGGAGCCCGGTCACCGTCATGGTGGTCGGGCTTTTTTGCGATTTCAAACAAACAGTTCTGCGCCGACGCCTATGAGGCCCACCATGGAAATTTGCCAGATGAGTGTGCGCACCCATGGCAGTCCCACGCCATAGGCGGGCAGATAGCCAACACGTGCCCAGAAATAGACCTGTGCGCCCCAGGCGCTCCACCAGCCGTTCTGCTCCAGCACGTGCAGCATCAATATGAGAGCCGCAAAATAGGGAAATGTTTCATTGAAGTTCTGTTGCGCGCGAATAAAGCGTCCGGCAAGTCCCGTTGGCGGGCGGTGCTCGTCGCGTGCGCCGACGGTGTAGGCATTTCCCTCCTGACCCTTGTAGCTAAAACTGGAGGCGCTGAGATGCACAATGCCGAGAGCGCAGGACCAAAACAGCATCCAAAGTTCAAGGGTCATATGGGTCTCCTAACGACGTGAAATGGGGGCGACTTTTGCGCCGCCCCACATAACGTTAAACGGCTTGAAGCAGGATCATGACAGTGCCGATGACACCGCCGAAATAGGCCAATGTGCGCAGGCCAAGCAGTGTGATGCCGCCGACATAGGTGATTGCATGGATAATCCGGGACACCAGGAAGATCTGTGCGCCGAGCACCGTCATGTCGTTGCTGATGCCCGCCAAACTGACGGGGATCACGATGGCAGCAAAAACCAACGTGTTTTCAGTGTGATTGGCATACGTCCGTTTGAGGCGGCCGCGCCAACCTTCGGTTGAGGCAGGCTCGTCGCGATTGCTTAGGCCCCATGGCAGGCCCATCGCCAAAGAGTTGGCTGTGGCTGAACATAAAATTAGAGCAAGCAGCAGGACACCGCTCCACATGAGCATGGATAGTTCGACAGACATGAATTTTCCCCCAGAGGTTTTGGCCGTTTGAGCCGGGTAAGGGGGAATCATGCCTCGTTGTGTGTGATTTGGCGAGGGAGTCATGAGACTGGCTCCCACGCCGTGTGTTGAATTGGCGGAATTGAGCGTTATTTTTCGGCTTTAGCGCCGTTGCGATATGGCTTTGACCGGGTCAGCGGAAAGGTGCAAACTCCGGCCATCCGAGGGGTGTCCGCCGTGGTTAGTTGGTGGGCTGAGACAGCAATGTTCGCACGATGTGGGCGCTGGACCCTTAGAACCTGATCCGGGTCATGCCGGCGAAGGGACGGACGGCGCTTTTGTTGGCGCTCACGCGTGTTTTGCGCCCGACCTTTGTCGCGCTGCCCATAACCGAGGCGCGCTCCAGATGAACATTCATGCAAAACCAACCGTCACCACCGGCCTCTTGCCAGCCTCCACAAAAGTTTTCACCACGCCTGAAGCTGCTTCGGATGTGAAAGTGGCGCACCGCGAGATTGAGCTTCATCCCTCAGCCATGGAGCCGCCGGTTCGTGTGTATGATACGTCTGGCCCGTATTCAGACCCGACTGCGACCATCGACCTTGAAAAAGGTCTGCCGCGTCCGCGCACGGCGTGGATTGAGGAACGCGGTCATGTGCTCAGTTACGTGGGGCGCGATGTGCGACCTGAGGACAATGGGCTTACTGAGGGCAATGCGAGCGAGAAACATCTGGCCCGCGCCTTTCCGGTTACGAATAATCCGCTCAAAGGCGATGGGACTGGCCCGGTGACGCAATATGAGTTTGCCAATGCCGGCATCATCACCAAAGAGATGATCTATATCGCTGAACGTGAAAACCTTGGTCACAAGCGGGCAATGGAAAATGGCGCACACAAAATTGCCGAGGGCGAGAGCTTTGGCGCTGACCTGCAAGAATTTGTGACGCCGGAATTTGTGCGCCAACAGGTGGCTGACGGTTTGGCGATCATTCCCGCCAACATCAATCACCCAGAACTTGAGCCGATGATCATCGGTCGCAATTTTCTCGTGAAGATCAACGCGAACATCGGCAATTCGGCTGTCTCGTCGTCCGTGGCGGAAGAGGTTGACAAGATGGTGTGGGCAACACGCTGGGGTGCGGACAATGTGATGGACTTGTCGACCGGTCGCAACATTCACACCACGCGCGAATGGATCATCCGCAATTCACCTGTACCCATCGGCACGGTGCCGATCTATCAGGCATTGGAAAAAGTGAATGGCGTTGCAGAAGACCTTACATGGGAAGTGTATCGCGACACATTGATCGAACAGGCCGAGCAAGGTGTAGACTATTTCACCATCCATGCGGGCGTGCGCCTGGCCTATGTGCCGATGACCGCTAGCCGTGTGACCGGCATCGTCTCACGCGGTGGGGCGATCATGGCAAAGTGGTGCTTGAGCCATCATAAAGAGAGTTTCCTCTACGAATATTTTGCGGACATTTGCGACATTTGCCGCAAGTACGATGTTTCCTTCTCGTTGGGTGATGGCCTGCGCCCGGGCTCTATTGCAGACGCCAACGACGAAGCGCAATTTGCAGAGTTGGAAACATTGGGAGAGCTCACCAAGATCGCCTGGGACAAAGGTTGTCAGGTGATGATCGAAGGCCCGGGCCATGTGCCCATGCACAAGATCAAAGTGAACATGGACAAGCAATTGAAGGAATGTGGTGGCGCGCCTTTCTACACGCTCGGGCCCCTCACCACGGACATTGCTCCCGGCTATGATCACATCACATCTGGCATTGGGGCGGCGATGATCGGCTGGTTCGGCTGTGCCATGCTTTGTTATGTGACACCGAAGGAGCACCTTGGTCTGCCAGACCGGAATGACGTGAAAGAGGGCGTGATCACTTATAAGATTGCAGCTCATGCGGCGG
>Ga0209344_10004621_pt1 | contig 12484 bp, 10 predicted proteins | sample Cruoilmetagenom6_FD_187293 | JGI IMG/M metagenome (GOLD analysis project Ga0209344, IMG submission 187293) | Oil polluted marine microbial communities from Coal Oil Point, Santa Barbara, California, USA - Santa Barbara Oil Seep Sample 6 (SPAdes)... | ecosystem: Environmental > Aquatic > Marine...
CCAGTAGGCGGCAAAGTCGATCGCTTCCGCACGGGCCTTCTTGTAGCCCGGCAGGTTGAAGATGCCCCCAATGGTCATCGACGAGGCAATCATCAGCGGATTGTGCTGCGCTACCAAAAGGTTTTCCAACGCAGTCATGCCGCCGAAAAGCCGAATGTTCTGGAACGTGCGGGCCACCTTGGCGCGTTTGGAAATTTCGAAATCCGGCATGCGCTCCAGCAGGAACACCCGGTTGTCGCCATCATCATTGAATTGCCGTCCGGTGCGGGTCAAGGCTTCGATCTTGTCGGACTGAAAGCCTTCGCCGTGGCGCATGACGATGCGGCCTTCGGTGGGTTTGTAAAACCCGGTAACGCAGTTGAACACGGTTGTCTTGCCGGCGCCGTTAGGGCCGATCAAGGCGGTGATGTCGCCGCGGCCGACATTGAAGCTCAGATCGTTGACGGCAACCAGTCCGCCGAAGCGCATGGTCAGATGCTCGACCGACAGAACCACATTGGTGTCCCAGTTGTGCGAGGAGGTCGATTTCATTGCGGTTTCCATCAGTGGCCCTCACCTTGAGCGACCATATCGGAGCCGATTTTCTTGCGTTCCTTGTAGACCGCAGAAGGGTTTCGGCTTGAAATGATGCCGCGTGGTTTCCACACCATGATGAGCACCATGGCCAGGCCGAAAATCAGCATGCGATATTGGGTGGGTTCAAAATCGGGACCGAAGATTTCTTTCAGGAATCCGAGGTTTCTCAACAGCTCGATGCCGCCGATCATCACCACCGAGGCGATAACGACGCCGACTTGCGAACCAAGCCCGCCCAGAACCACAATCGCCAGAATGATGGCCGATTCCAGAAAGGTGAAGCTTTCCGGCGAGATGAAGCCCTGCCTGGTGGCAAAGAACGACCCGGCAAATCCGGCAAACATCGCACCGATGGAGAAGGCGGTCAGCTTGGTGTTGGTGGTGTTGATGCCGAGCGACCGGCACGCGATTTCATCTTCGCGCAGGGCTTCCCATGCACGTCCGATCGGCAGCTTGCGCAGCCGTAACGTGACGAAGTTGGTGATCAGCGCCAGTATCAGAATGATGTAATAAAGGTAGATGAAGCGATGGATTGAATCATAGTCGAGATTGAAGAATTCGGCAAAACCGCCTGTTCTCGAGAACTCCAGGCCAAAGAAACTTGGCTTCGGAATGCCGGAAATTCCGTCCGGGCCGCCGGTGAATTCATACCAGTTGAGCAGAACTACGCGGATAATTTCCCCGAAGGCAAGCGTCACGATGGCCAGATAATCGCCTCGCAACCGCAGCACCGGGAAGCCGAGAATGATCCCCCAGGTCGCCGCCAGGAGGCCGGCCAGTGGTAGCGCCATCCAGAACCCGATGTCGAAATACTGAGCCAGAAGCGCGAAGGAATAGGCGCCGACGGCATAGAAAGCCACATAGCCAAGGTCCAGAAGTCCGGCGAGACCGACCACGATATTCAGGCCCCAGCCGAGCATAACATAGGTCATGATCAGGATTGCCAGGTCGATGAACTGACGGTCACGATCGGGGTAAATTGCCATCACGATGAACGGCAGGGTCAGCGCGATCAGCAGCAGGAACGGCCCGAGGACCTTGTCAACCGCAGTCGTCAGTCCCGCGGGAACCGACACATTCAGCCCGCTCGTGATCGGCTTGGACGTTTTGAAAACAAACAGGTTGAGAAGCAGCCGTCCGGCAAACACGATTGCAATTGCAGTGAACCACAGGCCCCACCGATAGGTCAGGTCGAGGCCACCGGTGACGATATCGGTGCGCAGGGCAAGGAAGAAAAAGCCCAGCACGGCGACAAGGATTGCGGCTATCGCCGCGTCCTTGACGGAGTCAGCCATCAGGCCGGGTTTCGGAGCAGCAGCCATTAGACTTTCTCGACTTCGGGTTTGCCGAGCAATCCGGACGGCATGAAGATCAGGACAATAACCAGGATGGAGAAGGCTGCGACGTCCTTGTATTCCACCGAGAAATAGCCCGACCAGAACACTTCGATAAGGCCGATCAGCAACCCGCCAAGCATTGCGCCCGGTAGCGAACCGATGCCACCGAGAACCGCTGCGGTGAAGGCTTTCACGCCGGCCAGGAAGCCGATGTAGAAATCGATCACGCCGTAAAGCAGCAGGAACATGAAGCCCGCAACAGCCGCCAGGGCCGCACCCATGACAAAGGTCAGCGAGATGGTGCGGTCAACGTTGACACCCAGAAGGGCGGCCATCTTCTGGTCCTGTTCACAGGCACGCTGTGAGCGTCCGAGCGATGTCTTGGAAATCAACAGCGAGAAGCCGACCATCAGCGCCAGAGTGGTGAAGATGATGATCATCTGCATGTAGGACATTTGCACCGCGATGGTGCCGTTCTCGGTAACGCCTTCAATCAGCGTGACTCCGCCCTGGATCTGCGGCGGCAGCGGTTTGACCCGTGCGCCTTGTGTGATCTGAACGAAGTTCTGCAACACGATCGACATGCCGATGGCAGTGATCAACGGCGCCAGCCGGAACGATCCGCGCAAGGGTCTGTAGGCCAGCCGTTCCACCGTCCAGCCCCAGGCTGAGGTGAAAAGCATCGACACAAGAAGCGTGAGAAACAGGATCAGCGGCAACGCTGTAATCCCGATGGCCACGAGGGCGAGGAACGTCGCAAGCGCGATGAACGATCCCACCATGAAGATGTCACCATGGGCAAAGTTGATCATGCCGATGATGCCATAGACCATGGTGTAGCCGATGGCGATAAGCCCATAAATGGAACCCAGCGTGAGCCCATTGATAAGCTGTTGAAGAAAATACTCCATGAAGCAGCAGTCCCTCTCGTCTTTTTTTGGGGGGCGCTGTCATCGCACCCTCTATCCCCTTTAAGCCTCTATAGCGTGTTTTCGGATAGCAAGAATAGAAAAAGTGGAGGTGTGGAAGGTTTTCAGTTTTTCAATCGATTGAAAAATTCATATATAGTGAAAATAACGGAAATACTGCTTTCTAATGGCGAAAACAGCGAATTTATCGCTTTATGGCGCGCTATCGTGGTGAGTGCTCGCATAATTCCCGGTCTGCCCATAATTTGGATATCCCGTGACGACCGCCCTGCCTCATCAAACGCAGGCGTCCCCAGACCTTTCAGGCCACCATTTCAAGCAGGTGCAACGGGCCTCGTCTGGCTGGCCGGGAAGTCCGTTGGCGAACTGAAGAGGTTTTGCTTAACGGGTGGGCTCAATCGGTTGTGGTGGCGGCCGGTCAAGGTCCGGATAATAAGCCTTGAAATGCGCCAGGCTGCCCTTGGAGGCTGCTTGCGCTGCCTGCGAGGTGTCGTCATCGTCCGACTGTTTCCTGCCATTCAGTGTGTCGTACCAGTCGCGTGGTGTGGCACCCAATGCGGGAGCAAAATCCGGGGTTCGTTTCGGCTTTTGCATCGCCTCATTCCAGAGAGCCTGAAAAGCCGCAATCGAGCGCTCAGGCGTTTTTAACGCGCATACTTCCGTGCGGGCATTGGCGCCGATACGACGCACCTCGTCCGGATTGTCCAGCATCCAGCCCAACAACTCGACAGCGTGGTCGGCAGACCTGGCGACAAAACCGGTTTCGCCATCGCGCACGATGGCCAGTTCACATGGATTGGCAAAAACCAGAGGCGCACACCCGAGCGACATGGCTTCGACCAGCGCATTCTCCGCGGTGCCGAAATGAAACGGTTGTAACAGGTACATGAAGACCGATGTCCGGGACAGCGCCTCTACCGGATCCTCGCTATGACCGCGCAGCCGAAACCGTCCGGGGTGTTCCATCGCAGCTATTGCCGTGTGAACGGGGCTGTTGTCATGCACACCGCCCCAGACATCAAGGGAAACAAGGTCTGCTTCGAGCCTGTCGATGACCTCCATCATCGCCGGGCTCATCTTGGTGAATTCGACGGTGCCCAGATAGCTGATGTCGCCTTTGCTGCCATTAAAGGCGGCGCGAGTAACAGCTTCCGGATGGCAGAACCCGCTGTTGATCACATCTGTCCGTTCGAGGCTGTCAGCCTCCGGTCCCGCCAGATTGGGGGCAAGTCTCGAGCAGGCCGAGGTGAACACGAACCGGTCGGCCTCTTCGACCAGGGCGGCAGGTATAAAGGGCGCGCAAACCCCGGAGACATGGCTCCAGAAGATTGAGCGCATGGCGGGGAGGGGCGGTCTTGCCAGAAGTCCGCACATCAGCGGATGGTTCCACCACTCGAATTGAACAATATCTGCGCCAGACATCAGGTTGTGAATGTGCTGCGGAGTTTCACCAAGCGTGACGCGCGCACCGGTCTTGCGTATCTGATCGACATAGCGGTGATCGCGGGCTTCTTCCAGAAGCACATAATGGTGCTCGCAATCGACAGGGCTTGCCGCACACAGGGAAGCGTGAGCCTTGCCCACGCCGCCTCCCAGGTGAGGTGTGATGTGGACAATCTTCATTCTACACCGGCAAAATTGGGCACGCCAACCACCGCGGAAGGGTCGCGCGGGTGGGGTTGGTGGGTGCCGAATTCCAGCAGGTCGCGCCGCCCGTATGTGTCGGCGATGCTCTCGGCGAACTGGCGAATACTCACAGGCAAACCGGAACAAATATTAATTGCGCCGACCTGGCCGGTGTCGATCACATCGGCGATACGGGCGCCCGCGTCAGCGACATCCATGTAGTCCCGCAATTGAGTGCCTGATCCCAGTCGTGCTGTTTCGCCCGCTTCCAGGCATCGCTTGAGGTAGGGGTATAGCCGTTTCTCGTTCTCTCCCTCTCCGAAAAGGTAGAACAGCCGGCACCATGAGAAATCCACCTGCATCGACTTCAAAAAATTGTCGAGAATATCGAATGTCGCCAGTTTGCAGCCGCCGTAAACGGTGGACGGGCCTGTCGGAGCGTTGATATCAAGTCGTTCGGACGGCAGTGCATATTCCATACAGGTGCCAATTCCGACAAAATGGCGCACACCAGCCCGTGCAGCACCCTGCGCCATCCTGAATGTGCCGGAAACGCAAGCCGCGTTCTTTTCCGAATCGAGATAGTCGGCAGGGTTCACATACCAGGCGGCGTGAATGATGGCATCGACGCCCTTGCAACTCTCAGCCCAGTCGTCTGCGGATTGTGCAAACAGGTCTTCGCATTCCAGGATTTTGGCGTTTGCGAACCTCGACGCAAGTCTCCCGGCAGCCGGTGGACGCGATACCAGCCGCAGATCATGGCCATTGCGGGCCAGTTGGTTGACGATCTGCGTGCCGACAAAGCCACTGGCGCCGGTGACAAGCACCGTACTCAAGGCACGGCCCTAAAGAGCATTGGAATGTTGTTTGCGGCCACTGGATCCGTCCTGTCCCAAGAGCGTGATTCTTCCACACAGTGTCGCACAGGGGAGACGGTCAAAACACGCTGAAAAACGCCCGGTCAGCTCTCGGGCGAGGCGCGGCGGCGCACACGGCAGGGGCTGCCCGCACGTAACGCCGCGCTTTGAGACAGCGCCGATCCGGTCACAAGCAAGCGTGCTCCTGCTTATATGGTTCTGAGTCCAGTCATCAATGTCCGCGCAATTCGCCTGTGTCTCTTCACTTTGATGTCCGGTGAGGGGCTGGATTTTGCCGCTGAGACCTGATCGATTGCGCCCAATTGAATGGAAGCTTAGGAGCGCGTCATGAAGATCAAGGATGTCGAGACCTTTGTGGTTGCCAATCCGCCACCACAAACCGGCGGGCGCTACTTCCTGTTTGTCAAACTGGTCACCGATGGCGGTGTTGTCGGCTATGGCGAAGCCTATGATGCGGCTTTCGATCCGCATCTGACGGCTAGGCTGATGGAGGATGTTGCCTCGCGTTATCTCGTCGGTCGCGATCCGCATGACATCGAGAATTTCTTCCGGCTTTGTTATTCATCCGGTTTTTCGCAACGCCCCGACATGACCATGATGGCCTGTTGTTCGGCGTTGGAAATGGCCTGCTGGGATATCATCGGCAAGGAAGCCGGCCAGCCCGTTCACAAACTGCTTGGTGGCCGGGTACACGAGGGGCTTCGCTCCTACACCTACCTTTATCCAGCCAGCGGCAGCGCCGACCCGCTGTCCACGGACAGTCCGAAGAATGTCTATAATGATCCGGATCTGGCAGCAGAGGCTGCAATCGAGGCCGTTCGGCAGGGCTTCACCGCGGTCAAGTTCGATCCGGCAGGCCCCTATCGTATTCAGGGCGGCCATCAGCCGCTGCTGACCGACATTGATCTGTGCGCGCGTATGGTGCGCGCGGTCCGCGAAGCCGTTGGCACCCGTGCAGACATCCTGTTCGGCACCCACGGTCAGTTCACCGCCGCCGGCGCCATCCGCATGGCCCGAGCAATAGAGGCCGCCGATCCGTTGTGGTTCGAGGAACCGGTGCCGCCTGACCAGATTGCCTCCATGGCGGAAGTGGCGCGCGCCACTTCGATCCCGGTGGCAACCGGCGAGCGACTTGTCACCAAGCATGAGTTCGCCCGTGTCATCGAGGCCCGGGCCGCTGCCATCCTGCAGCCCAATCTGGGCCGCTCGGGCGGACTGCTTGAAACCAAGAAGATCGCAGGCATGGCCGAAGCCTTTGGCATCCAGATCGCACCGCATTGTTATTGCGGACCGCTGGTCGCCGCCGCCAACATTCAGCTCGCCGCCACACTGCCCAACTTCCTGGTGCTCGAATCTATCAAGACCTGGGGCGGGTTTTACGCCGACGTTCTCAAGAAGAAGATCGTGTGGGACGACGGTTATGTCATCCCGTCAGACGAACCCGGCCTGGGTGTCGAGCTTGATGAGGCAGTCTGCGAAGCCAACCCCTGGAGCGGTGACATGCTGCATCTGGAAATGACCCGTGAGCCGATCCGGTTCTGAGTGCTGGCAAAGCAACGGGGGCAGCGTCAGGCGATGCTGCCCTGATCCCATTCGGGATCGTCAAAACTCTGGATTTCGACACGGTAGCCATCGGGTGAATGAAACAGCGAGCTGTCAACGCCGAACTCCTTGCTGTGCTCAGGCCCGCTGACATAGCTCACGCCCTTGGCTTCGAGGAAGTCGCGCCAACCGTCGACATCGGGCGACACGATGGTCAGCGTCACGCCCGCCGTTCCCTGCGGACGGTCAGGCAGGTTGCACACGCCGATATAGCTCATCGGCGTCAGCCGGTAGATATGGCAGGGGCCCTGATCGACCACGAAATCAAGCTCCATCACATCGCGAAAGAAACGTGAACCGCGCTCGAGGTCATCGGTGTAGGTAAACACGATGGAATGGCTGATCGGTGGTCTGCTCATCATGGGCTCCTGTCAATTGCCGCCCGAAACTGCCTGCAGCAGCATGATTCGGGCAAGAGGTCGCAGGGCTTTGCACAGGCTTGATCCAGACCCGGCTTGACCTCGGCGCGCTAGATCGGGCAAACCGCTCCCCATCACCCCGGGGCAAGCCGCTCCGATGCTAAGGTCTGATCTGAAGGCCACTTTAAAGGCCAGTTTGAAGGAATAATCCGTGACCCGTCCCGTGCTGATCGCCCCGTCCATCCTGTCCGCTGATTTCTCCCGCCTTGGCGATGACATCGAAGGTGTCATGCGCGCTGGCGCCGACTGGATCCATCTCGATGTGATGGACGGCCATTTCGTACCCAACATCACCTTTGGTCCCGGCATCATCAAGGCCGTGCGCCCGCGCACCAAGGCAGTCTTCGATTGCCATTTGATGATCGAGCCCTGCGATCCCTATCTCGAGGCTTTTGCCGACGCCGGCTGTGACATCATCACGGTTCATGCCGAAGCCACAAAGCATCTTGACCGCTCGTTGCAGGCAATCCGCGCGCTGGGCAAGAAGGCGGGCGTATCGCTCAACCCGTCGACGCCTGAAAGCGTCATTGAATATGTGCTCGACCGGCTCGACCTGATCCTGTTGATGACAGTCAACCCGGGCTTCGGTGGTCAGGCCTTTATTCCGTCAGTGGTCGACAAGGTGGCGCGGGTGAAAAAAATGATCGGCGACCGTCCGATCCACATAGAAATCGATGGCGGCGTGACAACCAAAACCGCGCCGCTGGTGACTGCAGCCGGTGCCGATGTGCTGGTTGCCGGATCCGCCGTCTTCAACGGCGCGGGCGAGGCCGATTGGGCCAGGAACATCTCCGCTATCCGTCAGTCCGTATAGGGATTGCACACAGGCAAAACGGCTTCGTTCCAACAAAAAGCCCCCGGCGCAAACCGGGGGCTTTTTTATTCAGTCCTGTGGCCGATCTCAGTCGTCCAGATTTTCGGGCAGCACCAGGTTGAGCACAATGGCGATCAGGGCTGCAGGCAGCAGGCCGCTGGTCAGCAGGATCTGGGCAGTCTTGCCAAGATGCTGAAGCGCTTCGGGAACCATCTGCAGGCCGAGGCCGATTGAAAGTGCGGTTGCGAAGATCACCATGTTGCGACGGTTCCAGTTGACGTCGGACAGCATGCTGACGCCAGCGGCGCAGACCATGCCGAACATGACGATGACGCCGCCACCAAGCACATTGATCGGAACGGTGTTGATGACTGCGGCGATCTTCGGGATGAAGCCGCAGACGATCAGGAACAATGCCCCGATGGTCACCACGTGACGGCTCATCACGCCGGTCATGGCGATCAGTCCGACATTCTGCGAGAACGAGGTGTTGGGCAGACCGCCAAAGACGCCGGCGACAGCTGTGCCGAGACCATCGGCGAAGGTTGCGCCTTCGATTTCCTTGTCGGTGGCTTCGCGGCCTGCACCACCCTTGGTGATGCCGCTGGTGTCGCCAACGGTTTCGATGGCTGACACAATGGCCATGAAGCACATGCCCAGAACAATGGCAAAGTTGAACTCAAAGCCCCATTTGAACGGGATCGGCGGTGCGAAATAGCTGGCGCGCGCCAGATTTCCGAAGTTCACCTGACCCATCATCAGTGCAACAATATATCCGGCGATGATGCCTATCAGCACTGCTGCAACGGCAGCGAAACCGCGGGCGAAGAACTTGATTGCCAAGGTGACGATAATCACCACCAGCGCAGGCACCCACATCGCCAGGCTTCCGAATTCGGGCTTGCCCATCAGCGGAACGCCGCCGGCAGCGTATTGAATGCCGACCTTGACCAGCGCCAGACCAATCATCAGCACGATCAAGCCAGTCACCAGCGGTGGCAGGGCATAGCGAATGCGGCCGACAAAAAAGCCGAGGCAAAAATGGAACACGCCACCGATCATCACGCCGGTCATTAGACCGGCCAGGCCATCTGTACCGAGGCCCGCAACCGCCGGGATCATCACAGGAACAAAGGCGAAGCTGGTGCCCTGTACGATTGGCAAGCGGGCCCCCACTGGTCCTATACCGATGGTCTGAAGAAGCGTGGCAATACCGGCGAACAGGATCGACATCTGGATCATGTAGGTCATGTCGGGGAAGCCGAGCGCGCCCTGATCGGAGCCGAAGCCGATACCTGCAGCGCCAGCAACGATGATTGCCGGCGTCACATTGGAGACAAACATTGCCAGCACATGCTGGATCCCCAGCGGTATGGCTGTGGCAAGCGGCGGTGTATAATTCGGATCCCGCAGCTGTTCCGCGGTGCCGATTGATGTGTCTGCCATTGGATAGTCCTTTGATCCCCAGGGGTTTATGTCAAACCGGTCCGCCGCCCCCCATTGCCGCGAACCGGCTGATGTGCCGGATGGTTCAACCTTCCAATGATCGGGCGGAGGTCATTGCCACCGCCCAATGCTGTCCCGGTTTTCTCCTCGAAAACGCAAGAACCATACCATGAGCCCCGTTATTGCAGCTTATGCAATCCGCCCTGTCAATTTCAGACGACTGATCCCGCCATCGGGAAAAATGTTGAGCCGCACATGGGTGACAGGTCCGATATCGCTTATGTGAGCAGAAAGATCGTGGACATGATCGGCCTGCAATTTCTGTTGCGCGATCAGTTCCGGCCAGAACATCGAGGCTGTGATGATCGCATCCCCTGCATCAGTTCCGAATTCGCTCATGTCGGCGGCCTGTATCGAGCAGGTGTCCGGGAAATTGCCTTTGAAATAAGCAGTGTCGACCACAGCGCCTGACAGAACGCCGCGCGCGCCCAGCGCAATGACGATCCATTCATTGCCGGGTACACGCCGCCGGCTGGTTTCCCAGCCATCGCCCATGTTCTCGCCGCGTCCTGGCGCAAGAAGCCGGTGGTAGGAACCGTAATGCGCATCCGAGAAACCGATGATCCGGCCGCCATTCAATGCAGCCGACAGCTCGATGTCGCCGTCGCTCACCCGTGAGTGATCGAGGAACGGTTGTCCGAACACGCGCAGCCGGGCAACACCGCCGTCTGGATAGATGTGCAGCCGAACATGAGTGAAGATTTCCGATGATTGCGACGCGAGATAGTGATGCGCGTTCGGCCCCAGCGGAGAGGTGCCAAGCACTTCGGTCCACTCGGTACTATCATCCGGATCGCCAGCAACATTGCAGGCTTCAATTCTGGCTGCGGGCGGGTAGTTGCCGGTGAAATGCGATGTATCGACGTCGAAGCCATCGATCCGGCCCGCAGTGGCCAGCCGGATCACCGAGAAATCATGTCCGAGGACGCGTTTGCGGCGGCTTTCCCAGCCGTCCATCCATTTGCCGTTGTCATCAAACTTGTCGTCGATGAACACCGCAGGCTGATCGGCGAGCATGCGTTCCAGCGGGGCAAAGAACTCGTCGGTGACGTAAATGCCCTTCGCGCCAAGTCCCGCTGATGCAAGGTTGACTGAATTGCGTGCAAAACCCGGAAGCTGCGCCGGCACGTGGTCACTCATCATGTCTCTCCTGGACAAATCGGTCCGGGTGGGAACGCCCGGATTTCAATGCCCATAGTATGCAAGGAAAATGCAGTCCGGTTTCAAATTTTTCCTGAAGATGTTAAAGCCGCCGCCCGGTCTATTTCGGTGCGGATCCCCTTGATGACGTGATCGATGAACAGTTTGACCTTGGGGTCCTGCAACCGCTTGTGCGGATAAAGGCACGAGAAGGCTTGCTGCGTTTGCCGTGTCTCCATCGCCACTTCCACCAGATTGCCGGTATCAAGATGGGCGGCGACGTCATAGCGGGTCTTGCTGGCTATGCCGCAATCCGCTAGCGCCCAGGCAGTAAGCACATCGCCATCGTCGCTTTCCAGTGAGCCCTCAGGATGAAATCCGCGAACTTCGCCGCCTACCAGCAGATTCCAGTAAAACTCCGTAGCGCCAGGATAGCGCAACAACAGGCATTTGTGCTTTTCCGAGATGATCTCGTCGCCGTTGTTGGGCATTCCGTGCTTTTTGATATAGCCGGGCGAGGCGACAAGCACGCGCTCGAAATCATGGATTGCCCTCACTCTGAGATCTGAATCTGGCAGCGGGCCAAGCACGAAAGCTGCGTCGAGCCCTTCCTGGGCGATATCCACCTTGCGGTCCGACAGCCTGAGCCGGACATTGATGTCTGGATATTCCGCCTTGAAGGCCGGGATCAGCGGCGCCACCAGCTTCTTGCCGAGCGCCAGCGGCGCCGAAATGAACAATGTTCCTTTTGGCTGCGCTGTAATCTCCGCAATGCCGCCCTCAACCTCGCGGATGGTGTCGAGGATCTTGATCGCGCCCTTGTAGAAAAGTTCTCCATGGGCAGTGGCACGCAAGCTACGGGTGGTGCGGTTGAACAGCCGCACGCCGAGGCTTTTTTCAAGATCCGAAATGCGGCTTGAGGACACCGCGGCCGAAACCCGCAAATCCCGCGCGGCAGCCGACATGCTGCCCAGCTCGTAAACCCGCACAAAAGTCTTGAGCATGTCCACATAGGCCATGAATTTTATCCCCGGTCAGTCAAGGCATGCGGCGTCTCGCATTGAAATACATGCGGGCGCTGCGTCCGCTTAGAGCATCGTTCGATTAATAGGACGCATTCTCCCGCAATGATTTTATGGGCTGAGAAGGATTTTCGGCGAAGGGCATACCGGGCAGGTACGTTCGAGACGAAAATTCTTCTCAGGACATGCAAGCATGCTGCCCTTCGGGTTGGCTCAAACCTGCTCCCCACTGCGTCGGACGGCTTGAGAGATGGATCCGCATCGCTCTGCGCCGCCCTTCTTGTGGAGCAGCAGGTTTGAGCCAACAGAATGCGTCTTATTAATCGAACGATGCTCTAATTGAACGCGTGCGCTGACGATTGTCCAGAAGAAATGGAAAACAACGCTGATTGTCTTGCTTCAGGCGAAAATGAGATGTCTGAAAGCGTCGTCTCAACCGTGCCGCTTCAGCCGCACGATAGCCAGGTCCAGGGCCGAGAGGAAACGAGAGCGGTCCTGGCGGGAAAACGGCGCGGGTCCGCCCATCTGCGCGCCCCCGGCCCTGAGGTCAGCCATGATCGAGCGTGTCGCCACTGCCATGCCGATGGAATCGTGGGTGAAGGGCTTGCCGGTGTGGCTCATGACGGCCAGATCGG
>Ga0209344_10004622_pt1 | contig 12478 bp, 12 predicted proteins | sample Cruoilmetagenom6_FD_187293 | JGI IMG/M metagenome (GOLD analysis project Ga0209344, IMG submission 187293) | Oil polluted marine microbial communities from Coal Oil Point, Santa Barbara, California, USA - Santa Barbara Oil Seep Sample 6 (SPAdes)... | ecosystem: Environmental > Aquatic > Marine...
CGGCCCCGCCACTTCATTCCACGGGCGCCCTCATCGGGCGCCCGTTTCATTTCGCGGCGCGGCCGACCGGTACACGGTCCCAACCTCACCGGTGTTTGCTCGCTGCAAGGCCGCCCTTGGCACCCTTGCGCTCTCAATACTCCGCCGAGCTCGGGTGCGAGTCTCGTCGGCCCCGCCACTTCATTTCACAGCCGCCCTTTTCGGGCGGCTGTTTTTTATCCGCTTCCGTGCCCGTTCCCGAAGAGCGTTCAAAATCGGTATCGAATCGGGTCCCCGACGATCGGGGTCGATTGTGGGGCAGGCTTCCAGCCTGCCAATCTCCGGACTCCTGTACCTCGATTTCACGAAGCCCGGACGCAACGACCGACCGGTTGCCGGGAGAAAAGCGGCGCGAACCCCAAAGCAGGCCGGAAGCCTGCTCCACAATCTCCGCCGAAAAATGGAGCAATAGCAGCGACGAAGAACAACCGTCCACGGTGGCACTGGCAGTATCCGACTCGATCCCGCTTCCGAAAATACGTGTCAGGTACGGAGTTCCGCGGTTACGGTGTACAACTTCGGACCTGCGGATCTGGCACCAATGGGATCGGCGGGTGAGCCTTCAGGTCATCGACTGAGGGTGAAATCGACGGTTGCACGAGCGGCATTTCGTCGGTTCGAAGTGTGTGACGGTCGGGTAGAAAAGGATGAGCCACATCCAGAAACACGACGCCACCTTCAACCTTCTGGACCACGTTGGCGCTTCGACATCGGTCGAACCGCAGTGCGGGCAGACTTCGAAGACCGAGGGAGGGAGCGACATTTCCGGCAGATCGTCGAGGGCAGAGCTGTGGTCTGTCTCGAGCAACTCGACGCCATCGATGGTCGGTGGGCAGATGGCGACGACCTTGACACCCCCGATGGCCTGGGACACCAACCAGTTCATGCTCACATGGCGCTCGTCGAGCAACTCCGCATAGCACCCGAAGGCCACCAGGAGACTCCTGGCGACATGTGCGCTCGGCAGGTCTCGAAACGTCGCGATGTAAGTGAATTCACCGGATCGGGGCATCTCCGATTCGAACCACTCGGGTCGTTTTGCGTCGACCTCTCGATCCGGTCGCCCTTCCGCGGGAGGTTCCTTCTCTTCGAGCAGAGCACCGCATTTGGGGCAGTGTGAAACACCCGTCCCATACTCACCTTGCACGCCGAAAAGCTCGATGTCGGAACAGCCGGGATTCGGGCAGATTCGGGTCACATTTCAAATGCCGTCCAGGTTGTATCCGAGAATCTCCTCCGGCGTCCGATCGTGGAGCCCAGGGAGAGCCGCACATCGTTTCCCGATCCGTCCGAGTTCCTCGCTCATCCTTCGGACCCTGGACCGCCCGGTTTCTCGTTGCAGGCGTTCCCTCAGGGCTTCAATGACCGCCTCGGTGAGCGTCTCGCCGGTGCGAGCGGCCAGCTCTCGGGCCAGCTGTTCGGCATCTGGATGCTTGATGGTCAGCGACATTTTCGGCGTCTGTCTCCTTACACTATATGTACCCCAGTTCCTTGCCCAGATCAAAACCGACTCGCAGCTGTTCCATTGAATCTTGGGAACATCCCCCCTCGCTTGTCATTCTGAGCGAGCGTAGCGAGTCGAAGAATCTCCAAATGGTTGGGAGATCGCTCCAGCCTTCGTTTCTCGTAGAGGGTGGGATCGATCCGCTCACCATCGGGAGACCCTTCGACTCACTCGCGGCTCGTTCGCTCAGGGTGACATGGATTGGATGTGCAGTCTTTCCATTGGTAGGCGCCGCCAAGCGGCGTGGCGGTGCTCAGGATGACATGTTTCTTCGACGCCCCTGTCATTCCACAGGTAGTCGCCGCCAAGCGGAACGGCGGTGCTCAGGGTGACAATCTCCCGACCCCGCTGTCGTTTGGTGAGTAGGCAACGCAATCGCTCCCTGACTGCGAACCTCGAAAGAAGCGGCTTCCTACGCGGGTTCGAAAATGAATCGGTCCGTCAGAACAGCGCTTCAACAGCCATCCGGCACCATCGCCTGTTCTCGCGTAACATTGGAAACGAAATGCCCCCGGGTTGTGGCAGAGTTCTCTCAGGCGCGAATGGAGAATCACTGGTGATTGATCGACAGATTGTAGTCTTCCTCGTGATCGTGATGGCGCTCGCCTTGGTGGGCGTCGGTTGCTCATCCAGTGGCTCCCCATCCCCACCGACTCCACCGCCGACCCCGACGCCGCCGCCATCGGAAGCTCTCGAGACCGTCGTGCCGCCCTCGGACAGCCAATCCTCTCAGGGCTCAACCGGCGGCGGATCCGAGACCGGGACAGGGGACGCGGCGTCTCAGACGGAAGGAAGTGCCGGTGATGGCGGCTCCTCGACCACCTCCGGTGATTCCTCAGAATCAGCCGCACCCGGCGCAACCGGAAGCGGCGGGGATTCCCAGGATGGATCACCGTCATCGACACCGGCAACGGGTTCCGGTGGCGGGGCGCCATCGGGCGCCACCGGCGTCGGCGGAGGCTCGAATCCGGGCGGTGCGCCAAGCCTCGAAGAACAGACCGGCGAACTCGATGAAAAGCTCCAGGCTTCGTTGCGCGAACTCGACGGCATTCTCATGGAAGAACAGGGAAAACTCGCCGACGCTGCGGCGACCACGGACGGTGGAACCTCGGGTGGGACCAGCGGCGGCATCCGATCCGGGTCTGGAACCGGCTCCGGATCGGGCTCGACAGGCTCCGGTTCCAACACTGGCGAGGCCTCGGGTGGCAGCTCGGGTGGCGCCTCGGACGGCTCGAGCGGAGGGGCGGTCGGTGGAGGCGGGGTTGGCGGCGGTGACGCCGGGGCCCCGGCGCCCGATGACGTGGGAGACGGCTCCGACGACGACATCATCGCCCGCCAGTTGCGCGAGGCGGCCATGACCGAAGAGGATCCGGAACTGCGTGAAAAGCTCTGGCAGGAGTACCGCGACTACAAGGCATCCGTCGCCGGCCAATCCTCCTCGTCAACGGGCGAGAACTGAGGAGTCGATCTTGGTCAGAACCCGGAATCTCATCCCGGTGCTTCTCCTCCTCCTGGCGGGGATCACCACCGGTTGCGCATCCAACGCCACCCAGCCCCTGGAGTCGGTGGATCTCGTCCAGGCCACCGCCGAGGTGGACGAGGAGCAACTCCTCGATGTCGCCATCCGGGTCTTCGACCCCGGCCTCCCCGAAGAGGGCGAAGAGCTGCCGCCCGGTGTCATGCCGGAAGTCCGCACCGCCGAAGCGACCTACATGGCCTATCGGTTCGAGGAGACCCTGCAGGAGACCGGCCACTGGGGCGCGGTGAGGGTCGTCCCGCAAGAGGTCACCACCGCCGAGGTCATGGTTTCGGCCAAGATCCTCAAATCCACCGGCAAGAACCTCGCCCTCGAAGTCTGGGCCACCGACGCCACCGGTCGCAGGTGGTTCAACAACCAATACGGTGGTCGCGCCGACCCGGCTGCCTACCAGCCTGCGACCATCGGTCGGACTCAGCCGTTTCAGAATCTCTACAACCGGATCGCCAACGATCTGGTCCGGGCTCAGGGAAGGCTCGATCGGGACGAGCGGGTCGAGATCCGAACGGTGGCCCGACTCGAGTACGCCGCCGAGCTCGCTCCCATGGCCTTTGCCGACTATCTGGAACCCGGACGCCGGGGCCGCGTCGAGATCGCCCACCTGCCGGCCAAGGACGACCCAATGATGTCGAGGATCGCCGAGATCCGCGAGCGGGAGTTTTTCTTCATCGATGTCCTCAACCAGCACTATGCCAACTTCTCGACTCAGATGACCGAGCCCTACGACAACTGGCGGCGGTTCAGCTTCGAGGAACAGATCGCCCTGGACGAGCTGCGCCGAAAGGCAAATACGCAACAGATCCTGGGTGGTCTCGCGGTGCTCGGTTCCATCCTGATGGGCGGCAACAGCACGGCCGAACGGGTGGTGCGCGATGCCGCGTTGATCGGGGGCGCCGCCGCCATCCAGGCCGGGATGGTCACCCGCAAGGAGGCCAAGATCCACGTCCAGGCGTTGCAGGAGTTGACGGCATCCTTTGACTCAGAGGTCGAGCCCATGGTCCTCGAGGTGGAGGGCCGGGTCCTGAGGCTCACGGGATCGGTGGTGACCCAATACGACACCTGGCGGACGCTGCTCAAAGAGATCTGGGCCGACGAAACCGGCGCCCCGGTTGATCCAAACCGTGCCCCGGACTCCACCCGACCGCCGAACTGACCGATCTCGGCCATGCCACAGTCGCCTTCTCTGCAACCGCCACCCAAGATCCAGCCTGACCGGATGGGCGTCGGAGGTCCCGTTCCCGGCGGTGGGCCACCCCACCGTGGCCCAAGGCCATGGGTGCTGGCACTCATGATCTCGCTGGTCATCGGACTTGTCGCCGTTTTTGCCGTTCTTCCCCGGGTGATCGATGGACCATCTCCGCCGGTTGCCACCGAGATCCCCGTCGAGGAAGCGACCCCGGCGCTCGAGACGCCAGCCCCGGTTCCACCCACCGACCCACCCCCGATGGACAACGGTCTGAGACGAACCGTGGAAGCCGCGCTCAGCGAAGGAAGATCGGCGCTCGACGCCCATGATCCGCAGACCGCCGCAACCGCCTTTCGCCGCGCCGCCACCCTCGACCCGGGCAACACCGCCGCGGAACAGGGCCTCAGTCAAGCCGAAGATCTCGCGACCCTGATGCTCTTCGAGAGCCGGGCCCTCGCGGCCGAGAAACGCGGCGATGTCGAGGCTGCGACCGCCGCGGCCCGACGGGCTCTCGAACTCGACCCGAATTCGCAAACCGCCCGTGGCGTGGCGGATCGAATGGCCACTGCGCTGCGACAGAAGTCCTATCAAGGACTCATCACCCGCGGCCTCACCGCCCTTAAGGAGCAGAAGTACGAGAAGGCCCTTGACGCCTTTACGGCAGCCGGCGAACGGCAGCCGTCGGCGCCCGAAGTGGCTGATGGTTTGGCCCGCGCCCGGTCGGGTCTCAGGCGGCATGCCATCGCCGGTCATCTGGCGCGCGCCACCCAAGCCGAAGGCGCCGAGAGCTGGCAGCAGGCGGTGACCGATTACAAGGCCGCCCTGGTCCTCGATCCCGATCTCGGCGCCGCTCGAACCGGATACGGGCGGAGTGAGGACCGCCTCGAGCTCGCCCAACGGATGCTTTACCACCTCGAGAATCCAAAGCGGCTCACCACCACCGAGGTCCTCGAGGAGGCCACGGATCTCGTCGAAGAGGCGAAGATCGTCAGTCCAGAAGGACCGAGGCACCTCGATCTCGTCCAGCGACTCGAGGCGCTCATCAAAGAGGTATCGACCCCAATCCCGGTGATTCTCCAATCGGACGGCCGCACCGAGGTCGTCCTCTATCGGGTGGGGCAACTCGGGACCTTCGAACAACAGAGGGTCGATCTGCGACCGGGGACCTACACCGCAATCGGCCAACGATCCGGTTTCCGCGATGTGCGGGTGAAATTCCAGATTCGACCGGGCACGCCACCGGAACCCATCGTCATCCTTTGCACGGAGGGCATATGAAGCCGACCATCACCATGGTGGATGGCGCCGACCGGCGGGTCCTCAACCTCGAGGAAAACCCGGCGGCGATCGGTGGCGATGGATGTGATCTCGAGGTCCCGGGCCCCGCCGACAACGAGGTTGTGGCCCACTTCGGGCTTGCCAATGGCGCCATCTTCGTCCAACCGGCGCACGACTCGGCGTGGCCGACCCACTGCAACGGGGTCGCACTGGCCGCGTCGCGCTGGCTCGATGACGGCGACCGTTTGAAGATCGGCCGGATCTCGCTGGACATTCGAATCTCTCATGGCGAGGTCGAGATTTCGGTTGTCAGACCACCATCCGGTCGGCCGGCGTCGGTGCCCACCACCACGGTGACCGCCCCCGAGACCCGGCATGCCGTCATGATCGAACCCGTCGATTTTACGCCCCGAACCGCGGGACCCACCTCCCGCCGGAAAAGGATCCGTCCCGGAGTGATCGCGGTCTGGGCCCTGATTCTGCTCGCGGTTGCCGCCTTGTGGATCGTGTTTACCGGGCGAACCATCGACGTTGTCATCGAACCGCCCCCCGATCAAATGGAGATCGACGGCGCCTGGCCGGTTTTCGAGATCGGGGGCCGCCACTTCGTCCACCCCGGCGTCCACCGAGTCACCGCCGAACTCAAGGGACATGCGCCACTGGATCGGGAGATCGAAATCGACCGCGACGGGCCCACCACCCGCCGCTTCACCCTGGTCCCCCTTCCGGGAAGAGTGAGGATCACGACCGGCGAGATCACCGACGTAACCATCCTCGTCGATGGCGTACCGACGGCGGCCTTGACCCCTTGGACGATCACGCTGCCTCTCGGCGATCACGCGGTCATCATCCGCGCGAAACGATACGCCGAGGCGACCCGGGTGGTCTCGATCACCGAACCCGGTCAGGAGCTCGAGATCGACATCCCCCTCGAGCCCGCCTGGGCGATGGTGAGTTTCACCACCCGCCCCGCCGGCTCGCAGGTGGTGATCGACGGTCGACGGCTAGGAACGACGCCCCTGATCACCGAACTCGGCGCCGGACCCCACTCGGTGGAGTACCGCCTCGACGGGTACGCCTCCCACCGCGCCGCGATCACCGTGGCGGCGGGACAGGACCAGGAGTTCCCGGCAGTGGCCCTCCAACCCTTGTTTGCGCAGGTGGCAATCACCAGCGACCCGATCGGGGCCAGCGTCCTGGTCGGCGATGTCTTCGAGGGGGTGACGCCACTCAGCGTCTCGGTCCGGCCCGATCGCGAGCACCGGATCACCCTCACCAAGGGAGGGTTCGAACTCCACACCATCACCGTCGAGCTTCGGCCCGGCGAGAAGATCGAGCTTCGAACCGAACTCACCGCTCTTCGGGGCAGGGTTCGTTTCACCTCGACGCCCCCCGGGGCGGAGGTGGTCATCTCCGGCGAGACCCGCGGCCGAACCGAGATCGTCCTTGATCTGGACGAACGCACCCACAGAGTGGAGATACGGTTGGACGGCTATCTCCCGTTCACCACCACCGTCACTCCCATGGCGGGCGTGGTCAGCCTTGTCGAGGCAACCCTCGAGTCGGTCGAGGCCGCCTCCCGTCCGGCGCCCGGCATCACCAGCCCGCAGGGGGTCGAACTCACGCTCATCGAGGGCGGTCGATTCACCGCCGGCGCCTCGCGGCGGGTGCCCGGACGCCGGGCCAACGAGACCCAGCTCTCAGTCGAGATCACCCGGCCGTACTACCTCGCCGTTCGTGAAGTCACCAACCGCGAGTACCGGGCCTTCGCCGAGGCCCACCGCTCGGGCGCCGCAGGCTCGGCCAACCTCGAGATCGACCACCACCCGGCTGTTCGGGTCACCTGGGACAACGCGGCGCGATACTGCAACTGGCTCTCTGCAAAGGAGGGACTGACACCGGTCTATGTCGAGGCCCGCGGTCAGATGGTCCCGGGGAGCCCGCTTCCAAACGGCTACCGTTTGCCCACCGAGGCCGAGTGGGTCTGGGCGGCTCGTTTCGACGATCGGGGAGGCACACGCAAATACCCTTGGGGCGATGGTCTGCCGATTCCGCCTCAGGCGGGGAACTTCGGCGATCAGTCCGCGGACGCCATCCTCGGCGACAGCCTGCCCGACTACAACGACGGTCATCCGGGAACCGCGCCGGCGGGCTCCTTCGCCCCCAACCAGCGTGGTCTGTTCAATATGGGAGGGAACGTCTCGGAGTGGGTCCAGGACCGCTACACCATCTACCCACCGACCGGTTCGACAACCCTGGTGAACCCCATGGGCCCCGAAGAGGGCGAGTACCATGTCATCCGAGGCGCCAGCTGGATGGATGACAACGTGACCGAGCTTCGGCTCAGCTATCGCGACTATGGCGACGAACCGAGGCCCGATGTCGGTTTCCGAATCGCGCGTTCGGCCGACTGAACAACCCGGGGAGACGACCCGGGTGTTGGAGGACCCCCATGAAGATGCGTAGGACAGCGATGATCATCCTGGCGGTCGCCGCGACGGCGATCACCATCATCGGTCTGAGCACCGGTTCCGGGACGGCCGCAGCCCAGGAAGAGGACGCCGCGCTCGAGGAGTTCATTCCTTCAGAGGAGCTTCCGGCCGACGGCGCCGTGGCCTTCCCGGTGGATATCTGAGGTCGGCATGCGAAACGGTCGACCCAACGAGTTCATCTACCAGGTGGCCGCCCTCCTGATAGCCGTCATCTTGGTGCACGGCCTCTATGTCACCGTGGTACGGCCACGCGCCGACGTTGATCTGGCGCTCCAAACCGCTCAGCTTCAGATCGATCCGGGGGCGGTTCCCGAGCGCTCGCCCTGGATCATCATCCGGGACTTCGAGCAGGAGGCATGCTTTGTCCTCATGCTCTGGGCCATGGCCATGATGGCGGCCAAGTGGGTCGCCACGACGCGGGAGACCCGACTCCTCGACAGCAATCTCATCCCGTTGGCTTCGGGGATCCGCATCCTGCCCGAGGACGCACGCGAGTACACCCGGCAGATCCAGGCGCTGCCTCCGAAGAAACGAAACGCGCTGCTGCCCCGGGCCCTCGAGTCGGCGCTCCGTCGTTTCGGCGCCACGGGAAGCATCCAGGCGGCATCGGAAACCGCCCACACGGCGTGTGAGACCGAGGCCGACCGCCTCGATTCCGAACTCGCCATGGTGCGCTACATCGCCTGGGCCATCCCATCCATCGGGTTCATCGGCACCGTCCGCGGCATCGGCAACGCCCTCGGTCAGGCGCACAAGGCCGTCGAGGGAGAGATTTCGGGTGTCACCCAGAGCCTCGGGACCGCATTCAACTCGACCTTCATCGCACTGCTCATCAGCATCGTGCTGATGTTCCTTCTGCACCAGCTCCAACTCCAGCAGGAGCGACTCGTCCTCGACACTTCGGGTTATATCGACGACCGGCTCGTCCAGCATCTGCAGCGAGCGGCGCCGAGCGGGGACCGCGGCGAGTGATGCTCCTAGCCCTAGAAATCGCCGACGCCGGGCTCATCGCGCTCCCGGAGGAGGGCGAGACCGCGGCGCCGAGCCCCGGCATCGCCATCGTCGATGGCGAGAGCATCATCACCGGTCGCGCCGCAGACGCCAGGGCGCGTCTGACGCCGCGACGTGTCCACAACCGGTTCTGGTCGGAGATCTCCACCGAGATCATCGGTGGATCGTTTGGACCGACCCTGCGCACCGCCGATCTCGCCTGGACGCACCTGCATCAGCTCTGGCAGGAAGTGGGTCACGGCGTTGATGGTGTGATCCTCGTTCTCCCCGGTGGGTATGACGAGCGCCGGATCAGCCTCATTCTCGGTGTCGCGCGGTCGGCCGGCCTGCCGGTTGACGGGCTGGTGGACGCATCGGTCGTGTCCTCCCTCGGCCCGAGGACGGATGGGCCCGCGATGATCCTCGATCTCGAGCTTCACCGGGCGGTTCTCAGTATCGTCGCTCCGGGTCCGCGCAGGACGAAGGTCCACCTCAGCGAAGGCATCGGCCTGTCGAAGCTCAACGACCTCTGGCTGCGGTGGGTTGCCGGGGTCTTCCTCAAGACCACCCGGTACGATCCCCTGCACTCGGCCCGCAGCGAACAGGATCTCTGTGACCAGTTGCCGGCGATCCTTGGTCGGCTCGCAACCCGCGAATCGACCTCGGTCTCGCTGAAAATGGATGACACCGTCTTCACCGTCGAGCTGAACCGGACAGCTGCCGTCGCCGCCGCTTCCCACCTTTACGCCGAGCTCGATGCCCTGATGGATGCAGCTGGTGTCCATCACCCGACCACGCTCCGGCTCAGCTCACGCGCCGCCATGGCGCCGGGCCTGACCCACCGGCTCGCCGAACGCAGCGGACTCGAAGCCACCACCTTGCCACTGGCCGCGGCCGCCGCCGGGGCCCTCGATGTCTCATCGCGGATTCGATCCCCCGGATCCGCGCTTCCCCTCATCACCGATCTCGGGGATCCGGGCGTCGAAGAGGAGGGCTGAAGATGCGGAGAAAACGCCGCCCCAGCCCCGTCGGTCTGTCCTTCCTCGATGCCATGACCTGCGGGCTCGGAGCGGTGGTGCTGCTCTTCATCGTGATCAACGCCTCGATCGAACAACAGACCAAAATCGTCACCAAGGACCTCAGCGCCGAGGTCGATCGCCTCGAGACCGAGGTTCTCGATGGCCACGCCCGGATGGTCGAGCTGCGCAACACCACCCTCGAGGTCGAGAACGACCGAGCACGGGCCAGCGGTCTGGCTCGGAGGCTGATCGAGAACCTCGAACAGATCCAGCACGAGCTCGCGACCTCCGACGCCTCGACCATCGCTCGCCGCGAGCACATCAACCGCCTCAAGGCCGATGTCAAGAGCCTCGAGGAGGACGCCAAACGACTCTCGGCGGCGATCCCCAGCGACGAGACGCCGGGAGACAAACTCCGAATCCACGTGGGCAACGGCGATCGCCAGTACCTCACGGGTCTCAAAGTGGGTGGCGAGCGCATCCTCTTTCTCGTCGACGCATCGGCAAGCATGCTCGGCGACGACGTGGTCAATGTCATCCGTCGCCGCAACCTGCCGGACACCGAAAAGATCCGTGCGAAGAAGTGGCAGCAGGCCATCTCCACCGTGGACTGGTTGAGCACCCAGATCCCCCGGACCAGCAAGTTCCAGATCTATTCCTTTTCGGAGCGACCGATGGCGGTGCTTCCGGACACCGCCGGGCGGTGGCTGTCGGGCGGCGACCGTGAGGTCCTCGATCGAGCTGTGGCTGCCCTCAGGCAGGTGGTTCCCGACGGCGGCACCAATCTCTACCACGCCCTGGCGATCATCAGCGGCTTCAACCCACGGCCGGACAATGTGACCCTTCTTGTCGACGGTCTTCCGACCATGGGTTCCGGGAGCCCGAGCAGAGGGACCGTGAGCGCCAAACAACGCGCCAAGCTCTTTGCCCGCGCGATCAAGAACCTCCCTCGATCCATCCCCATCAACGTGGTGCTCTACCCCATGGAGGGCGATCCCATGGCGGCGAGCGCCTACTGGCAGCTGTCCATGGCCCACCGCGGTTCGTTCATGTCGCTGTCGGAGGACTGGCCGTGAGGCGGCGCGAAGAACTCTCGATCTTCTCGCTGTCGTTCCTCGACGCGATCTGTTGCGGCTTTGGCGCCATCGTGCTGCTGCTCGTGCTGACAAAGATCGGTGAGCCCGTGGCCATCGAAACCGCGCGGCAGGATCTCGACGGCCTGGTGGCTCGGCTCGAGGCCGAGCTTTATGAGATCCGCGGCGAGACCACCGTCCTCGAGCGGGACCTGACCGCACGGGTGGAGCAACTCTCCGAAGAGAAGACGGCGGTGGCCCGACTCCGCGGCGATCTCTCCGAGATCCAGGGCGAGTTCGCCGCCAGCCGGCAGTACTCCGAGGTCTCTGAGATCGTCGAAGGCCGAATGCTCGCAGCGCAGCAGGAACTCACGGACGAGATGAAGCGCCTGCTCGGCCGGCAGCACCGGCGAGCGGTGGACGACACCATCGTCGGCGGTATCCCGGTGGACAGCGAGTACGTCATCTTCATCATCGACACCTCGGGCAGCATGAAGAACTACGCCTGGCCGGCTGTGGTCCGCAAGATGTCGGAGGTCCTCGATGTCTACCCCAAGGTCAAGGGCCTGCAGGTAATGAACGACATGGGTCAGTACATGTACTCCCACTATGCCGGCAAGTGGATCCCCGACACCCCGGCCCGGCGGCGCGCGGTCAAGGAACGACTCGTGAGCTGGAACGCCTTCTCCAACTCGTCCCCGGTTGAGGGCATCACCGCCGCCATCCGCAGCTTCGCCCGCGGCAACCACCGGATCAGCCTCTATGTTTTCGGCGACGAGTTCTCGGGATCATCCATCGACAAGGTGGTCGACACCGTGGACCGGATCAACGCTCCGAACCCCAACGGCGAACGCCCGGTGCGGATCCACGCCATCGGTTTTCCCACCGTCTTCACCGTCGCGGGAGCGCCCCAGGCGACCGGAGTCAAATTCGCCACCCTCATGCGGATTCTCTGTCGCAGAAACGGCGGCACGTTTGTCGGGCTCAGCACTCTCGACTGATATTGAGGCGAACGCCTCAGGAGGCGCGATGGGAGCGGTGCGCATTCACTAATGGGCGCGCATTCTGGGAGGCGATGGGAGGGGATGCCAGGCAGCCTCTCGCTAAAACGCCGCCAGGCACCCGTCCCGCGTTCTGATGAGGATCAGCGATTCTGGCCTCGAACGGACGTGCCGTCTCAAATCGATGTTGGGAAGGAGGGCCTCGACGTGCGCGACACACTTCGGGCCCAACCATCGTTTGAGGGGGCACTCACGGGGAGCGCGATGGGAGCAACGGGTTCAGAAGCGCCTCGCCCTCATGGGCCCACCTCAAGACCTCAAGACCCCACGACCTCAAGACCTCAAGACCTCAAGACCTC
>Ga0209344_10004623_pt1 | contig 12476 bp, 10 predicted proteins | sample Cruoilmetagenom6_FD_187293 | JGI IMG/M metagenome (GOLD analysis project Ga0209344, IMG submission 187293) | Oil polluted marine microbial communities from Coal Oil Point, Santa Barbara, California, USA - Santa Barbara Oil Seep Sample 6 (SPAdes)... | ecosystem: Environmental > Aquatic > Marine...
ATAACATCTGCTGCAGCATAAGCCAAATCCATATTATTTATAAACTCATGCAATTGCACTTGCTTTTCATTACCATCAATTTTATACGCTTTATAATACAGCTTTCCGCATTGCCAAATCACTTGAATATTTAACGTATTGAAGTAATCAAGTTCTGCTCGTATTAATTCATTAATTCGTTTTGCACCTAAACTCCCTCCAATAACCAAAAGCGTTTTCTTTCCTTCAATTAGATTAAAATATTTTTTAGCTTCGGCAACTTTAGAATCTATATCCAATAAATCTTGACGCACAGGATTTCCTGTTTTAATCATTTTTTCTTTCGGAAAAAAACGTTCTAAACCATCATAAGCAACACAAATTTTCTGCACCTTTTTAGATAACAGTTTATTTGTAATTCCCGGATACGAGTTTTGCTCTTGTATTAAAGCAGGCACGTCGTTTGAAGTAGCCATTTGCAATAATGGTCCGCTTGCAAATCCTCCAGTACCAATAGCTATATCTGGTTTAAACTGTTTTATTATTTTCCTTGCATTATACAAACTGCTTAATAACTTAAATGGAAACATTGCATTCTTAAAGGTAAGCTTACGCTGAATACCTGAAATCCAAAGTCCCTTAATAGCAAAACCAGCTTGAGGTACTTTTTCCATTTCCATTCTGTCTTTTGCACCAACAAACAGAAACTCTGCATTTGGAAAACGAGATTTTAACTCATTAGCAATAGCGATTGCAGGGTAGATATGTCCTCCTGTTCCTCCTCCAGATAATATGATTTTATACTTCTTCATTAAATTGCTTCGCTTAAAACCTCTAACGGATTATCTTCACTATTCTCTTTATTCTTATCTTCTTCTCTCTTCGCACTTACACTTAACACAATACCAATAGCAAGACAAGTCATCCAAATAGATGTTCCTCCACTACTCACTAATGGTAATGTTTGTCCCGTTACTGGAAATAATTCTACGGCAACCGCCATATTTATTAATGCTTGAAAAACGATTGGTAAACCAACACCAAGCACCAAGAGTTTACCAAAAATGGTATCTGATTTCTGGGCTACAATTACAATCCTAAACAGCAACCACATATATAGTATCATAAGCAAAAAGCCTCCTATTAAACCATATTCTTCCACTATAATTGCATAAATAAAATCGGATGAGGATTGCGGTAAAAAGTTTTTCTGAATACTTTTACCCGGACCAACACCTTGAATTCCACCAGAGGCAATTGCAGTTTTCGCATGCTCTATTTGATAGTCTGCTTCTGTATTATCATCATTTGAGAAACTATCAATTCTACTCATCCAAGTATCAATTCTATTTGGCATTGCATCTGGAAACGCCTTTGCAACCAAAACAAAGAGCACCAACGCAAAAATACCAGAACCAATAATTACAGCTAAATAGCGTAAAGGATAACCTCCTAAAAAAACCAACATAACCACCATAACAAACATAATTGCAGCGGTTGAAAAATTCGCTGGAAGTATGAGTATCAACACTAGAAACACAGGTATCCAGAGCGGTAAAATAGTTTCGGCAAAAGTAATTTCTTTTTCTTGAATTTTAGACATATATCTTGCTACATATACCATAAGCACAACTGCTGCCAAAGTAGATGTTTGAAAAGACATATTCACTATCGGAATTTGAATCCAACGACTTGCATTTGCTCCTTCAATAGTAGTTCCTTGCAGCATAGTAACAACCAATAACACTAATACTACAGGAATTAAAACCATCGATAATCCTCTAAAATATCGATACGGAATTTTATGCACGCCATACATGATAGCGAAACCTAAAAACAAATGCATAAAGTGCTTAATAAAAAAAGAAAAGGTATTACCTGTACCGCCAACGTAAGCTAAATTGCTTGCCGCGCTATACACAGGTAAAAACGAGAAAATTGCCAATAGCGCTGCTATTGCCCAAATTAACCGATCTCCTTTTATGTTATTAAATATTTCTTGCATTATTTTTTTATCATTCTACGCTACGACGCAGAATCTATTTTTATTTTATTACAAATTTCTTACTGCGTCTTTAAATTGCCTTCCTCTATCTTCATAGTTTTCAAACAAATCAAAACTTGCACAAGCCGGAGACAACAATACGTTATCACCAGACTCAGCAATCTTATAAGCAATTTTTATAGCTTCGCTCATAAATTGCGTTTCCACAATAACATCTACCATACCTCCAAAAGTGCTGATCAACTTTTCATTATCTACACCTAAGCAAATAATTGCTTTTACTTTTTCGTTTACAAAAGAGAATAATTCATTGTAATTATTTCCTTTATCTACACCTCCAACAATCCAAACTGTTGGCGCATCCATACTTTCTAACGCGTAGTATGTTGCATTTACATTCGTAGCTTTAGAATCGTTTATATATTGCACCTTGTTAATTTTTAACACATGCTCTAAACGATGCTCCACGCCTTGAAAATTCTCTAGACTTTCACGAATCGTTTGCTTTCTTATTTTTAATAAATGCGCTACTGTCGAGGCAGCCATTGCGTTTTTAACATTGTGTTTACCTTCTAATGCTATTTTGCTTGTTGGCATAATTATTTGGTTGTTATCTATTGTTATTATTATGTTTTCTTTTTCTAAATACGCGCCATTTTCAATTTTCTTTACCAGAGAAAACGGTAATAATGTGGATTGTACCGGATGCGTTTTTAACCAATCGGTAAGCACCTCATCGTCTGCATCATAAATCAGATAATCTTCTTTTGTCTGATTTTTTGCAATACTAAATTTGGAAGCGATATAGTTTTCAAATTGATAATCATATCGATCCAAATGATCTGGAGTAATATTAGTTATTACAGCAATTTTTGGTTTAAAATCAACCATACCATCTAACTGAAAACTACTAATCTCTAAGACATAGTTTTCATAATCATCTTCTAAAACTTGTTTTGCAAAACTGTCTCCAATATTACCAGCTAAACCAACGTTTAACTCTTGTTTTAAAATATGATCTGTTAGCGTAGCCGTTGTCGTTTTACCATTACTTCCAGTAATACCAACTAATACTGCTTTGGTATATTTGACTGCAAATTCAATTTCTGAAATAACAGGAATATCCTTCTGAATTAACTGCTGTACTATAGCAACCTTTTCAGGAATCCCCGGACTTTTCATTACCACATCTGCATTTAGAATTTTTGATTCTGTATGCTTCTGCTCCTCCCATTCCACTTCATTATGTATAAGAACTTCTTTATATTTATCTTTAATTAATCCTTTATCGGAAACAAAAACCTGATAGCCTTTTGCCTTTCCTAAAAGCGCTGTTCCCACACCACTTTCTCCTGCTCCTAATATGACTAATCTCTTTTTTTTCATTATTTATCATTCTACGTTACGACGCAGAATCTGCTTTTGTTAATATGGATTCCGCAACCAGTACGGATTGACAAGCATTACCTAATTTTCAGTGTTACGATAGATACGATTGCCAATAGGATTCGATAATCCAGAATCTGGTAACAATTTTACTTTCGTGATATCCCGATTTTTGATAATGATGATGCAAAGGCGACATTTTAAAAATGCGTCGTCCTTCACCATATTTCTTCTTGGTGTATTTAAACCAACTTACCTGCATTACTACAGATAGGTTTTCGGCTAAAAATATTCCACATAACACTGGAATTAACCACTCTTTTCTTACTGCAATGGCGATTACAGCGATGATTCCTCCAATAGTTAAACTACCAGTATCTCCCATAAATACTTGTGCAGGATATGCATTGTACCATAAAAACCCAATTAGCGCTCCAACAAATGCAGCGATGTAAATAGTAATTTCTTCTATTCTTGGGATGTACATAATATTCAAGTAATCGGAAAAAACGATATGTCCAGACACAAAGGCAAATATCCCAAGCGTCAATACGATTATGGCCGAAGTTCCTGCGGCGAGTCCGTCAATTCCATCGGTAAGATTTGCTCCATTGGAAACTGCTGTGATAATAAAAATGGAAGCAAGGATAAAAATAATCCAAGCATATTTTCCCCATTCTGGATTTATCCATGTAATTAAATCGGCATAATCAAACTCATTTCCTTTTACAAAAGGGATTGTTGTTTTGGTAGATTGCTCTTCTGCTGCAAAAAACTTTCCTGGTAAAGCATTTGGGTTTTCCGCTAAAATCTCTTGTTGTTGCGCTACAGGAAGTTTCTCTTTAATAGTGACATTCGGATTAAAGTATAAAGTAGCACCTACAATAATACCTAAACCAACTTGACCTAATATTTTAAACCTTCCTTTTAAACCTTCTTTATCATTTTTAAACTTCTTAATATAATCATCTATAAAACCAATAGTTCCCATCCATAACGTGGTAACAATTAATAAAATGATATACGTGTTTTTTAGATCGGCAAGTAGTAAAACCGGAATTAACGTAGCAAGAATGATTATAATTCCTCCCATGGTTGGTGTTCCTGCTTTTTCTGCTTGACCTTTTAAACCTAAATCCCTAATCGTTTCTCCTACTTGTTGTTTTTGTAAAAAACGAATAATACGTTTACCAAATATAGTAGAAAACAATAGCGATATTAGTATAGCCACGGCTGCTCTAAAGGTTATAAACCCAAAAAGTGAAGCTCCTGGAAACTGGTAGTGTTTTTCTAAATATTCAAATAGGTAATACAGCATTCTTTATTGTTTATTTTTTGAGATGCTTCACTTCGACTACACTTCGTGCAGGCTAGCTCAGCATGACATTCTTTAATTTTATTTTTGTTTCTTGTGCTTTCCGCATCTAGTACAGAATGACAAAATTTATTTTTGTAATTGTGTTAAAAACGCTTGCACTGTTTTAAAATCATCAAAATCATGACGCTTACCATTAACTTCCTGATAGGTTTCATGTCCTTTCCCTGCTATTAATATAATATCGTTTGCATTTGCTAGCTGACATGCTGTTTTAATGGCTTGTTTTCTATCTGCAATCGACATGGTTTTTTTAAAGTTTACAGGATCTACTCCTGCTTCTATTTCTTCTATAATCGTTTCTGGAACTTCACTTCTAGGATTATCACTTGTAAAAATCACTTTAGTACTTAAAGCGGAAGCAATATTCCCCATTTTTGGTCTTTTGGTTTTATCTCTATCTCCGCCACAACCAACAACTGTGATAAGCTCTTCATTTTTGGTACGAATACTATTTATGGTTTCTAACACGTTTTGCAAAGCATCTGGTGTATGTGCATAATCTACAATAGCGGTGATTTTATCTTCAGAAATTAAATACTGAAATCTACCACTCACACTTTCTAATTCGCTTATTAAACGAAGAATTTCTACTTTTTCAAGACCTAACAATTCCGCAGTACCATAAATCGCTAATACGTTGTAAGCATTAAATTTCCCGATAAGTTTTGTCCAAACCTCTGCCTCTTCCACCTTAAGCAACAAACCACTAAACTGATTCTCTAAAATTTGTGCTCTATAATCTGCATAACTTTTTAAAGCGTAGGTATGTTTTCTAGCTACCGTATTTTGTAGCATCACCATCCCATTCTTATCATCTACATTTACAAGTGCAAATGCTTCAGAAGGAAGGTTATCAAAAAAGGATTTTTTCACATCGCGATATTCCGCAAAAGTGTCATGATAATCTAAATGATCGTGTGATAGGTTTGTGAAAATTCCGCCTTCAAAATAAAGCGCTTCTGTTCTGTTTTGATGAATCCCATGCGAGCTCACTTCCATAAAGCAAAACTCTACACCTTCGTCATTCATTTCCTTTAAATAACGATTGATCGTTAAAGAATCTGGCGTGGTATGCGTTGCCTTATATTCTTTATTATCCACCATCACTTTTACAGTAGAAAGCAAACCAACCTTATATCCAGCATTTTTAAACAACTGATATAAAAGGGTTGCTATGGTCGTTTTTCCATTCGTTCCTGTAACACCAACAAGTTTTAAATTTTTAGAAGGAGATCCATAATAGTTATTAGCCATAATTGCCAATGCTTTTGTAGCATTTTCTACTTGCACATAAGTGACTTTAGCATTGAGATTGTGTGGCATTTGCTCACAAACAATCACCATTGCTCCTTGCTTTATCGCAATATCAATATAATCATGACCATCTAAAAGAGAACCTTTAATAGCAACAAACACATCATTAATAGCAATTTTACGCGAATCGAAATCTATGTTTCGTATATACACGTTTGTGCTACCAACAACAGCATTGATATTTACCTTATATAATATGTCTTTAAAATCTATCACGATGCTTCTAAAACTATAGTTTGTTTATTTTTAAGTTTGGTATTTTTATCTACCGATTGTTTTTTAACAATACCAGAACCTGATATTTTTACCCGCACATCTACATCCATATTTTCCAATAAGGAAATAGCATCCATTGCAGGCAAGCCAATAACACTTGGCATAATGGTTTTATAGGTTTGCGCCGTATTGTAATATCCTTCGTACTCATTATCCACCGAAGCATTTTGCACCTCTAAAGATTCTACCTCATCTACAATTGGCGTATCTGTAAATATTTTTTGCGCAATACGCTTAAATACAGGCCCCGTTACATCTGCTCCATAATAACCAACTTTTGTACTTGGTTTATGAATAACTACAATGCAAGAATATTTAGGGTTTTCTGCTGGAAAATATCCTGCAAAAGAAGAAATGTACTTCGGATTTCTTTTCCATTCTTCATTATTTGCATAATCTGTCCTTGCTGTTCCCGTTTTTCCGGCCATAGAAAAAGTTTCCGAATACAACTTCTTCCCTGTTCCTCTAACCACGATGTTTTTAAGAATATCTTTCATTTGAGAAAGTGTTTCCGCAGAACAAACTTTATCCACTATTACTTCTTTTTCAAAAACTTCAATTTCTCTATCAAATTCCTTTACTGCTTTTAAAAACCTAGGTTTTATCAATTCCCCATTATTAGCAATAGCGTTATAAAAAGCTAAAGTCTGCAATGGCGTTAATTGCATATTGTAACCATACGCCATAGACGGCAATGCATTTCTACTCCAAATAGCGTCTCCCGGTTTTGGTATTACAGGATTACCTTCTCCAATAATAGAAATCCCAAGTGGCTGATCTAATTTCCATCTTCTTAATCTTCTTAGAAATTTCTCTGGATTTTCAGAATAGTTATCATCGACAATAGTAGCCATACCTATGTTTGAAGAAACCTCTAAAGCTCTTGCTGCCGAAATTTTACCAAAACCACCACGATGCGAATCGCTAATCGTTCTTCCGTAAAATCGTTTTTTTCCATTTCCTGTATCTACAACCGTAGATGTATCTATAACTTTATCTTCTAAAGCAGCCATTAAAGCCATAACTTTAAATGTAGACCCAGGCTCATGCGACTCCCCAACGGCATAGTTTAGTTTTTCGTAATAATTCCCTTTACTTGTTCTACCAAGATTAGAAATTGCTCGAATTTCTCCCGTTTTCACTTCCATAACAACCACACAACCATGTTCTGCTTCGTAATACTCTAATTGTTTTAAAAGCGCATGATGCGCAATATCTTGAATATTTACATCTATCGTTGTGTAGACATCATAACCATCTTTAGCCTCTACTTGATCATAATCTACAATAGGCTTCCATTGTCCTTTTCCTATTTTTTGCTTTAAACGCAAACCATCTGTACCGCGTAAATACTTTACGCCGAAAGCGCCATCAATTCCTGGTCTAGTAACGTTGCCATCTTCATCTGTACGCTCATAACCGATAGTACGCTCTGCAATTCCGCCCATTGGATGCTCACGTTTTGTAGTTTGCTCCACAATAAGACCACCTTTAAAAGCACCAAGTTTTAACATTGGAAAATTGCGAAACTTGATATAATCGGAATACCCAATATTTCTAGCTAACAAGTAATATCTATTTCTATTTGCTCTCGCTTTGCGAAGTTCTTTTTGATAATACGAAGCAGGTTTTCCTGCGTATTTAGAAAGCGCCTCACTTAAAGGTTTTAAATTTTCTTCAAACGTTTTAGCGGAAGGCGTAATAGCATCGATTCTTATATCATACTTAGGCACAGACGTTGCTAATAAATTCCCATTTACAGAATATACATTTCCTCTATTTGCAAGAATTGGCACGGGCTTTATCGTTCTGCTTTGCGCTAACGCTTTATACTTATCCCCTTGCACAAATTGGATAGTCAAAAGTTTAAACACCACTGCTAGAGCGAAGATGAACATACATCCTGCTATGAAATACAATCGGTTTAATATGTTCTTTTCGCTTGCTGCCAAAATGAAACTATTCTTTTTGTGATTTAACTTTTATTTTTTTCGGTGGAACTTCTGATATAGCAATTCCTTTTACCGCCATTTCTCCTTCTAGAAATGACTCTTTTTTAAGCTTCATGAGTCTTCCTCTGCCATCTATCATAGCAGAACGAAGCTCTTTAACATGATTATTTAGTTTTGCAATTTCATGTACTTTTTTATCTGCACTATGCGAACTTGCAATCATCACTATAGCCAAACCAGAAATAAACAGAATCATTTTCCAGTTTTTAAAGGCGTCATCGCTAACGAGAAACCTTCCTTTTAATATGCTATAGATATTTTTTCTCATCTTCGGTTTCCGCGAAAGCGAAAATCTATTTATTTGGTTATTAATTTTTTATCGAAACCTCTCGGCTGTGCTCGAGACAACACTTAATTATACTTTTCCTGCAATACGGAGCTTAGCACTCCTTGCCCTATTATTTACTTTAATCTCCTCTCTTGTTGGCACTATTAAACCACCAACTTTTTTAAGAGGCACTTCAAAGTTCCCAAACATATCACGCTCTGGCTCACCTTCAAACAAACCATTTCTAATAAAACGCTTCACCAACCTATCTTCTAAAGAGTGATAGGATATAAAACTCAAACGTCCATTAGGCTTTAAAACCTCTGGCGTTTGTAATAAAAATTCTTTTAAAGCTTCAATTTCCTGATTCACCTCAATACGAATAGCTTGGTAAATCTGCGCTAAAACTTTATTTTCTTTTTTATGCTGTAAAAAGCCTTTTAACACTTTTTTTAATTGATCACTAGTCACTATTGCCTCGTCCTTTCTTTGCGCTACAATTTCTTTAGCCATTGCTGGAGCTTGTCTTAATTCACCATATTGCAAAAGCACCTGCTTTAAACCCTCTTCCTCGTAATCATTAACGACGTGATATGCAGAAATTTCGCTTTTCTGATTCATTCGCATATCTAAATCCGCTTCAAATCTGGTAGAAAAACCACGCTCTGCAACATCAAATTGATGGGATGAAACACCAAAATCTGCCAAAACACCATCTACTTCCTTCACGCCATAAAAACGCAAAAAACGTTTCATATATCTAAAATTCTCATGAATCAACGTAAAACGGTCATCATCTATCGTGTTTTCAAGCGCGTCTGGATCTTGATCAAAAGCATACAATTTTCCCTTTGGACCAAGTCTTTTTAAAATCTCTTTACTATGTCCGCCACCTCCAAAAGTGACATCCACATAAACACCATCTTCTACAATGTTTAAACCGTCAACGGTTTCTTTTAATAAAACTGGGTTATGATATTCCATCTTCTTCATCGTCTTGTCCCATTACCTCTTCTGCTAAATCTGCAAAATCTACAGCAGCATCATCAATGGCTTGTTCATATTTATCTTTATCCCAAATTTCTACAATGTTAATTGCAGAAGAAACTACAATGTTTTTCGCTATATCTGCAAAAGCCACCAAGTCTTTTGGGATCAATAATCGCCCTGTTGCATCTACCTCAATTATTTTAACTCCTGCGGTAAATCGTCTTATAAAATCATTATTTTTCTTTTTAAAACGATTGAGCTTATTCATTTTAGTCATCAAAGCTTCCCATTCACTCATTGGATATAATTCTAAACAAGGCTGAAAAACAGCTCGTTTAAGTACAAATCCATTTTGCAACACCGGAGACAACTGCTTTTTAAGCGCAGCAGGAAGCATAAGCCTTCCTTTTGCGTCTACCTTGCATTCGTATGTTCCTATTAATGAGTTCACTGTAACTTTTACGTATTAAAACGATTAAGAGTCAAATATATTGAAAATTCTACCACTATTTACCACTATTTACCACATTGTTAATAAATTTTCGACTAAATGAAGCATTCTTTCGATTACAAAAACAGCGAAAGCCCAAAAATCACTAGTTCACAGAAGATTACATTGTGGGTAATAAACTTAAAAGCGATTGTTAACATCTCCGTTAAAAAACTCATCGTAGTGTTTTTATTTAAGTTGTTATAATATGAATGATTTAACTATATTTGTTTTCAATAGAAATCACTAACTAATTCATGAAGCATCGCTTAAAAAAAGAGAAAGACTACAGCTATATTGAGGTTGGAGAGGGCAATCCTATAATTATACTTCATGGTCTTATGGGAGGTTTGAGTAATTTTGAAGCTGTCACTAAACATTTTAGTACAAAAGGATACAAGGTTATTATTCCGGAGCTACCTATTTACAGCATGTCTTTGTTAAAAACTAACGTAAAGGCATTTGCTAAATACTTGCATGATTTTATTGAATTTAAAGGCTTAAGTGATGTTATTTTATTAGGAAATTCGCTAGGTGGACATATTGGATTATACCACACCAAATTATTTCCAGAAAAAGTTAAAGCTCTTGTAATCACCGGAAGTTCTGGCTTATATGAAAGCGCAATGGGCGGAGGCTACACCAAGCGTAGTGACTACGAGGTGATCAAAAAGAAAGCACAAGATGTTTTTTACGATCCTGCAGTAGCAACTAAAGAGATTGTAGATGAAGTTTACGACACGGTAAACGATAGAAATAAACTGATTAAAACATTAGCTATTGCAAAGAGTGCAATACGCCATAATATGGCTAGTGATTTACCACATATGCAAGTACCTACTTGTATTATTTGGGGAAAGAACGATACCGTTACTCCTCCAGAAGTTGCAGATGAATTTAAAGCTTTGTTACCGGATTCTGATTTATTCTGGATAGACAAATGCGGTCATGCTGCTATGATGGAACACCCCGAAACATTTAACCAAATTCTTAATGATTGGTTAGCGGACAGAAAGTTCTAAACAAATTTAGAGCATAAATAAAGCCTCTTATTCTTTTACCGCAACTATTTTGGTAACTTACACGGATGTCTTTACCTTTGAGCTTTTAGTATTAATTAAATGAGACTTCCGTTTTCACGGAAATGCTATCGCCATGAAAATAAAATCTGCAGAATTTGTATTGAGTAACTCTGATGTTGCGAAATGTCCAACCAAAAATATTCCGGAATACGCTTTTATTGGCAGAAGTAATGTAGGTAAGTCTTCACTTATCAACATGCTTACTAGCAGAAAAAGTCTTGCAAAAACTTCTGGTAGACCAGGAAAAACACAGCTTATAAATCATTTTTTAATTAATGAAGAATGGTACTTAGTAGATTTACCAGGTTATGGTTATGCTCGTGTTTCTAAATCTGCAAAAAAGACTTTTCAGAAATTTATAACGCAGTATTTTGCTTTACGTGAACAGTTAGTTACTGGTTTTGTTTTAGTAGATATTAGACACAAACCGCAGCCAATAGATTTAGATTTCATGAAATGGTTGGGGGAAAATGGCATTCCCTTTTCTATTATTTTCACTAAAGCCGACAAGCTTAAGCCTAAGGCTATTGAAAACCACGTAGAAGATTACAAGAAAATCCTTTTAGAAACTTGGGAAGAAGTGCCTAACTACTTTATTACTTCTTCATCTAAAGATATTGGTAAAGAGGAAGTTTTGGAATATATAGATTCGCTAAATGCGAATATGGAATTGGATTAAGGTGTAAGTAGTATACTTCTAAAAACGATCTAACTCTTCACATCTAGCGCATCCCGAAGCGCATTACCAATTAGCATAAATGCCATCACTAAAGTCATAATACACAATCCAGGTATTAACGCTAAATAAGGTTTTCCTAGAATAATATAATTGTAATGATCTTTAATCATTGCACCCCAACTTGCCATAGGTGGTTGTGCACCGATTCCTAAAAAACTCAAACCGCTCTCTATTAAAATAGCTCCTGCAAAATTGGCTGCCGAAATCACAATTACCGGTGCCATTATATTTGGTAAAATGTGTTTAGTAATAATTCTAAAATCATTAAAACCTAGAGCTCTTGCCGCAGTAACGTATTGCATTTCTTTAGCGCTAATTATTTGACCTCTTACCACTCTAGCGACTTCCACCCACATCGTTAAGCCTACAGCTATAAAAACCTGCCAAAAACCTTTACCTAAAGCTAGTGTTATAGCAATCACCAATAGCAACGTTGGTATAGACCATGTCACATTAATAATCCACATAATAAAAGCATCTACTTTACCTCCAAAATACCCAGCAATGCTCCCCATGAAAACACCAATAAATAAGGATATAAAAACAGCTACAAAGCC
>Ga0209344_10004624_pt1 | contig 12470 bp, 8 predicted proteins | sample Cruoilmetagenom6_FD_187293 | JGI IMG/M metagenome (GOLD analysis project Ga0209344, IMG submission 187293) | Oil polluted marine microbial communities from Coal Oil Point, Santa Barbara, California, USA - Santa Barbara Oil Seep Sample 6 (SPAdes)... | ecosystem: Environmental > Aquatic > Marine >...
TAATTCTCCATCCATTACTGGAATACGCCAGTAACGTTTACCATCAATCATTTTGGATATCTGATAACCATCACCAAAGAAACGCAGGTTTTTACCCAGCGCAATTTCTTTACCATCTTCACCTTCAATCCCAGAAAATAAAGCAGATGTCGGCGAAGTTAATACACACTGGCCCGCGCGGGTTTCAACCTGTTTCGCCAGTCCTTTACCGCCCATGGCAAAAATCAGACAAGCAACACCGGGACGGCCATCAGGGGTTTCAGAAGGATCTAATGTTCGTTCAATGGAGGCCTCACAACCGCAGGCAATAACCGATGTAGCAAAACCGGTGAAGGCAGTAGCTGAATGCATTGCCCATTCCAGATTCTGAGCGGTAATGATAATTCGCGTTCCTTTCATCGGAAACGCTTCAGCAAAAGTCTTATCAATGCTGACGCCATTGATGATCATAGTCTGCCTCCCTTATGCAGCGGCTGTATGGTTAAGCTACCACGACCATCATCGATGATTTCGTCGTTACTGATTTTGAAGTTGCTCATTTTCAGGGTATGGAATTTATCAAAATATTGTTGCAGCGGTTTTTCAATGCTGACGTCATATTCCGGTTTCACTACATGGGTGGTACCCCAGGTGATTTTGATGACCTGACCCTGACGCACCACCATTTCACCATCTTTAAAGACATAGTCCGGTTTTTCAAACATCTTTTCGCGATCGCTATTGTCGGTGTAGACGGTAATATCTGCCGCTGCACCAATTCCCAGATGTCCACGATCCGCCAGACCAACCAGTTTAGCGGCGCCAGCCCGGGTCATGATGGCAATTTCATACAATGAATATTCGCGGTCCAACGATGCCAGATGTGTTGCTTTCTGTGCTTCCGGATGCAATGTTGAGAGCATATCGTTACGGAAAGACTTATCCATCAATAACTTAATCAGATGTGGATAACTGGTAAATGGTGCACCGTTTGGATGATCGGTGGTCAGGAATATACGCCATGGATCATCGACCATCAGGAAGGTTTCCAGACCTATCATCCATTGCAATGCATTCACATAACTTTGGTCTTTGTATTTGAACGGTACTACACCGCAACCGGCTTCACATTCGATATCCATACACACCCATTTGTTAGGATGCGCATGTGGAGCACCGGCGAACTGACGCATATTATCGCCAGAAGCGGTTACTGTCTGACCGAACAAGATCTGCCCGACATCCACGGTAATGTTTTTGTGTTTATTAATCGCCTCAGCAATTTCAGCTGCACCGGAGGAGAATTTGAAATCCCCCTCAGTGCCGTAACTGTGGAACTGAATATGTGTCAGATGCATCGGCACACCTTCAGCGCCCTGAATGGTATCCAATGTGGTTTGCATATTGCCCGGAACACCCAGATTACAGCCATGTACATGCAATGGATGTGGCACGCCGATTTCCTGCACCGCTCGTGACAATCTATGCAGAATATCGCGAGGCGTGACGCCATAAAAATCATTTTTTTCGTCTAAATCCAGCTTACGCTGATTAAATTTAAAGGCGCTGATACCGCCCGGGTTAACCACTTTGAGGCCTACTGCCTGCGCGTGGTTAATTGTCCAGGCGACATAGTTATTAATCGCTTCCTGATCAGAATTGGCCGCCATCATACGCAACAGAAAATCATCACTGCCAAGCATCACATAACCACCTTTATCGATAATAGGTGTGTCATGCATTTCCATATGAGCCTGACGGGCATTAATCGGTAATACGGCGGGTTCAAAGCCTGCGGTATAGCCCATCTCTGCGTAACGATAACCTGTCGTCAAAGTGCTTGGAGCAGCATGGCCTGTGCCGGAACGTAACAGTTCAGTGCGTTCATAAACTGCTTCAGCATGGTCTTCCGGTAACATCGTGCGGGCAATATTGACCTTACCGCCGCCGATATGGGTGTGCATATCAATGGCACCCGCCATAATGACTTTGCCACTAACATCTATTTCTTCATCGACCCGACCATCGGTCGGTTTTTCGACGATACGTCCATCGCGGATATAAATATCCCGCACTACGTCATTTACGTCGTGTGCCGGGTCAAAAATACGTCCGCCGGTTAATTTTAAAAGCATCTTTCTCTCCGTTTACAGGGCCTGTTCGACCGCACTGAGAACTTCAAACACGCTGGGTAAGCCGCTGTCGCGTAATTTTCTGAGTGGCACTGAAACCACACTGTCGCTGCGGAAGGTTCGACCTTCATGATCAATACCCGGAACACCCACCGGAATATAGACTTCCGGTTCCGTTTCAAACTGCATACCACTGCGTCCAAGCACAATGGTATTTGCCGATGATTGAGGTGGGGTCACCGTTGTATTAAAACTGGATACCCAGATTAAGAAATCACTTTCATCATTCGCCAGAATACGTCTACTGTCGTTCAAAAACGGATCGTAATCCGGAAAACGACGATTAAACGTTGTACGCATTGGATATCCGCTTTGCCAGGAAGCCACCGCATTTACCGTAGTATCGCCTTCTTTTCCGCCTATCGGCAGACCGTTACTGCGGGTTGTCGCATTGATCTCTTTGATCATTTCACAAACGTTTTGGATGGTCGCTTCTGCGTGATCAATATCTAACTGCCCGGCTGACCAAGTCACTACAGAATATTTAGCGGCGTTTAACTTGTCTGCCAGCGTTGATAAATCACTCACTGCAACACCCGCGACGGTTTCAGCTTGAATCTGTTTACCTTTCACTAACGCACGTAAAACAGATATTACTTCTGGTAAATCCGCATTATCACAGGCAATAACCTGAGCCTTTTTACCCTTTGGTGAAGTGGATGCATCACCACTTGGAGGTTTGCCTAAATAAATAACTTCTCGAGACTCAATATCCTGACCAAACATACTTTCCTTGTTCCACACCATGCGTTCGTAAAAACGTGGAAAAGTAGATTCAATATCAGTACCGACAACCACTAATAAATCCACCCGGTTTCTGACTTCTGTCAGTGTGGTGGTCATATAGCCCGTGTCCTGTAGTACCAGAATATTGCGAAATGCGGCCGGAGAATAATAACTGTCGATGGTGGCGCCACTTTTATCGGCAAGCGCCATCGCTGCACGTGCACCATTCAAGTCGGTTCCCAGACCGGCAATTAAAGGTTGTTTGCTGTTAATCAGTAAATCAGCAATATGTGAAACAGCTTGATCAAGTGTGACTTCTTTGCCGTTAATTCGTGGCTGAGTATCAGTGATAGGTGTTTCAAAACCGGGCCGGGTTACAGCATCGCCATTTTCCAGCACTTTAACAGTATTGCCGTTGACCTCTATCGTCAAATCATCGGACGCTATTCCACAAAATGGACTGGCAACTTCATGCCAAACGGTGGCCGTACTGTTTTCTGTCATATCGCTGTCCTCGATAGTTTTCAATTAAATACACTGGGGCCATTATGGCCTGCTTCAAGCCCAGCCGGACATTCAGCAGAAAATGTGCATGGCGTTATCCATGCTTTGCCCTTAGCAGAAGTGAATCAATATCATTGTCACGTAGCTGTTTCTGTAATGCATCGGCCTTACTTCGTCCTACCACCGGTCCAACCTGCACCCGATGCCATGTATCGGTATTATCAATTGTGACGGTTTGTACTTTTGATTCAATACCTAAAAAGGCTAATCTGGCCCGGAAACCATCAGCATCTTCAAGTTTTTTGAACGATCCAACCTGAATCATATAGCTGACAGCATCTGCCGGTGGTTCAGCTGCGGCCTGCTGGGTTTGCTCAGGCGCTGCCGAAATTTCTTCAGGTGGCGAGGAAACGATTGGTTTCTGGGGTTGATTGGCAATCGTTTTGGGCTTTTCTACCACCACCTCGGTTTCGGGTAATAACGTATAAAAATCAAAAGTGGGCTCTACACTCGATTTTTTCTGTTGTTGCTGAGTGGTTTTTGCCTGTTGTTGATCCGCTGGAACATTTTCTTTCAGGTGCAATAAAAACATCACAAAAGCACCCACGGCAAAACTGATTAACATTGGTCCCCAAGGCATGCTTCCACCTTGTTTTGAAGACTGTTTGCGAGTATTTCTTCTGGTTGCCACAAAAAAACCTCTTACATTGATTGTGGCGCTGAAACGCCCATTAAGCCAAGACCATTGGCAATAACCTGCCTGACAGCGGTGATCAGCGTCAGTCGTGCCTGACTTAAATCAATATTATCTGTCATAAACTGGTGAGCGTTGTAGTAGGTATGAAAATCACGTGCCAAATCCATTAGGAAATGCGCCAATAAATGGGGGGTATGCGTTATAGCTGCCAGTTCTAACACTTCGGGATAACGTGACAACATGGTAAACAAAGCCTGTTCATGCTCTTCGATCAATAAAGACAGATTCTGTAATCCTGTCTGCTCATCCCAGTTCATCTGTCTTTCTGCCAGTTGACGGAAAACACTGCAGACACGTGCATGAGCATATTGAACGTAATATACCGGATTATCATTACTTTGTGATTTTGCCAGTTCAAGATCAAAATCCATATGCTGGTCAGCACCGCGCATTACATAAAAGAAACGGGCAGCGTCTTTACCGACCTCGTCACGCAGTTCGCGTAATGTGACAAACTCTCCGCTACGGGTCGACATACCGACTTTTTCTTTACCACGGTACAACACAGCAAACTGCACCAGTAAGACTTTCAGCTTGCTGACATCCTGATTCAGCGCCTCCATGGAGGCTTTAACCCGCGTAATATAACCATGATGATCGGCGCCCCAGATATCAATGATCTGATCAAAGCCGCGATTGAATTTATTCAGGTGGTAAGCAACATCAGAGGCGAAATAGGTTGCCTGTCCATTGTCACGAACCACAACCCGGTCTTTTTCATCGCCAAAATCAGTAGATTTGAACCACCAGGCACCATCCTGCTGATAAAGCATATTGGCGGCTTTCAGTTGTTCAACAGCTTTATCAACCACACCGGATTCCACCAGTGAACGCTCAGAAAACCATTCATCGTATTCGGCGCCAAACCCAGCCAAATCATTACGAATATCATCCAGAATGGCATTGAGGCCCAAATCAAACAGCTGACGATACACCTCTGCACCGAGAAGATTTTTAGCCTGTTGTGTCAGCCCGTCTATATGCAGCTCTTTATCACCACCTTGGGGTTCATCCGCCGGAACACCATCAAAAACCAGAGATACTGGATGTAACAGTGCATTTCCATGCTGTTGTTTTAATGTTTCAGCAATGTCTAAGACATATCCACCACGATAACCGTTACTTGGAAAAGTAAACTGCTCGCCACATTTTTCCAGATATCTCAGCCAGACACTGGTGGCCAGAATATCCATCTGACGACCGGCATCGTTTACGTAATATTCACGGTGAACATCAAACCCTACTGCTTTTAACAAATTGCTGACTACCGAACCATACGCCGCGCCACGTCCATGGCCAACATGCAGTGGTCCGGTTGGGTTGGCCGAAACAAACTCCACCTGGACTTTCTGACCATTGCCGTAATTGCTCAGACCAAATTGACCGGCTTTTTTCAAGACATCTGCTACCACCTGCTGTCTTGAGCTAGCGGATAAGCTGAAATTAATAAACCCTGGACCAGCAATTTCTACTTTCTCGATCATTTCATGCTGTGGAAGCGCATCAACAATTAATGTCGCTATCTGCCGAGGATTCATTTTGGCGGGTTTGGCTAATACCATCGCAATATTACTGGCGAAATCACCATGACTACGATCTTTGGTTCGCTCCAGCTGAACATCAGCCGATGAAACATCTGCTGGAAGGCTTTGTTGGGAAATCAACGAAGCTAAAGCACTTTCAATAAGTTCTTTTAATTGCTCTTTCAAGGTAATGAAGTCCGGATAACAGAATTGTGATGGCGCATTTTAACCGATCAGACTAGCGGATGACATCATCCAGCTGATTAGATTAATTCAGTAGGATCAATGTCAATCGACCAACGACCTTTTCGCGCCAGTTTAAGCTTACTGACGGCTTCGATATGTTGATCGATTAATTGGTGCAACGATGCACGATCTGCGGATCGCATCAGCAATTGTGCCCGATATCGACCGGCACGCTTTTCCATTAAAGCTGGAACCGGTCCCAAAATCATTACCGGTGATGTGGTTTGCTGCAATAATTCGGCAACCTGTTGTAATAATTGCATAGCCAAATCGGCTTCTTTTGCCTCAGCGCGCCAGACTGCCCAGAAACCATGGGGGGGCAGCTCCATCTGAATTCGCTCTGCTAATAAATTTTCAGCGATAGCTTCATAACCATCCTGCAGTAAATTTTTCCAGAATGGGTGCTCCGGTTGTTCGCTTTGTATCAACACTTCACCCGACTTTTTGCCACGTCCAGCCCGACCAGTCACCTGAGTAATTAACTGTGCCAGCCCCTCCGTGGCTCGAAAATCAGCACTGAATAAGGCCTGATCAGCATCCACAACACCGACCAGCGTCACATCATGAAAATCATGCCCTTTGGCCAGCATCTGCGTACCCACCAGAATAGCGGCTTGTCCCTGATTAATCTGTTTGACCATATTGGCAAAGGCATTGACCCGTTGGGTACTATCCCGATCAATCCTTAAAACCGGTACATCGTTAAAAATAGCTGTCAGAGCCTGCTCAATTTTCTCTGTTCCGACGCCATAGCTTTTAAGTTCGGAATTACCACATTCAGGACATTTTTTCGGCAGTGTCTGGATCAAACCACAATGATGACAAAACAAACGGTTTTGATGTTGATGAACCACCATTTTGGCATCACAACTTCGGCAATTCGCCTGCCAGTTGCATTCATGACACATCAAAACCGGTGCGAATCCACGACGATTTATAAATAATAAAACCTGATGATTTTGTTGCAGATGTTTTTCAATAGATTTAATTAACACTGAACTTAAACCATTGTTATCTGCTGTTTTATTGGCAGCAATAAGCTTAACGTTGGGCAGGGTCGCTCCACCAGCACGGTATGTTAACTTAAGTAACTGATAACGTTTTAATTTTACTTGGTAAAGGGTTTCCAGAGAAGGCGTTGCACTGCCCAGCACAATGGGAATACTCAGTGATTTAGCTCGCATTAATGCCACATTTCTGGCGTGATAACGCAGTCCATCCTGTTGTTTGTAGGAACTGTCATGTTCTTCATCGATGATCATCAGTCCCGGATTGAGCATGGGAGTGAAAACTGCAGAGCGGGTACCGATAATGATGTCGGCCTTACCCGATCTGGCCAATAACCAGGCCTGTTTACGATCAGCATCTGAAACCGATGAGTTTATAACAACGATATTAGCCGCAAGGGAATGACGGAAACGCTCAACAAACTGTGTGGTTAATCCAATCTCCGGAATCAACACTAATACCTGTTGCTGGTTTTCGACAAACTCACGACAGATTTCAATATAAACCTCTGTTTTGCCGCTCCCGGTAATACCGTGCAATAAAAAAGATGAAAATTGTCCTTTTTCCGCAAGAACTTGTTCAATAGACTGTTTTTGCTCATTATTTAACGAAACAGTTTGTTGCAACTCAAGACAGGGGACCGGTAATGCAACGCGTTGTCTGGCAGTAATTATGTTTTGTTGTGCCAGAGCAGACAAACTGCTTTTTACATTGCCTAATTGAACCCGTAATGCTTTTTCACTGAGTCCTTCCGGATAGTCTTCCAGTAAATCCAGAATCTGCTGTTGTTTTTTACCTGGTTTATTTACCGGTACTTGCTGCAAAGCCCAATAGGTCTCGGTTTGCATTTCATCGTTATCCCCCAAACGGAGTCTCTTGGGTAATGCCGCCTGAAAGCATTCGCCAATTGGATGATGATAATAACGACTTACCCACTGTACCAGCTGCATGATTTCTGTTGGTAAAAAACTTTGTTTATCAATTTGCTGATCGATTTTTTTGAGTTTACCGGTAGAAATGTCGCTGACAGGTTTGATGGCAATGACGATTCCTATCAGCTGTCTGCTGCCAAATGGAATGACAGCACGCATACCGGGTTGCCAGTGGTCATCTGGTTCATCACTCAGATAATCAAATGTCTGACGCAAGGGGCAAGCTAAGGCAATTTCGACGATGCAACTCATTAAACAATACTAATTAAATAAAAGAGATCTTTTAATGATGTTAATGCTTTAGTCCTGTGGATAGCTGTATTAATCCTGAAAAGCCTTTTTATTCATTAAGTTAAATAACAATCTAATTGTGCATAAGTTTATCCTTGCGGGATCGATCTCTTGTGGATAACTTAGCGACTTATCCACAGGTAATTTTATCCACAGCTTATGCCTCGTTTTATAAGCAAAGCATACCTGAGTTGTTAAGCCTGTTTTTGCTGTTCATCAATAGAATGATTGAGCTTACTGTTATTAAAAAACACACTGGCTTTTACGGCCTGCTGACAAATTCTTCTCAGTTGAGATATGGCTTGTAATTCCTTTTCCATGCGGGCGATTGAAAGTCTTCCCTCAGCACCTCGACGCAATAACAAAGACTTTAAGGAAAGATAGGTTTTTTCCAGGCTGTCGAGCTGATTATTTAAAGATGGATTGGGCTTATCTAAAGCAGAAATATCAATCAGTAATAAACAATCCACATTAAAATTGGTGAGTTGTTGTTGAAGTTGGGCCTCAATCGGATGACTGGATAAAGCACGATTTTCAGCGATAGCAACAGTTAAGGCAGAAATTGCATCACAGTATTGCGAAACGCGTAATAAATCAGCCGTTTTTTCAGCTATCTGTTCATTAATATGTTGTTGATAGAGTTTGCGACTGAAGTTGCCAATTTTTAAAATATTTTGCTCGGTAAAAGCGTGTTGCTGTTTTAACCAACTGATTGAACGGTTTTTATGGATACAGTGGGTTACCATTTTTAAAACATGTTTATTCAGGCGGATTAATTCAAGTCGAATGGAGGTGATTGCCAGATTGGGAATCTTTAATGTCGTGTTATCGAGATATTTTGTTTCGGCAATATTTTCATCTGTTGTTGAAAATTTCGTTTTCAACCAGTTTTCCAGTGGATCCGCCAGCTTCCAGATAAGTGCTATACCTAATAAATTAAACATGGTGTGGAATAAAACCAATGTGGTCGTAAATTGCACATCCTCAACCACTAATTGCTGAAACCAATGGATAATCCAGATTAACGGCACCAGCAAAATAAGACTGACGATGGCTGTTAGCAGATTAAAAATAATATGACTGGCAACAATACGTTTTGCGATGGGCTGACTACCAATAACGGCGAATATAGCCGTCGTAGTTGACCCAAGATTACTGCCAATCACAATTGCAGCGGCGGGTAATAAGTCAACAATTCCGCCAGCAAGAGATGTTAATGCCAGGGTTAAAATAAGGCTGGAAGATTGCAGTAAAGTGGTCAGGATTAAACCCGCCAACGCAAACAACACAATATCAACCGCCAATAATCCGCTGGAGAAATGCAGATCAAATAAACTGTCAGCCCCTGAGAAGGTGGTTTTTAAGGCCGCTATTCCCATAAACAGCAGGCCAAAACCGGTTAGTGCCAATCCGATATTCGCATAGGCTCGATTACTGTTTAATAATCGCATCGCCATGCCGATGCCAATTAGCGGTAAGGCAAAATGTTCAATATTCAGGTTGAAACCTATCAGCACAACCAGCCATCCGGTGACCGTCGTACCAACATTGCTGCCAAATACAATCCACATAGCTCTTCGCAGACTAAGAATACCTGCATTGGCGAACCCAATCGTGGCCAGAGTAACTGCACCTGAATGTTGAATAAATGCTGTGAGCAGAAAACCCGCACTTAAGCCGCGCAGACGGCTGTTAGTCCAGCTTTTAAGGATTTGGTTGAGCCTGTCTCCGGCAATTTGTTTAAGGCCATCAGACATCAACCACATCCCCAGCATAAACAAACCCAAGCCACCTATCAGCGATCCCAGCATATTCATCATCTATTTCCCGACTTATTGGTTTTCATAGTTGAATTGATAATACCGGATAAAAAATCAGCGATGCTATGCTATGGCAAAGTTATTGAATGAGGTGACCGATGAAAACGGCGTTTGTAGTAGCAATGGATGAAAATGGATTAATTGGGCGGGATAACGATCTCCCCTGGCGACTCTCTGCTGATCTGCAATACTTCCGCCGTATCACCATGGGTAAACCCATTTTAATGGGGCGTCATACCCATGAATCTATTGGCCGTCCTCTTCCAGGACGGCAAAATATCGTGGTGAGTTCTCTGTCGGAATATCAGGCGCCAGGCTGTGATGTTGTTCACTCCATCGAGGATGGGTTAAACGCAGCTGGGGATGCTGATGAGTTGATGGTTATTGGCGGCTCATCGCTGTTTGAGCAAATGTTTGATGCCGCCGATATACTTTACCTGACTCGTGTCCATGCCGAACTTGAAGGAGATACCTGGTTTCCAGCTTGGGATGATAGCCAATGGCAATTACTCAGCCAGGAATCCCACCCGGCCGATGAGAAAAATGACTATGCCTACAGCTTCGAGGTTTATCAGCGAGTTTAATTCGGGGGTGACATCAGCTGTAAAGCGGTATGTAAATGTTCAGATGCTTCATGACCGAGATCGGTAAGATAACCGCCATCAGGCTGACTGATCAGGCCGTTATCAAATAATTTTTGTGCTGCTTCCACCAGACCTTCACGGGCGGTTGAGTGATGAATTTTAATTCCTTGTAAAGTATTACTGGGATCAAATTGTAATAACACTTCGATCTGATCAATTTTTTGCTGTTGCATATCCGGCTCCGTTACCTGTTTGTCTTCAGTCTACGCCTAAATTACCGACTGGTGGATGATTTAATAAATTAAAAAAAGGTTCTGCTGTAACAGGTTTACTAAACAAATAACCCTGCATAAAATCACAGCCTTTATTTTTCAATGCACGAAGATGTTCAGGTGTTTCCACCCCTTCTGCCAGGGTTTTGAGACCGAGTGAGCGGGCTAACGTAATAACCGCATCGACGATTGCTTCATCATCTTCATCGGTCAGCATGTCAAACACAAAGCTTTGATCAATCTTTAATTTATTGATGGGGAATTTTTTCAGATAATTCAACGACGAATATCCTGTACCAAAATCATCCAGAGATAATCTTATACCTGCATCTGCCAGTGATTTTAATTGCTTAATGGTCAGATCTATATTGATCATGGCCACCGATTCGGTGATTTCCAGCTCCAGATTATCTGCAGGTAACTGATGTTCGTGGAGGATGGCATCAATCATATTGACCAGTAATGGGTTATTGAATTGCACAGCAGAAAGATTGATAGCAATTAATAAATCCGCATGACCGGCATCCACCCATTGTTTACATTGAGCTATTGCGGTGCGCAATATCCACTGGCCTATCGGATTAATCATCCCGGTTTCTTCTGCAATCGGGATAAACTCTAGTGGCGAGATTGTCCCAAGTTCAGGGTGATTCCAGCGTATCAACGCCTCAGCACCGGTGATTTTATTAAGTTTTATATCAACCAGTGGTTGATAGACCAGAGAAAGCTCATTACGAGCCAGAGCAAAGCGTAAGGCATGTTCCAGTTCCAGTTTATAAACAATTTGTGAGTGCATTTCTGCAGTAAAAAACTGATATTGATTTCGACCAGCCTGTTTTGCACGATACATTGCCGTATCAGCATGTTTATTAAGACTTTCCGCATCCTCACCGTTGTCAGGGTAAATACTGATACCAATTGAGACGGTGACAAATAGCTGATTACCATCAATTTCAAAAGGTGAGGTGATATTTTCGACCAATTTCTGAGCAACATGGCCGGCCCCGTCAGCATCGGTATCCGGTAATAAAATTATAAATTCGTCACCACCGGTCCTACATACGGTGTCTTCTTCACGCATTTGCTGGGATAACCTTTCCGAGACTTTAATCAGTAATTGATCCCCTATGGCATGACCGAGACTGTCATTGATAAATTTAAAGCGATCTAGATCCAGATAGAGTAAAGCCAGTTTTTGCCGATGCCGTTCAGCAGAAATCAAAGCCTGACCCACGCGATCTTTGAGCAATGCCCGATTTGGCAGACTGGTCAGAACATCGTGATGTGCCAGGAAGTTAATTTTTTGTTCGGCTTCACGATATTTACTGATATCAGACATGATGGCGACAAAGTTTTGCAATTGCTGTTGGGTATTTTCAACACGGCTAATCGACAACCATTGTGGATAGGTTTCACCATTTTTCCGGCGATTCTGTACTTCGCCCGACCAAAAACCTTGCTGTTCAAGTTGCGTCCACATTTGTTCATAAAAAAACTGATCATGAGCACCAGAACTAAGAATCGATGGGTTTTTTCCGGCCACATCATCGAGAGAATAGCCGGTCATGGTTGTGAATGCAGGATTAACAGTAATAATTAGGTTGTTTTCATTGGTGATAATAATGCCTTCATTACT
>Ga0209344_10004626_pt1 | contig 12469 bp, 8 predicted proteins | sample Cruoilmetagenom6_FD_187293 | JGI IMG/M metagenome (GOLD analysis project Ga0209344, IMG submission 187293) | Oil polluted marine microbial communities from Coal Oil Point, Santa Barbara, California, USA - Santa Barbara Oil Seep Sample 6 (SPAdes)... | ecosystem: Environmental > Aquatic > Marine >...
GATTCACTTTCCCCTCAGCTTCAAAATGTTTGAGCGCTACCTCTACATAAACTTCCTTTGCGGTCTCCGAGAACTCCGCATGAGTGACTCCCTGCGCTATTAACAACCGAATTAAGGGTTTAAACATCAACGAGAGTGCGCTTCTGAGGTGATCTTTTACTTCTTGCACTATTTAAAGCCACAACTGTTGAACAATATGTAAAGTATCTCGCGTTGGCATCCTATGCAACATGGGCACCTACCCTATACGTGGGTGGATTGCACCAATTGTGATGCAAGAATGCGTTATGTTTAATTGCTTAGGGCGCGATCTTCTAGCACAGCGAGTATCACGTTATGTAAAGCTATGATTCTAATAGTATTTTTTGTGGCTTCAGAGTGAAAACCACGGAAGGGCACGAAACTAAGGCCTGAGCCTAGATTAGTACACTTGTCGGTATGAATTGAGTCCTAATTCGAAGCAACTGAGGTCCGATATTTCCAAACTGCGCAAATATTTGCCCCAGCTTGCAAAAGCACCTTTGCTTTGCGTTGACCTAGTCTTTCGTCACTACCTCAGCTACCACTTGTACTTCGCGTGGTTATCAGACTCTTCGAAATAGTACAGGCCAACCGATATCACATTGTTGTCGTCGACCTCGAGTTCGTCTTTGTCTGAATGCTCAAAGGTCGCAAACAGGTCGTCAAAGGAAACAGCCATTTCTGACAACCTGTCATAGCTAATTCTGCGTAGCCGCCCTTTGTCTTCTGCGGCGATTGCCAATGAGTACGTCGTAAACTGCGCTGTACCATTGCCGCGGATCAAGTCAGGCTCAGTGTTGCTGGCTGTAGTAGCCAACAACGGATAAACACCGTGGACGAGGCATGACATCAGGTTGTCAGTACTGTCTGCTGGCACCCTTGCACGGGACGTGACAGACAATACCCCGTCGCCTATTTCTTCTACCAAACCCATCCGCTTCAACTCGGTTCGCATCGCACCAGGAGGAACGTCTCCGCCAAACTCCTTTACGAGGTTCGAAAATGATCGGGCGCCACCCGCGAATGGCAACGACAACGGGCGCCCATTCGGATCAAGATAGTCGTTCTCGGAGTGCCACCTAGAAATAATTTCAGTGATCGGTGTTGTTCTGACGCTAATCTGATTTTCGCCCCCCTCTATTTTCGTTCGTAGGCGCCTAACCTCTTTCCGCGTAAGCCCTGTCATTACTGCAACTCGAGATATGTTCGTCGGGCGACCACGAATCCCAAACTCTGTGCTGCCAACATCGACAAACGCGGTCTTGACTGTTTCTGCGAAAGCGTTGTAACCAATTCCATACCGAAGCAAAATTTTGACGATAGGGCGAAGGACCAGCTGAAAAGCGTCCAGGACTTTCTTTTGTTGTTCTTCTTGCATGGGCAAGCAATATATTGGTCAAGTAGTTGAATCGCCAGAGTTATCTCGGACTTGGGAAAAAACGCCCAAGTCTTGCCACGAGAGCGATGCTTTGGCCATATCCGTTACTTGCTGAACTCCCCAGTTTAGGGAGTTGATGCTCGCTCTCAGGACGCGATCAGGGTCTCAAGCCCGGCCTCATCGAGAACGGTCACATCGAGCTTTTCTGCTCTAGATAGCTTTGATCCAGCCTTTTCTCCGGCCACGAGGTAGTCGGTTTTGCCAGACACACTGCCCGTCACTTTGCCTCCCGCTTGCTGGATCAAATCCTTTGCATCGTCCCTCGACATATTTGGCAATGCACCCGTAATCACGAAGACTTTGCCGCTTAGTGGCCCAGTTGCCGCAACTTGAACCGGATCTGATTCAGACCAGGTGACACCCGACTCCTGCAGCCGAGCGATTACGTCAAGGTTGTGTTTCTCACTAAAGAACGATGTGATTCTCGCCGCCACAATCGGTCCTACGTCGGCAACACTCTGCAAGTCTTCATCTGTCGCGACTATCAAACTACCAAGCCGGCCGTAATGAGCTGCAACCCCGGCGGCCGTGGCTTCACCGACCTCGCGAATTCCAAGTGCGAACAGGAATCTCGCCAGAGTTGTTGCTTTGCTAGCTTCAATCGATTGCACGAGATTGTCCGCCGATTTCTCGCCCATGCGATCGAGATCGCTCAGTTCTTCTTTGCTGAGCTCAAATATATCTGCGGGCGTCTGTATACGATCCATCTCTACCAGTTGCTCGATGAGCTTTGCACCGAGTCCCTCGATGTCCATTGCGCGTCGCGACACGAAGTGCTTCAGCGCTTCTGCTCGTTGTGCCGCACAGAATAAACCGCCAATACATCTGGCTGCTGCCTCGCCCTCCTCTCGTTCGACATGCGAGCCACAAACAGGACAGCTCTTCGGCAGCTGAACTCGCCGACTCCCTTTAGGACGACGCTCTGAGACAACACTCGCGACTTCCGGAATAACGTCGCCAGCTCTTCGCACGATGACGGTATCGCCAACTCTAACGTCCTTGCGATGAAGCTCGTCGATGTTATGAAGAGTGGCATTGCTAACCGTCACTCCGCCGACAAATACGGGCTTCAATCTTGCGACGGGTGTTACGGCCCCGGTCCGGCCCACCTGAAACTCAACTGCCTCGACTGTAGTCAGCTCTTCTTGCGCCGGAAATTTATGCGCTACTGCCCATCGGGGCGCTCTCGAAACAAATCCCAAATCCTCTTGCAGTTCCAAGCTGTCAACTTTGTAAACAACACCATCGATTTCGTAGCTCAACGCTTCGCGGCGTTGGCCAATGTCCTCGTAGAAGTCGAGGCAACCCTGAACACCGCGAACAACGCGTCGCTCTGGACAGACCTTAATCCCCCACTCCTGAAGTCGGTTGATTATCTCGCTATGCTGCGCCGGCAACTCACCGCCGGCCGCAACACCGACAGAGTACGCGTACATATCCAGCGGACGGTTCGCGGTTAGCTTCGGGTCCAACTGGCGCAGGCTTCCTGCCGCAGCGTTGCGAGGATTTACGAAAGTCTTTTCCCCGGCTGCACGAGCCTTGTCGTTGTAAGCTTCAAAACCAGCCTTCGGCATGAATACCTCACCACGCACTTCCAGTCGCGCTGGGAATCCGGAACCGAGCAGGCGCAGCGGAATGGACTCAATAGTCCGTACGTTATGAGTAATGTCCTCACCGGTCGCGCCATCCCCACGCGTCGCACCACGAACTAACACTCCGTCTTCGTAGAGTAAGCTCACGGCCGCGCCGTCCAACTTGGGTTCCGCCGCAAAAGTTATCTCTGCGTCCGCATCAAGCTCAAGCCGGGCTAGAAGCCTGCGATTAAATTCCTGCAGCTCATCGGCGCTGAAAGCGTTACCCAGCGACAACATGGGTAACTCGTGGCGCACGGTGCCGAAAGCCGACACTGGCGCATCACCCACTCGTTGCGTCGGTGAATCAGCCGATACGAGTTCGGGGAACTGCGCTTCCAGTGCCTGCAACTCGCGCATCATGCGGTCGTACTCTGCATCCGGAATTTCCGGATCATCAAGTGCGTGATAACGATAGTTGTGGTGCCGAATTTGATCCCGGAGGGTTTCAGCTCGCTTGCGCGTTGCGGCGGTCAGGACACCAGACCGCTGTGTTGAAACTGAATGATCTCTTCGCGCAGATAACGTTCGCGCTGAATGCTTAGGGTACTGCCAGACTCATCGAGGAGCTCACCGTCGAGGGTCTGCGTTAACGCTCTTGCGGCCGCCAGCATCAGGTCGAAAGCCTCTACACTCTCTACCGGCCCGGGCAGCACCAGGAACAAGCTAATTCCGGGAATCTCCTGGCCTTTAATATTCTGCAGATCAAAGCTACCGGGTTCGAGCAAACTGGCCGCGCTGAAAACTGTGCGGCTCTCATCATTGCCGTCATAGCGATGAAAGATTCCGAACTTCCCATGACGCAGTCCGATGCCACGCATGCTGAGGATGAGTTCATCGCCGGCAAAGGATTGCTTTTCGTGAGCAACAATGCGAACCGTGACGATTTTTTGTGGCCCGCTGACAACAGGCTGATCGTCAGATGACTCATTCGCTTCTTCGTCTTCAGGGTCATCGCCAACATCAAATTCGGTTGCCGAAAATTCCTCGACCGACGCTTCGTCTGTGTCGCCGTCTAAGCGCGGTTCGACACGCAGCCGTTCGTGGCCTTTTTCCTCTACGGGTTGTTTTTGGCGACGGCTGTACAGGTAGACCCCGGCGATCACCAGGAGCCCAAATAACAACAGCAACCAACGCAGACCGTCCATCTTCGAATCCACCTATGCGGGCTAACTCGCCGCCATTTTCACCGCTGCGTCCAGATCAACCGATACAAGCCTTGAAACACCAGGCTCTTGCATCGTTACACCGGACAACTGGCGTGCGAGCTCCATCGTCACCTTGTTATGGGTGATGAACACGAACTGCACCTTCTCGGACATTTCCTTCACGATGTTGCAAAAACGCGTGACATTTGCATCATCCAAAGGCGCGTCAACCTCGTCCAACATACAGAACGGGGCAGGATTTAGTTCGAAGATTGCAAACACGAGTGCGACCGCAGTCAATGCCTTTTCACCACCCGACAGCAAGTGAATCGTACTATTGCGTTTGCCCGGAGGCCGAGCCATAACTGTGATACCGGTGGTCAGCAAATCGTCGCCAGTCAATTCGAGATAAGCGTGGCCGCCACCGAACAGTTTCGGGAACAGCGCTTTGAAGCCCGCGTTAACATTCTCGAAAGTCTCACGGAATCGCGTGCGCGTTTCCTTATCGATTTTTCGAATAGCACCCTCAAGTGTCGACAAAGCATCATTCAGATCAGCGAGCTGTGCATCCAGATATTCTTTGCGCTCTGATTGCTCTTTAAACTCATCGATTGCTGCCAGGTTGATCGGTCCCAGTCTGTCGATACGCTTACGCACTTTCTCGAGTTTCTCATCCCACGTATCGATAGTCGCGGCTTCATCCATCTCCTCTAGCAGTGGTGCCAGCTCAAAGGTGGTTTGTTGCAACTGCTCGGCGAACCCTTCGCGACGAACTTTCAATTCCTGCACGGCCATTTCAGCCTCAGAAACGTGCGATCTTGATTGCTCTACCGACTGATCGATCTGCATGCGTGACTGGTCAAGCTCCCGCAATTCCGTTTCGACTTTCTCAACAAGCTGTCTAGCCGCACTGAGTTCTGCTTCGATCTCTACGCGCGCTTCCAGGCGAGCAGCAAGGTCTGTCTTGTTGCCCTCGATAGGCGACTGGCTAGTTTCGAGCTGACTGCGAATCTCCGTTTCGCGACTGCGAAATTGAGTTAGCTGAGTTTTCATTCGCTCAAGGTTTTGAGCTGCAGACTCTTTGCTCGTACGTCGGCTCTCAAACTGAATCGCGATGTTCTGTACGCTCTGTCGGTCTTCATTCGACTGAGCACGTACGCGTTGTAATTCGGCGCGCAATTCCTCGCGGCGAGATTCCTGGTCCTGCTTCTCCGTACCGAGACGCTGCAGCAACTCAGCCGCCTGGCTACGAACACGCTGTGATTCACGCAATTGTTCTTCAGCAGCAATCTTCTCGCTATCGAGTTCGCTTGATTCTTCAGACAACGCCGCTTTTCGAGCATTCGCCTGATCCATCTTGTAGCGTGCAGACTCCAGGGCAGCCTTGATCTCCGAATACTCGTTAAGCAATGACGATGCGTCTTGCTGCATCGTTTCGCGTCGCTCTTCGAGCTGCGTCAATCGCGTACGGCCGTCGTGCAAGAGTTTCTTCGCACTGTCGTGCCGCACCTGCATTTCGCGCGTGTCTGACTTGAGGCGGCGCATTTCGTGCTCTCGCGCCAATATGCCAGCCTTGCCTTCTTTGTCGCGTGATACACGCAACCAGTCCTTGCCGAGCCACACGCCATCGGCGGTTACAACAGAGCCACCATCTCGGAGCGACTCACGAATGCCAAGCGCCTCTGTTAGCGAGCTCGCGATTCTAACGCCGCAGAGAATCTTCCTAACTTCAGCGGGCGCACCCGTCGCTTTCTCCGCCAAGGTATTTGTTGCATCCAGAACGTCGTCATCTTTGGAATGCTCGCGCAATACCGTGACGTCGCCTGTCTTAAGGCTGGCAATGGTCTCGGTGACTGGAGTGATATCCGCCACGCACACCGCCTGCAAGTAATCGCCCAGAACTGTCTCAACGGCCTTTTCCCAACCATCTTCAACATCGAGCTTCTGAGCTACACGGTGGTTTTGTTCCAGACCAGCGCCTTCCATCCAGCTCTTAATGCCATTGTCGCCCTGCCCGAGTGCGGCTTTCTGCGTCGCTTCGAGCGAGGCAAATTTGCCACTCGCCTGTTGAACTGCTGTATGACGCTCGTCAACAAGATGGGTCAGCTTTTGATCCTGCTCGCGAAGCTTGCGAATCTTGTCCGCGATGTCCGTCAGATGACGGTCAAACTCGTCGCGAGCTTGCCGCTTCCTGAGCTCCTGCTCGGACAGTTCATTGTGCTTGCTCTTAAGTTCTGCAGGGCTCGCATCGTTTTGTGCTTCGGTGATTTTCTTGCGGCGCTCCGAAAAGCTGAGCAGCCGTGACTCAAGCTGTTCAGACCGGGTGCTTTCGACACTCTGTGCCTGCAAGGCTTCGCTGCGCTGCTGAGAGTGTGCATCCCATTGACGCTGCCACTCAGCCAGCGCCTCGTCTGCCCGCTGTAGTGATTCGGCGGAGGACCGCTCACTTTGTCGCGCCTGCTCAAGACCCGGGACGAGTTCACTCAGCGTCATCTCGAGTTGCTCAATCTCAGTCTCATCGTGATTAATGTGGTCAGCGATTTCTTTAGCGCCGATGACCGCTTGCTCAAGGTCATTCTGCTGCCGCTCGCGCAGCTCACGCGCGTGCTCTATCGACTGCTCCAGTCGGGCGATCTCTGAGCCGACTTTGTAGAAACGACCCTGCACGGCATTGAAATCGTCAGTACGTTCGGTCTGGCGCACCCGGGTGTCTTCAAGCGACGCTTCCAGGCTGCGTTGTTTCGCAATCGCGGCCTCGAGGCTGGTCTTTCGCTCGGCCAATTTGGTACCGGCTTCATTGCCGCGGTCATCAAGGTCTTTGGCTCGCAATGCCAACAATTCAGCCGCTGTACGACGTTCGTCGTCTTTGTATTTGCCGTAGCGCTCGGCCGTCTTCGCCTGACGGTCAAGATGCTTAATCTGCTTTTCCACCTCATCGAGCACGTCCAGCAACCGATCGAGATTCTCCTTCGTATGCTTGATACGATTTGAGGTCTCACGGCGGCGTTCCTTGTATTTCGATATTCCAGCCGCTTCCTCAAGAAATACACGCATATCTTCCGGCTTGGCCTCGATTAGGCGCGAAATCATGCCCTGCTCGATGATCGAGTAGCTTCGCGGACCCAGACCGGTGCCCAAGAATACGCCAGTGATGTCCTTGCGGCGGCAACGCGTGCCGTTCAGGTAATAGGTCGATATTCCGTCGCGACTCACCTCGCGGCGGATCGATATCTCGGCATACTTCGCGTACTGGCCTTCCAAGGTCGTTTCAGTGTTGTCGAACAACAGTTCAACAGACGCCGCTCCTACCGGTTTCCTGGAGCTGGAACCGTTGAAAATTACGTCTGTTATCGAATCGCCACGCAGGCGGCTGGCTGAGCTTTCACCCATGACCCATCGCACAGCATCAATTACGTTCGACTTGCCGCAACCGTTCGGACCGACCACGCCGACAAGGCTGCTCGGAAAGGTAATCGTTGTGGGGTCGACGAAAGATTTGAAGCCAGCGAGCTTTATCTTGCTTAATCGCATTGGTAGTTAAAGCCAATATCCGTCAAATCCGGCTAGTGTAATGCAAATTGGACAATAAAACGATTGTCGCTCAAAAAAGACAATACGCCCCAAAGGCCAGCATTACCGCGGCTTTCCGGCGCTTTAAACAGAGTCAAAATCCCCCTAAAAAATAGGGCTTCCCTGAGGCCTCAGGCAATGTATAATCCCCGCCTTTTCGTTCCCCGGCAGGAGTCAAAATATGCCCGCAAAGAAAGCAGCGAGCAAGAAGCGGAAGAAAGCGACAACCTCTCGAAAGAAGGTCGCCGCTAAAAAGACAGTGGCCAAGAAAAAGGTCGCTAAGAAAAAGGTGAGCAAGAAGAAGGCACCTGCTAGGAAAAAGGTCGCTAAGAAAAAGGCGGTATCCAAGAAAAGGGTTGCGAAAAAGAAAGTGACGAAGAAAAAAGTGGCGAAGAAGAAAGCTTCCAAAAAGGTTTCAAAGAAAAAGGTTGTGACCAAAAAGAAGATCGTTAAGAAGGCTGCCAAGAAAGCCGTCAGCAAGAAAAGGTCGCCTGTGAAAAAGAAGACACCGGTGCGCAAGAAAGCCCCCGTGCGCGTTGCCAGACGCAAAGGTGATGCGCTCTCAGGCCCGATCCACGGTATTGCTCCTTACAAGCCTGCACGTGGCGAGGAGTACATGAGTAATAAGCAGATTGAGCATTTCCGCCAGATCCTCAGTGCCTGGAAGAACGAGCTGATATTTGAGGTCGACCGTACGGTTCACCACATGCAGGATGAAGCGGCCAACTTCCCGGATCCAAACGATCGTGCGACTCAAGAGTCAGAGTTTGGTCTTGAGTTAAGAACCCGTGATCGTGAGCGCAAATTGCTTCGCAAGATCGACTCTGCGCTGGCCCGCCTCGATGATGGCTCTTACGGCTTCTGTGACGAGACTGGCGAAGATATTGGCCTTAAGCGCCTTGAGGCTCGGCCCGTCGCCACCTTAAGTCTGGAGGCTCAGGAGCGCCGCGAAATGGCCGGACGCCAGTTCCGCGACCAGGACGACCGGTATCGGTAACAGAGGCATCTAATGCAGACACGCGAACCGGTTAATACTGTCGGCCGGTTCGCGCCGTCGCCTACCGGGCCGCTGCATTTTGGATCACTGGTTGCTGCCGTCGGTAGCTACCTGCAGGCTCGCGCCAACAACGGCCGCTGGCTGTTGCGAATCGAAGACATCGACCCTCCCAGAGAACAGACCGGTGCCGCCGAGCTGATCATCGCGGCATTGGATCGCTATGGCTTCGAATGGGATGGCGACACGATTTACCAAAGCGAGTCCGGCGAGAAACACGAGCATGCTGTCGCAGCGCTACTGCAACGCGGCCTGGCCTACCCTTGTCGTTGTTCCAGAAAAGACCTTGCCGACGCCCCCAGAGGCCCGCTCGGGACCGTCTATCCGGGAAACTGCCGCAAGGGTTGCGACGTCGGTGAATCAGCAATCCGGGTGCGCACTGATAATTCCGAAATTGCCTTCGAAGATGATCTGCAGGGTCGCATCACGCAACGTCTGGAAAGTGAGTCCGGCGATTTTGTGATACGCCGCCGAGACGGCCTAATCGCGTACCACCTCGCCGTCGTTGTCGATGACGAGATTCAAGGTGTCACCGAGGTCGTTCGCGGCATCGACCTGATGGACTCCACACCTCGGCAAATCTGGCTACAGCGGCTGCTGGGATACCGAACGCCAAACTATTCGCATATCCCGGTCATTACGCATGTCGACGGCGACAAACTCAGCAAACTCACGGGCGCCCCTGGCATACCGATGGATAGGGTCGAAAAGACACTGGTCTCAGCGTTGCGCGCATTGCAGCAGGAACCGCCCAAGGATTTGGCCGAAATGAGTCTTCAGGATATTTGGATTTGGGCCAGAGAAAACTGGCAAATTAAGAAACTGAGCGGTCGTACTGCGATCGTCAATTCGGCTTGACAAGGTAGTGTCTCTGCCATAGCGTGATGTATGTGACAGGGATACGCTCCCCCGCCCCCTGTTGCAAAAGCCTGAAGGGGTAACCACTCCACGGCAGGCCCTCCGCGCAAGCGGGGGGCCATTTTTTTGCCTGCAGAAGTGGCAGAAAAAACGTGGCAAAATCGCGACAATGACTTCCGAACCGCAAGCCGACAAGCTCATCAAAAGCCCGTTCACGGTTCCGTGGTGGCTCAAGAGCCCTCATGCTCAAACAATGTTTCCGAGCTTGCCTTGGGCATGGCGGACACGACCCGAATTGCGGCGCGAAATGCTGGAGCTTCCAGACGGTGATATTACAGCGGTTGACTGGCATGTTGAGAGTGACTCACTGCCAGACGCGGCGCCATTGCTGATCATCCTGCATGGCCTGGAAGGTTCCGCCGATTCATCGTACGCACGCATGTTGATGGAAACAGCCTACGACAGGGGGTGGCGGTCATGCGTGTTGCATTTTCGCGACTGCGGTGACTACCGCAACCGCCTTCCACGACGTTATCACGCGGGTGAAACTAACGATCTCAGGCACTTTCTGAACGAGCTTGACGGGCAACGAATGGGCTCTTTGAACACGGGTCCGATACTCGCGGTCGGCTACTCATTGGGCGGAAATGTGCTCCTAAAGTACCTCGGGGAGTCAAAAAGTGAGACCCCGCTGGCCGCGGCGACAGCGGTTTGCGTACCCTTGGACCTTCACATCTGTGCGGAGGCACTAAATACCGGTTTTTCAAAGCGCTACCAGTCACACCTCCTAAGGCGAATGAAGAAGTCTGTTGCCCGGAAGTTTGACGAGCATACAGCCGCTTTCGACTGGCAAAGAGCAATGGGTGCGGAGACATTTGCCGAGTTTGATGACGCTGTGACAGCACCTTTGCATGGCTTCACCGGCAAACAGGACTACTACGATCGATGCAGCGCCGGCAATTTCCTTCTGACCATTGAGCGCCCCACCCTGATCATCAACTCGCTCGACGACCCGTTCATGACACCCGACGTGATACCACCGCCAGACAAGCTCTCAGACGACGTCACGATTGAAGTTGCAAACAACGGCGGTCATGTCGGCTTCGTAAACGGTGGCAGCCCTTGGCGACCCACGTTTTATCTACCGCAACGTATCGTCGAGTTCCTCGAGCCCTACGTCGCCAAACCCAGCCTATAAAAAAAGGCCGACTCACCAAAAGGTGGGCCGGCCTGATTTCCAACGCAGAGCGGTGCTTATTCGGCGTCGACTTCCTTCATGGAAAGACGCACGCGGCCCTGACGGTCAACCTCAAGAACCTTAACCTTAACTTCGTCGCCTTCAGCCAGCTTGTCGCTAACCTTCTCAACGCGTTCGTTAGAGATCTGAGAGATATGTACGAGACCGTCTTTGCCCGGCAGGATCGTGACAAATGCACCGAAGTCCATCAGCCGTGCAACCTTACCGTCGTAGATGCGACCCACTTCGACGTCAGCCGTGATCAATTCGATGCGACGATGAGCTTCTTTACCTGATGCTCCGTCAACCGACGCAATACGAATCGTGCCGTCGTTGTCGATATCGACCGATGCACCCGTTTCTTCGGTGATGGCACGGATAACAGCGCCGCCCTTACCGATAACGTCACGAATCTTCTCAGGGTCGATCTTCATGGTCATGATTGTTGGTGCCCACTCAGACATTTCTGTACGAGTTTCGCCGAGGACTTTGTTCATCTCACCGAGAATGTGCAAGCGGCCGTCACGAGCCTGATCAAGAGCGGTGCTCATGATTTCTTTCGTAATGCCCTGGATTTTAATATCCATCTGTAACGCGGTGATGCCGTCTTCAGTACCGGCAACCTTAAAGTCCATGTCGCCGAGATGATCTTCATCACCCAGGATGTCGGTAAGAACAGCGAAGTCGTCGCCTTCCTTAACGAGGCCCATGGCAACACCCGCTACGGGTGCTTTCAACGGTACGCCTGCATCCATCAGCGCGAGGCTGGTGCCACAAACAGAAGCCATCGAACTAGAACCATTCGACTCCGTGATTTCAGAAACAACACGAATGACGTATCCGAACTCTTCCATGTTCGGCATGACAGCTTCGATACCGCGACGAGCGAGCTTGCCGTGGCCGATTTCGCGGCGCTTCGGTGAACCCACAAATCCTGTTTCGCCTACGCAAAACGGAGGGAAATTGTAATGCAGCATGAACGGCTCTTTGCGTTCGCCTTCGATCGCATCGATCATCTGTGCGTCACGTCCAGTACCCAGCGTTGCAACAACAATTGCTTGCGTCTCACCGCGTGTGAAAACAGCAGAACCGTGTGCGCGAGGCAATGTGCCCACTTCAACGTCGATCGCACGAACGGTACTCTTGTCGCGTCCGTCAATGCGTGGCTCGCCTTTGATGATGCGTTGGCGAACCGTGCTCTTTTCGAGCTTGTAGAGTTCACCTTTCACGTCTTCAGCAGACCATTGGGCGTCATCGCCACCGGCCAGAGCTTCAACAGAAGCCGATTTGACAGCACCGACAGCCGCTTGGCGTTCTTGCTTATCCGTGATCTGGTAAGCAGTGGCCATTCCGTCGGTAGCAGAATCTGCAACCGCGGCCGCGAGTGCTTCGTCAGTTTCCGGCGCAGTCCAGTCCCAAGCAGGCTTGCCAACTTCGGCAGCGAGCTCGCTGATTGCGTCGATAGCGACTTGCATCTGCTCATGACCGAACATGACAGCGCCGAGCATGACT
>Ga0209344_10004627_pt1 | contig 12469 bp, 9 predicted proteins | sample Cruoilmetagenom6_FD_187293 | JGI IMG/M metagenome (GOLD analysis project Ga0209344, IMG submission 187293) | Oil polluted marine microbial communities from Coal Oil Point, Santa Barbara, California, USA - Santa Barbara Oil Seep Sample 6 (SPAdes)... | ecosystem: Environmental > Aquatic > Marine >...
GGCATGGAGATTCGCTGCAGAACCAAAGAAGACAGTTCGACCTGTTGGGTGCTTATTTCGTGGTATTGCACCAACGCAGTTCGAAGCTTTGGCGATGACAACTCAGACAACCCTCCAGATGACAGAAGCTCAATCAGTGTAACCGGCTCTGACGGCCCAGATTTTAAAGAGCCAGCCAGACGCAAAGACTTAAGAAACGCCTCTTTGTCTTCAGGTTCATTGCCATCCCGAATCACCCTTAAAACTTCCCGTATTGCCTCCAGAGATTCATCATTACCCACTCTAGCCGTTCTCGACAATTCACCCGCCGCAGTAAATTCTTCAACGAGCTGTTCATTGACTAATTTTTCTTTGGCTCGTTCTTTAACCGCTTCGTTCCAATTACCAACCTGCAGGCCTATAAAAACACCAACAACCACGATCAGGAAGTCAATAAAGACGGCGAACCAGTTTTGACCTTTGATGTGTTTTGTTATAGAACGCAGCAGCATCAGTTAGGTGCCTGACAATTTAAGGCCCAATCCAGCACGGTTTCGATTAATTCAAATCGTGACCATGAGAAAGCATGATCACCTGAAATAATGCTTTGCGTTAATTCAATATTTGGTTGAGTTTCATAAGCAACAACCAATGGTGTGTGAAACACATCAGGTGGCACGGCACTGTCTTTATCAGCTGCAATTAACAAAACTGATTTACCGTTTAATGGCGAGGCCAAATCAACCAAGCTGAAAGCATCGCGGTTATTTTTCAACTCATCAATCACAATGTCTCCTGACCAACCATTCAACATGGTTAAACCATCAGCACCGGCAGCAAAACCCTTGCCCATTTCAGGTTTGGCTTGGATTAAATCTGCCGCCAATCCAAAGTCAGCGGGCGCAATGCCTGCGACGCATTTAACTTGATCATCTTTAGCTGCCCCCTGCAAAGCCGCAAAGCCACCCATGGAATGGCCAATCAATAAAATTTTATTTGGGTCTACACGAATGTCACCAGCAGATTGGCGTAAATAGTTAATGGCACTGCTCACATCTTCAATCACATGGGTAAAACTGAAATCACCCCCACTGCCCCAAGCCCCACGATAATGAAAAAACAACACGTTGTAACCAGCACGTCGCATGCTTTGCGCCAAATCAAGGTTCTTTTCATTGCCAGGATAACCATGCAGTAATACCACTGTGGGATGCGGCCCAACACCATTGGCTTGATACATGATGCCGTTCAGACGATCACCGTGACTTTCAAAGTTAAGCTCAACCATAGCTGGCGGATGGGTTTCATCAATGTATACTGGATCTCGTTGAACAACTGAATTTGTCGCACAAGCAGTCAGAAATAAAACCAACATTGCAGTCATTACGACGAATACATTTTTTCTTTTTAATTCGTTAAATAGTCTCATAATTATTTGAACCCCATTTTTTTCAAAAAAGCGGCATATCTGGGGTCATCGTGATAGGGTTTGAAATCAATGTTCGACTGAATATAAGTCAGTCCTGGATCGCGCACCTTATAACCACGCTCTAATGCAGCAAAAGCCTGATCCGCTTCACCCCAAGCAGCATGAACACTCGCAACCTGAATAGAAACATCATCACCATAGGTTTCAATCAATTCATTGAGCTTTTTTTCGGCCAATGGCTTGTTGTCTAATTTTTCATAGAAAATGGCCTCGTGCATCAATCGTAAAAATTTAAACTGTTCTTTTTCAGCAAAGGCCAATGCTTGTTCAATCTCTCCAATGCTGTAATAAGTTTCGGCTAAAAAGTAATGAGCCACCCCTCTGTTGGGGTATTTTTTTGCATAGGCTTTAAAAAATGTTAAGGCTTCTTCATAACGGTTAAATTGCATCAACAAATTGGCATGGCTGATTTGAAGTTCTTCATTCAAAGGATCTTGTGACAGTGCCTCTTCAATATCACTCAAGGCTTCAGAATAATTACCTTTAAGATATTTTAAAGTAGCTAACTCTTGAATGATGTCCGTATCACCGGGCCGCAATGCAAAAGCACGAAGTAATGAAACCTCTGTGGCATCCCAATCCCAGTCGTTACTCCGTTGTACGTTGGCCAAAGCCAAATGGGCTTCGGGTAATTTCGGGTCTAATTCAATGGCTTTCAAAGCGGCTTCTCGTGCACGGGCATATCCAGTTTTGAAATCGCTGCCGAATCCAGTCTGTTCAGAATAGGTTTCTGACAAACCGGCCCACGCCAGTGCCATATTAGGATCAATTACAATGGCATGATTAAATTGTTCTATGGCTAATTTATAAGCTGCTAAGTTTTTATTTTTCAGATGGTCTTGGCCTAAAAGATAGGCATTATAAGCCTCATAATTGCCCTTGTAGCCGCCACTGAGCTCACTTTTACCCAGCATACTTTTTCTCATTGACATCACCACAGCAGCAGTGATTTCATCTTGCACAGCGAAGATATCCAGTAAATCTCGATCGTAAGTTTTTGAGAAAATATGAAAGCCATCATCGGCATTGATCAATTGCGCAGTGATTCGAATGCGCTCACCCGATTTTTGCACACTGCCCTCTAGAATTTTTTGCACATTAAGTGTCTGCCCTATTTCGCGCAAATCCACATTTTGATTTTTGTAGGCAAAAGAAGAAGTTCTTCCAGCGACTTTGAACTCTTTGATTTGCGCCAAGGCATGTAATAAATTTTCGGTTAAACCATCGGTGAAATATTCCTGGTCTTTGGCGGGGCTTAAATCGACAAAAGGCAAAACGGCTATTGACTTGTCATCACTGCTTATTTTTGAATCAGCCGCTTCAACACTTACCACAGCATCGTCACGCTCAATAACACCAACATTTCCATGTACTTCACCGTCATTCTCGCGAAGGCGGGAATCTAATTCGCCGATTGCAGATTCGCTTCCCAAGGTCTCCCCAATAACGGTTTGAGTTATTGGATTCATTTGTTGATAAACAAACAAGCCCAAAACAATGACCGCAGCAATGATCGTGATGTAATTCAACTTTTTAGCCGTATGATGAGCAATCGAATCATTGCTTGCTACATCCGCATCTTTTTTCAAACCTTCGGGCGTGAGTTCATAAGCCCATGAAATGATCAATGCAATCACAAAGCCCAAACCTAAGACCAACAAAATAACTTGCATCACCCAAGGTGGTGCTGTGGTGCTGCTCAGCACCAAACTCGCCACTTGCGCAATCACCCAAGCACTGACCAGATAAGCCAAGCCCACGCGGAATACATTTCTTCTTTTCAGTTCGTTGAATAGACTCAATTGGTATCCTCTTGATTAAGTCGCCCGAAAAAAATAAGTGACAAGTGATGGAACAACTGATGATATTTGAGCCAGAATTGACTTGTTTTATGGTTTTTAAAAAACTGCATAACTACCCCCATGCTATTGAGTATAACAAGTTTGGTTTTATTGCGGTATTAAAAAGTTAAATGACAGTACGCACTTTAGCCCTATTTCATGGTTACAACAGACTGTTTTTTATAACAGCGAGGCTGGCATTCCCCATGCATCCTCAAAGCGCTTTGGGGTAGTTGATTTGATTCAACTTGTTTTAAAACCTGCGGTTTTGTGGGTAAGCTAAAGCCGACTACCCAGTTGAGTTTTCTATATTATATGTATCAAGTTTGGTTTTGGGATATTTAAAACTGAAACCTTATGCGGCTATAAACGCTGCTTGAATCTTCAAATTGACCAAAGAAAGTGTAATTCTCTTTACCTGTGAAAATCTGTGCTCCGGCTGTGAATTGCCATTGATCATTGTGGCGGTAATTCACCGAAGGTCGCCAATAGCTGTCTTCATCACTGGGTGAATAAAACACAAACATGGACCAAGTCAACTTATCTTGTTTCGCCATATAGGTCAACCTGTTGGTGATGACTTGACGATTTTGTTCTGGCTCAGTTAATGGGAACCATGAATTTGCCAACAAGCGTTCATAATGCTCAGTGTGTTCAACATAGTATTGCACGCCCCAATTGAGCTTTTTAATCAGTTCACGCTCATAACCCAAAAGAACACGCCACTGCGAATTAGCCACCAGCGGATTGGTGCCTGTTTTGTCATCCAAGGCATCGTGATAACCCAACTCTGCATTAAACAGTCCCTTGCCCAGCGTGCTTTGGTAACTGGTACCCCAGACATTTTTTTGTGGAAAATATGGCTGCATGGTTTGATCAACACCGGTTGGCGATTTTTCAATACCATGATAGCCATAGAGTGCCAATTGTTTACCATTGAGATTTTTAAACAAGCGCACGGCGTATTCTGGCTGATTTGGATTGCGTGGATTAATCGCTTCAAAGCCACCCATGTTTGATTGCGCCAATGGGGAAAACAATGAAAAACGTTCGCCATTGATAAAACGATCCGGCTCAGCTGTTGGCGTAATGACCAAATCAACATTGAATGGCTTAAAGTAGCTGGTGACTCGCAAGGCATCTGCAGGCGCTTTTAAATAGTTGTCATCGCGGCCACTGAAAAAAGACTGCCAATCTTTGGGGAACATGTCATTGATAAACAACAAATCACCGGTACCCCAAGTAGAAATTTGTCGCCCAATAACCACATCAGTTTGTTCAAACAGAGAAAACTTTAAATTCAATTCACGAAGGTCAAACTGCAAGCCATCTTTGTCAGTGACGTCATCGAGCCACAAATCGTGACTCCAATTAAAGTCAAAATTTTCATGGCTGTAATCAATTTCTTGGTGCCAGCGCAATTCACTTAAAGTGCTTTGGTCTTTGAACAATGCATCGGTATTGAAACGTTCACCATGAGCCAACTCAACAAAGCCAGCATGTGACCATGGCGAGGCATCAACAGCCCATTCATCATCACCCCAGTCATCATCACCCCAGTCATCATCATCACTGTTATCCTGTGCGCTAACAACCAAAACATGTAACAACATTAAAACCAAGAATACAGACTTCATTTATTGTCCACTCAACCAATTTTTAGGCGGGTTGCGCAAAGACCTGATGGTAAACACGGCCTCATCCATACCCAAATCATATACCGGCCGCCTGAATTCCATTAAGGTATACCCACCGGTTTTTAAATTAGACACTTTTGATTTCATCACGGTTGGGTGGCCTTGTACCTCACTGACTTCAATCACTTCTACTCGTCTGATTGCAGCATCTGCCACATCGAAGTATTCAATCAACATCGGTAAAAAACTGTGCTTATCAATTTTCATGGTGTAATAAGCAAACTCCACACTGCCAGCTTGTTTCGGTGTGCTTTTTAAATAGAAATATTCGTCATCTTGTTTAAGCAGTTCATGCACATCTAAATTTGGGTTACGGCCAGACACATCTTCATAGTAAAAATCCGAACCAACAAAGCTGGTCCGGTTGTCAGAAGCCGAAATTCTTTTTTCCAGATCCAATGCAGGCAAATACAACCAACGATCGTCATCAGTCTCTACTTTTTTATGCACCAAAAAAACAGTGTCCTTAACATCTGATGGGCGACTGAAAACCACCAAAAAGTTTTGATTGCCACCCTCTTCTAAATCTTTGCGTAAAATAACAAATTGCCGCATTTGTTTATTGTCTTTATTATCAACAATAATCATTCTGGCATCACTGCGACCATCTTCACCCACATAAAATGACGCCAAATTAGCACGCTCAATGATTGTTTCAACCTTAACCTCAGCCAAACTGACATGTGTCATCAACAAGAAACTCATTACTAACATTAATTTTTTCATTATTTTTACCTCAAAATCCACTTGCTCATTAGTTTTAACATGGCTGGCAACATCATCAATGTCACCACAGCAGAAACCGCCATGATGGTAGCTAAAAAGAATCCCACTGAAATATAGGGCACCAAAGGAGCCAGTAAAAGCGGTGTAAAACCAACCGCAATCACAATGGCATTCTTACTGATGGCTGCGGCTGGTTCCTCAAACATCAGCTTCATGGTTAAATTAAAGTCTTTGTTTTCAGCAAATATATCCCGAGCTCTTTGAATAAAGTGAATCGCAAAATCCACAGACAAACCCAATGTCAATGAAGACAGCACCGCAATAGGCATGTCATAATCTTTACCCAGCCATCCAATCAAACCATAAATAAAAGCAATGGTCAGGGTCAACGGCAACATCGCTAACAAACCAAACAAAAAGCTTCTGAACAGCAACACCATCATGACAAATACAGCCGCAAATGCACTGAGTAAACTCATGCCCATGCCAGCGACCATTTCCTCTTGCCAGACCTTATTTAAAAACGTTTTACCGGCCCAATTAATTTGGACACCAGCGATGGGTGGATGCTCACTGATGTATTGATCCATGTAATTAACCACTGCACTCATGTCTTGATTGTCACCACTGGTTAACTGTACCCAAATTACCGTACTGGCATAATCCTGCGACACAAAGTGCCACAAATCATGAGGCCGGTGTGAAGATTGATATTGCATCAAAGTCTGTGCCACACCCGCTTGTGAAGCTGGCAACATAAAGTCTTTTTCATTGCCACCGCGCAACTCTCGATTAACCGTTTTTACCACATCTGCCAATGAATTGGACTTTCCGACCAATCCACTTTGTTGCAGCGCCACTTGTAATTGTTCAACATAAGCCAAACTATCTGGAGATTTAAACAAGGCCAACTGTGCTGCCGTTGTATCAATCGCCAGGATTAACTGTTCTAGTGACTCAACTTGATCCATACCCGCATCAAACAACTGATCTTCAGCCCAAAACAACATTTCATTTAATTGTTCCTTGAAGCTATTTTGTTGTTTAAAGCCTTTAAATTGAGTCAGCCACTGGGCATCAAGCGCGGCTAACTTTTGTTCAAAATTTCGTTCAACCACATCCATATCAGCTTCAAGGACCAAATAAGCATCATAGGTACCCGCAAAATGTTGATTCAACACTTTATCTGCAACCCTGATCGGGTGATCTGTTTTAAACCATCTTACGGGGTTGTCATTGATTTTAATTTGCATTATTCCCCAGACACTGACTGCAAAAATCAATACAAAACCGGCAACAATTGCTTTGTTATTTTTCAGACTGAACTGTCCCATGGCTTTAATCCAATTCGACAATTTGGATTTAGAATGGTGAATCTGCTGCAAAGAACTGAGTGACTCAGGTTTTAACACCACCAGATAAGCCGGGATAAAAACCACCGTCAAGACAAACGCCAATAAAATACCCGTACCAACAAAAGCACCAAACACCTGTACCGGAGGAATCGGAGTCAGCATCAGAGAAAAGAAACCAATCGCCGAGGTTAAACTGGTAAACAGCATCGGTTTAAATAAATCGTCAATCACCGTTTTAATCACCGTTTCTCGATCACTTTCTGGGTTATATTTTTCAACAAACTCAGACATGATGTGAATCGAATCCACCACCGCAATGGGCATCAGGAATATGGCAATCATCGAACTCATGATGTGGACCGTATACCCCATACCTATCATGGTACCCATAATAACAATGACCGTAGACATCGCAACAATCATTGGCGCAGCTATAAATTTAAAGTTCCTGAAAAAGTACCACAACAAAATAAAAATCATCAGCCCAGCCAAGGGCGCAGAAATACCCATTTGTACGAACATTTGATAACCAAAAGTGTCTTCAGCCACGGGTAAGCCAGTGATGTGGTATTCATCGGTTGAGTCAACCTGGTCAATAATCGATTGAATTTCTAATGAAATTCGATGGCTCTCATTCTTATCAACGATGGGCACATAAATACTGCTGGCCTTTTTGTCAGCAGACACCAAAGTGTTTTTTAACAAAGGCAGACGATCAACTTGGGCCGCCAACAGTGTGGCCGCTGCTTGATCTTTTGGCGCTTGTTTCATCAACCATTCAAACCGAATAACGCCTGGCGCACCTTGGGTGATGTTATCAACATTGGATAAAGCCATCATGTCATAATCAATAACCCCATCAATGGCCTCTACCTGCGTTGCGATTTGTAACAAAGCCTGTAAAGACTGGACATTATAAATACCTGTTTCAGACTGGTTAACCGCACCAACCACAATCATGTCATGTAAATTAAACTGGGCTTTTATTCTGTTATGAAACAAACGTTCAGTTTGGTCATCTGGCAACATATTTTCAGGATCAGTGTCGATGATAATAAACGGTATCATGGCCGCTGTTATGACACTCATCATAAACACCAACAAGAATATCTTTTTTGGGCTCCTTAAAATAAAATCAATCAATTTCATCGGCATAACAGTATCGTTTTTCCATGGTAAATAAATAGGCGTTATTGTATATTAGTTAATACTAATGTTCAAACAGTTGTTAATCATTTTAATTTCATGCAAAATACAGTCGTTTAAAACAGCATAAAACATTCAATGAAACAATCAATGGAAGACATGATAACGCATTCAGGCGATGCTTCTGCGTTGTTAAAGCTAATATCTAACCAACAAAGATTGTTGATTTTGTGCCTTCTGCACGAAAACGAAATGTCAGTTTCCAGTCTCAACGACACCCTCTCACAATTAAGCCAATCGGCTTTGTCACAACACTTGGCCCAACTCAGGAAGGCAGATTTAGTTAAAATCAGACGCGACGCCCAAACCATATATTACTCCCTAACAGACAGCAAAGCGGTTAGCATCATACACTTATTACACGAACTTTTCTGTCAAGACGCCTGTTCCAAGTAAGTCCAACAACCATTACTTAAAAAAATCTAAATAATTCGTTACCTTTGGGACTCAAGCGCGTTTAAGAATGTAAATTAAAATCATTTCTATACGTATAAACATATTCTTAAAGGGGAACTCATGAAACTTGGCATTTGGATTGTATTATTTTGTGGCACCGTGTCCGCACAAAACCCACCCCATAAAAAAGTGCCTTTGGTCAATCAACACAACATAAAAATTGATGGCATCATGAATGAAACGCATTGGGAACATGCTTTGATGATCCCCTTGTTGTGGGAAACCAGCCCGGCTGAAAATATTCCTGCTCAAGTTAAAACCGAAGCTTTCCTTATAGATACTGGCAGTTCGCTGGTAATTGGTTTCAAAGCAGAAGACCCCGACCCTTCGAAAATAAGGGCTTTTTTGCGAGATCGAGACTCAGCCTTCGACGATGATTTTGTGGGTGTTGTTCTGGATACATACAATGATGAACGCAGGGCCTTGGAATTTTTCTCAAACCCATTAGGGGTACAAATGGATTTAATTCTAAGCACCAACAGTGAAGACAGTTCATGGAATGCAATCTGGGACTCAGCAGGAAAAATAACTGATTTTGGATACGTAGTGGAGATGGAAATACCCTACAACGAATTACAAATGCCAGACAGCGATGGTAAAAAAATTTGGGGACTCTTCGTTCACAGAACCCACCCCAGAGACGATCGAAGACAATACCGAAATGTCATCATATCCAGAGACAACGATTGTTTCTTGTGCCAAACAGAAAAGTTCACCGGCTTTGCCAATGCAGACCGAGGTTTGGATTTAGAAATAACCCCAACCGTCACGGGCTTATCAGCCTTGAGGCGTGAACCAGAAGATGCGGACTATGCACCACGTGACACAGATGTTGAAGCTGGCGTAGATGTCAATTGGGGGATTAATTCCAACCTCACATTGAATGCCACCATTAACCCCGATTTTTCCCAAGTAGAATCTGATTCAGCACAGCTGAACGTAAATCAGAACTTTGCCCTGTTCTTCCCAGAAAGGCGTTCATTTTTCTTAGAAAATGCCGACTATTTTGATTCTAATATGGATTTAGTTTATACCAGAAACATCGCAGATCCGGACTATGGGGTTCGTTTGGTTGGTAAAAATGATGCCAACGCCTACGGTTTCTTTTATGCCAATGACACCATTACAAATTTATTAATCCCCGGCGCATTGGGCTCTGATTTCACCACCATAGAACAAAAATCAAACAATTTAGTCGGCCGATTCAGAAGAGATTTCGGTGAATACGCCTCTACATTTGGTGCCACCATCACCAACCGAGAAGGTGGCGATTACAGTAATTCACTGTTTTCAGCAGACCTTAACTACCGCCTAAACAGCACCGATCAAATCAGATTACAGCTTGCTGATTCTGAAACTGAATACCCCGATGAAGTTGCCGAGGAATTTGACCAAACCAAAGGTACTTTTTCAGGTCAATATTATTTGGCACAATACAACCACAATGGAAGAAACTGGCAATTCAATGCTTACCATGAAAACAAGGACGATGGCTTCAGAGCAGACAGCGGTTTCATTGGACAAGTTGGGACCAAAAAATCAATAATTGGTGGTGGCTATAAATGGATTGGTGGCGATGACAACTGGTGGAATCACATCAACGTCTATTCTGACTGGGACATCACTCATGACCAAAACGGACAAGTTTTAGAGAAAGAGTTAGAAGGCAGTTTTGGGATTGATTTGCCGTTACAATCAAACATCAGTAGTGGCCTTGGTGTCAGGGATAGGTTCTGGGATGAACAAACATTCAGAGAAAACTATCAGTATATTAATTTACACATGACTCCACTGTCAGGCTTTGATTTTGGCCTGCATTTAAACAGTGGTAATTCAGTTGATTTTGCCAACAGCCGATTGGCAGATTCAACCCGCATTGATTTCCATTTTGGTGGAAATTTTGGCACCCACTTCAGTTACCGAATATCATATGTATATAACAACCTTGCCATCAATGCAGGCAACATATTAACCGCCAATCAAACCGATATCCGCCTGTCCTATCAATTCAACCTCCGACAACGCCTGCGTTTAGCCATCATCCAAACCGACGTCAATCGGGACTTATCACTGTACACCAAACCCGATGACTACAACAAAAACAACGAAGACCTGGCCACTCAGTTGATTTACTCTTATAAAGTGAACCCAAGAACATTATTATTTGTTGGGTATTCAGATGCTGGAACAGAATATGATGACATTGAATCGTTTGTAAAAACCGATAAAAATGTATTCGTAAAATTCAGCTATGCATTTAAGCGGTAATCCACGCCGCTGCCATCACCGCTTAGCAAACACGGCGAATCGGTGCTATAAACACGCGACATAACAACCCCCTGCTATGTTTTTGCCCACACCCAAAATTTAGCAAAGAAAAATGCGAGTATCGGGCTTAACCAAATCAACAATTTATCAAAAAGCTCTGTCGTTCCTGCGTTAAGAAAGGCGTAATCCTGAAACTCATTATCTACATAAACTTCTAAAACGCCTTCGCTGTGAAGATGCTGACAATAGCCTGCATGAAATGATGACCTGTTTAAATCAAATACCCGCATCAATTCACCATTATCAACCCGATTGACCCAGAGCATGCATCTGCGTTGAGTCGATCTGCTAGGCACAAAATATTTAACACGATTGACTTCAGCCAACACAGGCGTGTCAAAGCTTTTGAACTCACTCATATAATATCGAGTGAGCCCCCTGTCACCCAGCTCTACCATCCCCAACCAAAAGATTAAAGAAAACAAAGTATACTTAATTAAGCAACCACTGCTTTTATTCATCATTAAAACCACAACCTTCCACGCCGGTACTTTTGCCAGTCATATTCCATGTGCATTGAACTTATTGTGTTTTTTCAATATTTTTTTCCATACACCAATGTAAAAAACCAACAAATGAAGATGCTATTGGAGTTAAAGTGCCTTTTTTTAGATCTTCGAATTTTCCATATTCAACATCAAATACTTCACCGCTGTTTCTATTAAATAAAGCCATTCCCTGGCCTTCATTTGATGTTAATGCCAGATACTCAAATGGAACCTCGAGTTCTTCATGAGCATACTCTGTCCATTCTTTAATTGATTCAATTTCATTAAGCTCATACCACCCACTCACACAGAAAGCCCCATAATGAAGATAAAACGAACCCAGTTCAGACTGCTCATCAATGGCAAGACCAACCAAATGCTTTAGAGTAGCTTCCTTGTGACTTCTAACAAAGGAAAGATATTCTTCCGTGCCATTTGCACAAAGCCAGCGGACTAACTTATCTGGATACATGGTTTATTTTACTCATAACGCCCAGGTAAGGGGCAGTTTTGGAGTTGAGCCTTTTGTGGTAACAACCACAAAAAGAGCGACGGAAAAACTGTCCCTTCCTTGACCGGCTTGTTATAAAACATCTTGCAACACACCAATCTCTAGCTTAAGAAATATAAACACCCCATAAATAAAGCAGCCACCACGCCCTAAGCATAAGGCTGCCGGGAACAAAATGTTGATGATGGGCTCCTTTGTACGGAATAAGACATAAAGATTCCAGATATCCGATACTGCTATATTTCCCAAAAGCACGATTAGCGACGGATAGATTACAAACACAGAAAATATAGCTAGCCCGAAGTCACCAATCGTAAAACTTGCTACTACAGCAAGTAAACACGATGCAGCGAAAATGATTACTGAATATTTGGTAATCCTTTCATGCATCAA
>Ga0209344_10004629_pt1 | contig 12468 bp, 13 predicted proteins | sample Cruoilmetagenom6_FD_187293 | JGI IMG/M metagenome (GOLD analysis project Ga0209344, IMG submission 187293) | Oil polluted marine microbial communities from Coal Oil Point, Santa Barbara, California, USA - Santa Barbara Oil Seep Sample 6 (SPAdes)... | ecosystem: Environmental > Aquatic > Marine...
TCATGAGTTGGTGGCGATGGTGATCAAGCTGGGCGAGAAGACGGGGACTCCTGTGTCTGAGCTGATCAGGTCGTTTGGGAATCATCTTTTTGATCTGTTTAAGGCGAACTATCCGTCGTTCTTTCTGGAGAATTCGGATGGGTGGAGCTTCCTTAAATCTGTGGATTCGTATATTCATGTGGAGGTGAGAAAGCTGTATCCCGACGCGGAGCTTCCCCGGTTTGAGTGCCGGGATTTAGAGGGGGGCGGTTTGGAGATGGTGTACACCTCGGCGCGGTGCTTCGAAGAGCTTGCGCTTGGGATGATCGAGGGGTGTATGGGGCACTTTGGGCATGCTGTGGATATAACGATGATCCCGCTTGAGGGCGAGGGTGGCGGGACGGTGTTCCGGATTCTGCCTGTGGTCTGCAAGGAAGGGTGAGGGGTTGATGATGGATCAGCCGGAGCGTGTAAGCCGGAGGGCGTTTGATCGTGAGCGTCGTGCGCGTCACGATGCTGAGGAGATGCTGGAGAACAAGGCTCTTGAGCTTTGGGAGACTAACCAGCAACTCGCGGCGATGAATGAGGCGCTGGAGGTGCGTGTGGCTGAGCGTACGGCGGAATACGAGAAGGCAACGGAAGATGCGATGGAATCTTCGCGTGCGAAGTCAAGATTCTTGGCCAATATGTCGCACGAGTTGCGGACGCCTTTGACTGCGATCCTTGGGTACACGGATGTGCTGCTTTGTGGTGGCGGGGACGCGGAGGCGAAGCGGTCGCAGCTTGAGACGATCCATCGGAACGGCGAGCATCTGCTCGGATTGATTAATGATATTCTTGATATGACGAAAATTGAGGTTGGCAAAATGAGTGTTGAGCATGTGAAGATGGATCCGGTGGCATTGATCGAATCGGTTCGGGAGATGATGGAGCACTATGCGGGAGAGAGTGGGATTGATTTGGGTGTTGAGTATTTGGGGGAAATTCCGAGGGTGATCTTTAGTGATCCGATGCGCGTTCGGCAGGTGCTGATCAATCTGGTTGGTAATGCGGTGAAGTTTACAGAGCGGGGCTGGGTTCGCATTCGGGTTTCATTTGATGCTGATGATGGGCGGCTGTGTATTGCGGTTGCGGATTCTGGGATCGGGATGGACGGGGGGCAGGTTGAGAAGGTGTTCGGGAGCTTTACACAGGCGGACGCGTCGACGGTGCGCCGGTTTGGCGGGACGGGTCTGGGGTTGCATATTGCCAAGAGGTTGGCGGGGTTGCTCGATGGGGATCTTGAGGTTGAGTCTGAGCTGGGTAAGGGGTCGGTCTTTACATTTCGGGTTGGAGCGGGGGATGTGTGGGGGGTGGTGATGCAGGGGCCTGAAGTGATTGAGGCGCGGATTGCTTCGGAGAAGGAGGCTGAGTTGCTGGATGGATCGGGGGAGGAAACTGCTGTGCTTGATGGGGTTTCAGTTTTGCTTGTTGAGGATGGGCTTGACAATCAGCGGCTGATCCGGCACATGCTGAGCAAGGCTGGGGCTGGGATTGAAATCATTGAGAACGGGCGGCTTGCGGTGGATCATCTGATTGATGAGGGCGGGGCCGGGAAGTATCAGTTGGTGCTGATGGATATGCAGATGCCTGTGCTTGATGGGTACGAGGCGACGCGAGAACTCCGTGAGCGGGGGGTGCGGATCCCGGTTGTGGCGCTTACGGCCAATGCGATGAGTCATGATCGCGAGTTGTGTTTGGAGGCGGGGTGTGATGATTATGCGACCAAGCCGATTGATCGGGCGCAGTTGATTTCGATGTGTTCTCGGTGGGGGAAGCGGGGCGAGTCGATGGCGGCTTAGGGGGTTGATTTTGGGGGGAGCGTGGCTGCCGGGGTGGCAGGGATGGGGTTTTTGGCAGTGATATTCGGGCCTGCGGGTGGTTTTAGCTTCGATAGGCATGCAATTGGGTTGGCGCGCAGATTGCAACTTGTGTGTTGGCTCGCGTTTGTGCGGGTGCTTTGAAGGAGGATCTTCACATGATGGACCGTATGACCAGTTTGGCACAGCAGGCGCTTGCGTCGGCACAGCAGTTGGCTCTTGGGGCTTCGCACCCGGAGGTTGGATCGTTGCATGTGTTGTCTTCTTTGATTGAGGATGATGGCGGGCCTGGTGGCGCGATCTTGAAGAAGATTGGCAGCGATGTTGGTCGCGTGCGGGCGATGCTTGGCTCAGAGGTTGATCGTCTTCCTACGACGAGTTCTGGGGCGGGGGCGAGCGGTCGCGAGATTATGGAGATTCTTGGGAAGGCGGACGCGAGCGCCAAGGCGATGGGGGATTCGTTTGTGTCGTGCGAGCATCTGCTGGTTGCGCTGACGCAGGTGAAGGGCGGGGCGCAGGAGTTGCTCAAAATCAATGGGGTGGAGACGAGAGAAGTAGAAATCGCGATCGCTTCGATCCGCAAGGCGTCGGGGGTTGAGAATATTACTGATGCTGGCGGGGAGGCGTCGTTTGAGGCGTTGTCGAAATATTCGATTGATCTGACGGAGCTGGCATCGAGCGGCAAGCTTGACCCGGTGATTGGGCGGGATGAAGAGATCCGCCGGTGCATGCAGGTGCTGAGCCGGCGCACGAAGAATAATCCGGTGTTGATTGGTGAGCCTGGGGTTGGCAAGACGGCGATCGCTGAAGGCTTGGCGCTGCGGATCGTTCATGGGGATTGTCCGGAGGGGATGAAGGACAAGCGTGTGATGGCGCTTGATGTCGGGCAGTTATTGGCTGGTGCGAAGTATCGCGGGGAGTTTGAGGATCGGTTGAAGTCGGTTTTGCGCGAGATCGAGGCGAGCGATGGGCGGGTGATTCTGTTTATTGATGAGCTGCACACGATTCTTGGGGCTGGTGCGGCGGAGGGTGCGGTGAGCGCGGGGAACTTGCTCAAGCCTGCGCTTGCAAGAGGTGGGCTCAGGTGCATCGGGGCGACGACGCTTGATGAGTACAGAAAGCATATCGAGAAGGACGCGGCGTTTGAGCGGCGGTTCCAGAAGGTGCTCGTTGGTGCGCCGAGTGTTGAAGAAACGGTTGCGATTCTGCGCGGACTCAAAGAGCGGTACGAGACGCATCATGGGGTACGGATTCTGGATAGTGCGATCTTGGCGGCGGCTTCGTTGTCGGATCGGTACATCACGGATCGGTTCTTACCTGACAAGGCGATTGATCTGATTGACGAGGCGGCTAGTGCGCTCAAGATGGAGATCGAGTCGATGCCTATGGAGCTTGACGAGCTTCGGCGGAAGATCATGCAGCTTGAGATCGAGCGTGAAGCATTGAAGCTCGAAGAGTCATCTGAGATGAGTGCTGGCGAAGTGACGCGGGTGGAAGGGGAACTTGCGGGATTGCGGGAACGGAACAATGCGCTGACGGCTCGGTGGGAAGAAGAGAAGCAGGACCTTGATGTTGCTCGGGCGATCAAGAATGAGATCGAGCAGAAGAAGATCGATCTTGATCGTGCTCAGCGGGTTGGGGATTTAGAAGCCGCGGCTCGGATTCAGTATGGGGAGTTGATTGAACTCGGTAAGCAGCTCGAAGAAGCGGAGCGGGTGATTGATGCTCGGCAGAACACGGGCGATGTGCTGATTAAGGAAGAGGTTGATCCTGAAGCGGTTGCGCAGATTGTTGGGCGGTGGACGGGGATTCCTGTTTCTAAGCTGATTGAGTCTGAGCGTGACAAGCTGGTGACTATGGAGACGCACCTTGTTGAGCGGGTTGTTGGTCAGGACGAGGCGCTGCGTGCGGTGAGTGATGCTGTTCGGCGCTCGCGTGCTGGATTGGGCGATCCGACGAAGCCGATCGGGAGTTTCTTGTTCCTTGGGCCTACGGGTGTTGGGAAGACGGAAACTTGCAAGGCGCTGGCGGAGTTCTTGTTTGATACCGAGGACGCGTTGGTGCGGATTGATATGAGCGAGTACATGGAGAAGCACGCGGTGTCGCGGATGATCGGTTCGCCTCCGGGGTATGTTGGGTATGAGGAGGGGGGGGCGCTTACGGAGGCTGTGAGACGGCGGCCGTACTCGGTGATTCTGTTTGATGAGATCGAGAAGGCGCACCCGGATGTGTTCAATGTGTTGCTGCAGGTGCTTGATGACGGGCGGCTGACTGACGGACAGGGGCGGACGGTTGATTTCAAGAACACGCTTGTGGTGATGACGAGTAATATTGGTTCGCAGAAGATTCTTGAGATGGCCGAGCATGGGTCTGAGGATTGGGAGATCGAGGCGGCGGTGCGGGATCTGATCCGACGCGGGCCTGGTGCGGATCTTGATGCGAAGGGATTGACGCCTGATCTTGAGAGCGGGCGGATGAACGCGAACCTGAATGTTGGGATGCGTGAGCAGTTTTTCCGGCCTGAGCTTCTGAACCGGATTGATGAGACCGTTGTGTTCCATCAGCTTGGCAAGGAAACCTTGCGAGGGATCGCCCGGATCTTGTTTGGTGGGCTTGAGGCGCGGCTTGGGGATCGGGGGGTCGGTCTTGAGCTTACTGACAGTGCGTTTGAGCGGTTGATTGCTGAGGGGTACGACCCGGCGTACGGGGCGAGGCCTCTGGCGCGGACGATCCAGCGGCAGATCGAGAACCCGCTGGCGACGAAGATTCTGAGCGGCGAGTTTGAGCGCGGGGACCGGATTGTTGTTGATGATTCGGGGAGCGGGTTCAGCTTTGTTAAGGGTGAATCGGAGCATGCGGCTCAGTAGGGGTTCAGGGCTGTTCTCTACAAACAACACAGGCCCGGCATTGCGCCGGGCCTGTGTTGTATAGATGAGGAGGTGTTTAGCGGCGACGGCGTGTGGCGAGGGCGCCTGAGAGGGCGAGGAGTGCGGCGGAGGATGGGGCTGGTACGGACCAGACGATGTCGTCGAAGGCTGAGATGTCGGCTTGGGGAGTGCCGTTGAATGTGTTGACTGGGATATTGACGCGGACCATATCGAAGTCGAAATCGGTTGTGACGCCGATAAACTGAGCGAACCAGTCTACATTGGATCCGATGAACATGTCGCCGGCGAGTTGGCCGTTGTTGTAGAGGGTGAGGTTGAGTCCGCCTGCACCTGCTCCGGGCTGGAATCCTGAGATGTCGAAGCCGAATGCCGAGACTGCTGATCCAACTGAGAACTCGACGGTGTAGGAGCCGGTGTCGCCGAAGTCGCCGAATCTCATGTACTTTCGGCCTCCTGGTGTGGTGTTGGAGAGTACAAATCCGTCTGGGTCACCTGCTTCGATGGAGGTCAGTACTGATCCTGCGAAGAGGTTGACACCGAGGCCGGAGTCGAAGGTGGTTGGTGGGGCAAACTCGCCTAGGGCTTCTGATTCGAAGTCTTCGATCTGGAGCGCTCCGGTGTTGTTGTTGAAGAGTGTGCGGTCTTGGTAGACGGTCGTTCCTCCTGCGTTTGCTATAGATGAAGCGAGTGATGTGGACATGGCTGCGGCTGCGATAATTTTGGTTGGTTTGTACATCTGTTTCCCTTTTTTGATATCTGTCTAATTTGGCGCGAGCAAAAGAAGCGGCACTGCAATAAGTTGTCATAGTTCAAAGCGGGGGATTGTGGGATCAAGGGACACTGATTCGAAGTTTTTATAGTTCCTCCGTTGGACATAGCATCATTTCATGGATTTCAGTCTTCGGAACGGGCCCGTCGAGCGTGTGGTGATCAGCAGGGATATTGGTCTTGGGCGTTGATAACGGGGTCTGCTGCTCTGTAGAGGGGGTTGTTGATGGTGGTTTTGTAGAATTTAAAGATTCAATATTGGAAATCGTTGGAGATGTTTGCAACCGGGGGTTTTGGGGTGCGTATCTTTGGGCGTGGCCCATTCGGGTCGGATCTGATTTGCGTTTGCCGCCGGTATGTTTGTTCGGTGTAGATCAGAGATTGAATGAAGACATTTGGATGGTTGTGGTGCTCGGGCACGCTGTATGTGTGTTGGTGTGTCTGGATGAGTGTTGCGGCGATCATTGTGTGATCGGTTCTTCGGAAGAGGGATTGGTCATTTCATCCGGCTCCGGGTGGGTAGGACTTCTCGGAGTTTCCCTGTGATGCTTGGCGCGTGTGTGCGGTTTCTTAAGCGTCGTGTCATGGGTGATTAATCTAAGTGTGCGTGTGCCGCCTGGGGAGAGTCGGCACCCTGCTTAGAACAGAGCGGCTGGTTGGATGACCGCCCGCTCTACTGGCCCGGTTGGGAATGTCCCCCTCAACCGGGCCTTCTTTATTTTTGGAGGGGACTGGGGATTAGCCATTCGGCACTGGGGAAGAGGAAGAGGGGGAGAAGACCCTCACCCCTGCCCTCTCCCCGAGGGAGAGGGAGGAAGAATGAGAAGATTGGAGGGCGTAGGGTTGGGGATGGGTGAACGGCTGTTCTATAGAAAGAGGCATCGGGTGAAGGGCTCTGATGAGTTCGCGGCGGTGTTCGCGTTTAAGGTGCGCAAATCTCGCGGAGCGATGACGGTGTTTGCGATGCCCAATGGATTGAGCGAGCATCGGCTGGGGTTATCAGTTGGGCGGAAGGTGGGCAACGCTGTTGTTCGGGGGAAGGTGAAGCGGATGATCCGTGAGGCGTTCCGGCATGAGCGGGAGAATGTGCCGATGGGGGCTGATGGGTGTGGGTATGACCTTGTGGTGGCGGTGCGGATGCATGAGCCGGTGGGGCTTGATGTGTGGCGGGAGTGGTTTGCGGGCGCGGTGAGGGCGGCGGTTCGGGTGGTTGAGAAGCGGGGGGAGAGTGGTGGCGTGGATGAGAAGTAAGGGTGCAGAAGTTTCGATCGGGCTGGCGGCTTCGTCGCGGGTGGAGTCTTCGGTTGGTTGGTGGGGGCGGATGGGGAATGTGCCGTTTCTTTTGGTGATCCGGGTCTATCGTGCAGTGTTGTCTCCTGTTGTTGGTGGGCAGTGCCGGTTTGAGCCGACTTGTTCTCGGTATGCTGCTGAGGCGTACCGGCTCCATGGTCCGATCAGCGGGACACGGATGACGGCGGGGCGGATATGTCGGTGTCACCCGTGGAATGCGGGTGGGTTTGATCCGGTACGGATTCCGGAAGATGATGGTCAGGTCCCTGATGGGGGCGTTCAGGAAGGTGAAACGGATGGCTCGACTGCCGGCGGCACAGAGGCGTGAACAGTTGCTCGATGTAGCGGCACAGTTGTTCTCTAGTAAGGGATACGCGGGGGCGACGACTGCGCAGATCGCAAAAGAGGCGGGGGTGACCGAGCCGATCATTTACAGGCACTTTAAGAGCAAGCGCGATCTGTTTGTTGCGCTCATCGAGCGGACCGGTCGGCAGACGCTTGAGCAGTGGGAGGCGGACCTGGGGAAGTCGGAGAACCCCGCGATTCGGCTGGCGCGGTTGCTTGGCGAGAACCCGATGGTGTCGAACGATGGTCAGATTGGCTACCGGGTGATGCTGCAGTCGGTTTCTGAGATTGATGACGAGCTGATCCACGCGGCGGTGTCGAACCATATGACGGCGCTGCACGCGTTTATCTCTAAAGAGATCGTGCGGGCTCAGGAGAATGAGTCGGTGGATAACCGGTTTAGTGCGGATGTGCTGAGTTGGGTGCTGGTCAATATCGGTATGGGCTATGGCGTGCTTGAGGCGATGGGGGTGCCTGGGCATGGTCGCGATGAAGATGGGGTCTCTGTGCGTGAGGTCTTGGCGCGGGTGCTTGTTGGGCCTGGGCTCAAGCGGGGCGGGGACTAGGACCGCGAAGATACCGGTGCGGTTTGTGAGAGATTATTTGTAGAGCTGGTGAGGAGGTCGAGCATGGACTCGACTTGTTTGCGTTGGATGAGCATGGTTTGGGTGGTCGCTTGCTCGAGGATCTGGGAGCGAACGAGCTTGGCGGATTCGATGGCGAAGTCGGTGTCTTCGATATCTGAGAGGGCTTCGGAGGTGTTGGTGAGCTCGGACTGGAGTACGCGGGATTCGGAATCGATCGCGTTGATGCGGCTGCCGATGGCTCCGCGGCGGCCGGTGACTTTGCTTGCGGCTTGCTCTGCGAGGTCCTGGGCGGCTTCGGGGTTTGTTTCCAAGAGATTTGGAAGATCGGCGAGGCTCATCTCGACCATTTTGGGGTCGCCGGTTTCGGGGTCTGTGGTTTCGACCATGATGGAGCCGAGGGCGGAGGATTTAAATCCTGCGAGGATGTTTGAGCCTTGGAAGGTTGCTGAGCCTGCGATCTGATCGATGGCGGCGATGATCGAGTTCGCTTTGTCTTTGTTGGCGTCTTGCTCTTCTTGTGGGGTTGTGGCGGTGCTGGCTGATGAGACCGTCAGTTCGTTGAGTTCGATGAGGAGATCGGAGAGGACGGAGAGGCCGCCTTCTTGGGCGCCGAGGTAGGAGGATTCTCGCTGGAAGCTGGTGAGGCGGCGTTCTAGGGAGAGTTTGGAAGCGTGGAGTTTGGTGGAGACAACGAGTCCTGAGGGGTCGTCTGAAGCGCGGTTGATTTGTTTGCCTGTGGAGAGTCGCTGGAGGGACTGGGCGATGTCGGCCCGGTGCTGGTTGAGGCGGGGGATGCCAAAGGTCAGGTTTGAGAGGCCATAGACGGACATGGATTAGATATCGGATGATAATTGGGCGTCTCTGAAGTATGTTTGTATATAAGGAGTTATGATTGTCTGAATGCCGACGGACGGAGGTGATGTTGATGAGTGCTGATTCTGACTGGGATTTGGGTGAGGGGTTGGATCCGGAGGGGCCGAGCGGGGCTGATTTGGATCGTTTCGGGGACGAGCTGATGCGTTGCAGGGGGTGCGGTGCTCAGATGTATGACCAGGCGACGGTGTGCCTTGAGTGCGGAGAGTATGTGGTGGAGGGGGAGAAAACGCTGTCGGTTTGGATGATTTTAGGTGTTGTGGGGTTGGTGGTGTTGTTTTTGGTTGTGGTGATGTAGGGCTTGTGTGGTGATGAGTTGGGTTGGATTGGGCGATTGGGCATCCAATTGGGGATGGGGTGCGTATAGAGTAGTGGGGATACGCTGTAATCGAGTGGTTTGGCTAAGGGCTGAGCGGCGCGGTTGTGGTGCTTGTAGGCGGGTCTTTGAGTTAGAAACTGGAGTGCAGGGTATGGCCGATCGTAATAAGAGCTTGGTGTGTGGTGTTGGCGAGGATTTCCGTGAAGGGTTTAGTCTCGTGGAAATGCTTTTGGTGATTGCGATCATCGGGTTGCTGATCTCGCTGTTGCTGCCCGCGTTGTCGGGGGCTCGCCAGTCTGCGATGAAAGTCAGCACACAGTCGATGATGGCGGATCTTTCATCCGCGGCTCAACGGTTCGGCAATGACAACTCTGGCCGGAACCCGGGGTATTTTTCGGAGGCCTTGATGGGTCATTCGAATAACTTGACTGTGGGGATGTCGGCGATGGAGAACGCGATGCTCGATCTTGGGGGATCGGCGGCGGTGCTGGCGCGTGCTGACGATATGAATGCACCTTCGGTGAATCCTTCGGAAGGGATTATTGAGATCGGGCCTTCGGCTAATTCGGAGGACCGTGTGATTGTGAATATCAATCTGATCGGTTCGACCGGTGCGTATTACACGCCTGATGCGAAATCGTTTATTGCTGCGGGTCATGGGGATGACGGGCAGGTGGGTTCGCCTGGTGGCGAGCGGTTGAGTGATCAGATCGGGACGCTGACGGTGGGACAGGTTCTGATGCCTGACGTGCTTGATGCGTGGGGGAATCCGATGCTTGCGTGGTCACAGGATCAGACCGCTCGCGGATCGATCTTGGTACAGGACGGCGATGGTGGATCGCCTGAAAATGTATATACCCAGTTTGTGCGGGTGAGCAGTGAAGGTGCTGGGAATCCGGGCGAGACTTCAGGGCCGGCGTGGTTTTATCTGGCGTCGAACGCGGCGTTTTTAGAGGCCGAGGAGTTTGGTGGCGGCGGTATTAATATGGCGGGTGATCCTGATGATGGATCTACGAGCGTGATCGGTGGGGGCTTTGCTGATCTCGATCGTGTGCGGAGTTTGGCGGCGGTGCTCGCGTCGCCCTCGTCGTTCTTGCTCGATCCTGCGATCGATGGGCTGAATAATGCAGAGTACAGAGATGTATTCCCGACCGCTCCTCGGGGGCGGTTCATGGTGCAGTCTGCTGGGAGTGACGGGATTTTCCTGAATAACTCGAGTGATGGCTGGGCTTCGAGCGGGAATACCACGGGCGGGGAATACCTTGATTTCGGGAATAACTATATTTCTCAGAGGCAAGATCGGAACACGGATGATACCGGTGCGTTTACTAATATCGATTTGTTTGAGTCGTTCGACGACCTGCTGATCGGCACCAAGTAACCCCGCAAAGCGAAGCCCTCTCAAAGCCAAGCTTGCCCCGATTTAAAGCAATGCTGTAAGCGAGCTCTTCAGAGCAGATCCTCCAATGCGCGGCCCCTATTGCGTGGGCGTGATCTTCACTTTGGGGGGTGAGGGGTGGTTTGTGGTGGGGAAGTCGGATAGGGTGGGTGTATGACACAGATGCAACAGTTTGACGGGACCGAACATATCACGATGTACAATGAGCCTGAGCGGACGAGTATCGCCGCGATTCTGGGGCTTGTGTGCTCTTGTATTGGGTGCTGCGGCGGGCTTACGGCGATCCCCGGGGTCTTTCTTTCGATCTTTGGGATTGTGGGGATCTCGAGATCTAAGGGGCGGATCGGCGGGATGGGCTTTGCGATCGCGGGGCTGCTTGTTGGTCTGCTGACACTGGCGATTTGGGGCGGCATTCTGGGGGCGTCGGTCTTCGGGCTCAACTGGATGGAGAAGAGCGCGGCTGCACCGACGGCGCAGGTGCTGCGTGATATTGAATCCGGTGATTATGCCGCGGCTCGGGCGGGGCTTGGGTTGCCGGCGGCTGGTGTGTCAGATGAGATGTTTGCCGAGTTTGCTCAAGGGTACATGGATGGGCTTGGTCCGGTGATTTCTGAGACGAACGGTATCACGGAAATGTTCCAGGGGTACGGGGTTGTTGGTGAGCAGATTCAGAGATACAACGGTCGTCCGAACTACATCCCGATGCCGATGAAGTTTGGGAATGGGATTGGTTTGGTGGTTATTGAGATCGATCCGAATCAAGCGAACGCTGGTTCGATAGCTCCGGTCCGGGTCATTGTGATTGATGTGGACGGCAATGAGACTGTGCTTCCGCCTTGGGACTGGGTGAATCCGAATCCGGCTGCAGATGTTCCCGATGTTGAGATCGAGGATTTCACTGGCGACGCGGGTGATGATCCTGTAGACGAGCCGATGGATGGACCTTGATGTTGTGGATGTATCAAACTGATCGGGGCTTTCTTTGAATCAGCAGGTCGGGAAACTTGGGTGCGAGTCTGATGACGGGATTGACCGCGAGGGTGTTGAGCCTGTGGTTCGCTGCCGGGGGGTGGTGAAAAAGTTTGACGGGGTGACGGTGCTTGAGAGCATTGATCTTGATGTGTACCCTGGGGAGACGATGGTGGTGATGGGGGGGTCCGGCTCTGGTAAATCGACGCTGCTGCGTTGCATGATCGGGACGCACCAGGTTGACGGGGGGTCGATTGAGTTGTTCGGGCAGGACATCTGCGGGCTCGATGAGGAGGGGCTCAACGAGGTGCGGAAGAAGTTCGGGATTCTGTTCCAGAGCGGTGCGTTGTTTAACTCGATGACGCTTGCCGAGAATGTGGCGTTGCCGTTGCGGGAGCACACGGAACTGGATCAGGAGATTATTGATATACAGGTAAAGATCAAGCTTGAGCTTGTTGGGCTGCGGGAGCACGCCGACAAGTTCCCGGCTCAGATTTCGGGTGGGATGAAGAAGCGTGCGGGGCTTGCGCGGGCTCTTGCGCTTGATCCGAAGATCTTGTTTTATGATGAGCCCAGCGCCGGGCTTGATCCGGTGACGAGTGCTCAGATTGATCAGTTGATGATGGCGCTTTCCAAGCAGCTCGGGGTGACGAGTGTGGTGGTGACCCACGAGATGGATTCGGCCTTTACGATCGCGGATCGGATGGCGATGCTTGATCGGGGGCGGATGCTTTGTGTCAATCAGCGTAAATGGTTTGAGCATCTGCGGGATCTTGATGATGAGCAGACCAAGGCGGTTGACGAGGACAAGCAGCTTGTGCGTCAATTTTTGCGTGGGGCTCCTGACGGGCCGTTGTCTGCAAGGCGTGATGAGCAGGGGTATTCAGAGGATTTGTTTGGGATGACGATGGACCGGGTCACGCGGACGCCGAGTGTGGAGCCGACGCGGGGCTGAATGTTGTATGATATTGATCGGCGGCTTTGATTGGTTTGTCGGTGTCTCGGAGGTTAATGGCTATGAGCATGCGTGCGGTGAATCAGAACAATGTGCTGGCGGGGAGCTTTGTGATCGGCGGGATTTTGCTGGCGGTCGTTTTCTCCTTTATATTGGGTGATCTTGCGGGGAAGTTTGGGGAGAAGAAATCGTATGTGGTCCGGTTCCCGACGAGTGTTGGGGTGATGGGGCTTGAGG
>Ga0209344_10004630_pt1 | contig 12465 bp, 9 predicted proteins | sample Cruoilmetagenom6_FD_187293 | JGI IMG/M metagenome (GOLD analysis project Ga0209344, IMG submission 187293) | Oil polluted marine microbial communities from Coal Oil Point, Santa Barbara, California, USA - Santa Barbara Oil Seep Sample 6 (SPAdes)... | ecosystem: Environmental > Aquatic > Marine >...
ATGCGCTTTGACTGGCGCGAACCGATTTTTCAGCAGCCATTTCAGTATTGCTTTGTACTTCATCAGCGGAAGCATCAAGTTCATTTATGGCGGCAGCAACGGAATCAGTACCGTTTTTTTGTTGAAGTACCGCTTCACGAGTTAAAGTGGAAATTTCATCAACATTTTTTGCTGAGCCAATAAGCTGTTCAGTGGCACTTGAAAATGATAGAAAGCTGACTTTAAATTTCTCCATCATGCTATTAAGTGCTGCACTCACAGCACCTAATTCATCATCATAATGCACTTGAATGGTTTTCTTTAAATCAAGGTTTGCCTCAACATCATTAATCGTGTGCTTTAAACGACGTAAACGTGAAATAACCAATTTACTGAACATAAAGCTCAGCAAACCAAAACAGACCACAGTGATAATTAACTGTAGAAGACCTGCTTGAATAATTGATTCATTTATTTCTTTATCCACGGTCGTTAAATCATACGTAATTTTAACAGCACCGAGAATTTCATTCTCAGGCACTTGATGACAAGTTAAACAATTAGTGCCGCGATAGTCGCTACTCGCATGAATAGGCATGATAAAGCTCATCATATTTTTGCCATCTTGCTTAATATGCTTAAATTCCTTATTGCCCAGCAAGCCACTGCGTTCAAAGTTATTATTTGCCGCTTGATCATCAAAACCTTTACCAAACGTTTTAATTAATGCCGGCGCTCTGATAATTCGGGCTTCAACGATTTCTTCTTGGCTAAGTGCTTTTTGTTGAGCAATTTTACGATTAGCGGCAGTGCCCGTGATCATCATAGTATTAATCGAATCAAAATAATTCAATGCGAGATTTTCAAGATTATTTTTTACAAACTTCTCACTCAGTGCTTTTTCATCAAACCAGAAAAAAACTACTGTAGTACTGAGAAAGATAATGGCAAATAAAATTAAGATAATATTTATTTTTTTTGCTAAAGAAAGTTGAATCATCATATTGTAATCATCCCGATTAAAATAAAAACTGAGTTTTAATAACACCAGAGTATAAATAAAAATTATGCACAATAACAATCATGTTGTCACCAATCATCCGGTCATTAGATAAAATCTAACCATTGTTTGTTTTACTTCAACTATTGAGCCGATACTTTTCGACGTATGTACAATTTTCTATTGAGTTTAGCGACAATTTCACCTTCGGCATCCTTAACATAAACCGGGATTTCAGGCAGGTACTTTTCTCCTTGTGCAGTATTTAGTAAAATATCTTCAATCAAGGCATCGGTGATCAAGAACTCAGCGGTGACTGTTCCTTTACCCGGTTTGATATAATCAATATCTGCCGACTTATCCCAAACAATATAATCTTTTCCTAAGCGCGACATCACCATCAGCATGCAAAAGGGATCTGTCATGGCGTATAATGAACCGCCAAAATGAACACCAACGGCATTCTTATTAAAAACACTTAACTTTAAGCGGACTTTGGCTTTGCGAAAATCCTCAGAAATATCAACAATGCGAATACCAGTAAATAGAAACGGTGGCCAAATATTTAATAAAAATTTCATTTGCCAAGCTTTTTTAAACATCTAATTTCCTTCAAAAGCAACATAAAAATATAAGTATCCATATAAAGCGTATGGTTTATATCGTAAAACTCATCAGACCAGAATAAATATTATGACGCTTTAAGCCAATAAAACCAACAAAATAGATAATCATTTACAACTAGCTCTTTCAACCTAGCGCATAACCTCCTATAATTTTCACTAAATTGAAAGCCCGATGTAGAGATTTAAATAAATGCCTGAACAAAATGAAGAATTAAAGAGAGCCGGATTAAAGATCACTCTGCCGCGCATTAAAATATTGGCCATTTTACAAAATCCAAACAACCAACACATCAGTGCTGAAGATGTATATAAGATTTTACTTGAACAGCATGAAGAAATTGGTTTAGCCACGGTATATCGTGTATTAAACCAGTTCGATGATGCTGGTATTGTTACTCGCCATCATTTTGAAGGTGGTAAATCAGTATTTGAATTAAGCCACAAAAAACATCATGACCATTTAGTTTGTCTAAATTGTGGCAAAGTGGTTGAGTTTGAAGATGATGTTATTGAGCAACGCCAAGAAGATATTGCTAAGTCGCATAAAGTAAAACTGACTAATCACAGTTTATATTTGTACGGTGAATGTGAAGACGAAGTAGCATGCGAAAAATACCGTAAATCTCAATTTTAATTGACGACTAAAAAAATTAAAATTTTAAGCCTTAATTATTTATTTAATTAGGGCTTTTTATTTTCAAATAAAGTCTATTTAATATTAACCATACCTCCTGCATGCGTAATTAACTATTTCCCTCCTCTGCTTACCATATAAATAGGTAAAACCTATCGTAATCATATAATCAATCAATTTACTATATGTGAATTATTCAACTATGCTAATGCTGTCAATATAAAAAATTAGTCAAAGGTGTCTATCATGAAGAAAAAACTTACCACCAGTGCAGGTTGTCCTGTTGCTGACAATCAAAATATTATGACAGCAGGTAAACGCGGTCCGCAGTTACTACAAGATGTTTGGTTTTTAGAAAAGTTAGCGCATTTTGATCGTGAGGTTATCCCTGAAAGGCGCATGCACGCCAAAGGCTCTAGCGCTTATGGTACTTTCACCGTAACACACGACATCAGTCAATATACCAAAGCAAAAATATTTTCTGATGTTGGTAAACAGACTGAATTTTTTGCTCGCTTTAGTACCGTTGCCGGCGAACGTGGTGCTGCTGACGCTGAACGTGATATCAGAGGCTTTGCTTTAAAGTTTTATACTGAAGAAGGCAACTGGGATTTAGTTGGCAACAACACTCCGGTTTTTTTCCTCCGTGACCCACTAAAATTTCCTGATTTAAACCATGCCGTAAAACGTGATGCCCGTACTAATATGCGTAGCGCTCAAAACAATTGGGACTTTTGGACTTCGTTACCAGAAGCATTACATCAAGTGACTATCGTGATGAGTGAACGTGGGATCCCGGCTAGCTATCGTCATATGCATGGCTTTGGTAGCCACACGTTTAGCTTAATTAATGCTGACAATGAACGTTTTTGGGTGAAGTTTCACTTCAGATCCAATCAAGGTATTAAAAACTTAACTGACGTCGAAGCGAATAAACTCATTGGTGAAGACAGAGAAAGTCATCAAGCTGATCTATATAACACTATAGAAGCCGGTGAAAAACCTTCTTGGCAATTACAAATTCAAGTCATGACTGATGAACAGGCACAGAACTCACCATACAACCCTTTTGATTTAACTAAAGTATGGCCGCACGGTGATTACCCACTGATTGATGTTGGTGTTTTAGAGTTAAACAGAAACCCTGAAAACTACTTTGCTGAAGTTGAACAAGCCGCCTTTAACCCCGCTAACATTGTTCCCGGGATTAGTTTTTCACCCGATAAAATGCTGCAAGGTCGATTATTTTCATACGGCGATGCTCAACGTTATCGTTTAGGTGTAAACCATAGTTCAATTCCTGTCAATGCACCACGTTGTCCAGTGCACAGTTATCACCGAGATGGAGCTATGCGAGTTGACGGTAATCATGGTGGCACCATTGGCTACGAGCCAAATAGTCAAGGTGAATGGCAAGAACAACCTGACTTTTCAGAGCCACCTTTAAGCTTATCTGGCTCTGCTAAGCATTGGGACCATCGAGAAGATGAAGATTACTACTCACAACCTGGTGCATTATTTAACTTAATGACTCCAGCGCAGCAGCAAGCGCTCTTTGCAAATACTGCAGCTTCAATCGGTGGCGCATCTATTGAAGTACAAAAACGTCATATTCGTAACTGTTTAAAAGCAGCACCAGCCTACGGTGAAGGTATCGCAAACGCTCTTGATATATCATTAACCAAGCTTTAATTAAGCGTTAAATTAACTCGTTATGGTACTAAAGCAGGTAGTTATCTCCAAAATACCTGCAATTATTGATACTAACGCCACGAATAAAGGCTATTGATACAGCGTATTATTGTGCTTTATCCAACCCGCCTTGTGCTCAGCTAACGCGTTATTTTTATGAGTCCAATGCACTAAGCCGCCAAAACGATTCCATTGATAAACTCCATAAAACTCGACTTTATCACCAATATTTAAATTATTGATACGCCGAGATATATCAATATTATGCACAACTAACACTGATTTTTTATTGTTAAGTTTAACGGTAAACTTTTGATGTCGACTACCTTTAAGATCATCAGCAAAAATTTTTTCAACACTACCTTTGCCATACAAATATTGGCTAATCATAATTTATCCTGCCACAGAAATATTAATGCCGTCATTTATCCAGCATGATAGTTTTAACCACTTTATCTTTATTTTATCTGCGATATTTTAAAGTATACCTCTTTAGATTAAGGCTAATATCACTCAGCTTTAGTTTTACCGCTGGGCAGATAAAAATATACTTTTACCTTTTAAAATAATAAGTTAATAACAGCTCTGGAACTAAAGTAGCATTCAATAAGTTTGCTGTATGCGCCATGCTGTTTAACATCAAAAACTGCGTTTCTTAGCTTCTTACTCTATGGAATTTAATATGCTTAAACATTTAACTGCTTTTATTATCATTTTAACCCTTTTTTTTAGTGTTAACAGCTTAGCTGAGTCCTCAGTATTAACCGAATTTGGTAGTAACCCAGGCGAATTAACCGCAAGTTATTTTCAAGGTGCTAAGAGTAATAACAATCTCATAGTGCTATTGCATGGTTGCGTTCAGCAAGGAGAAGTACTTGCACAGCAGACTGGTTTACTCGCGCTAGCAAAACATAAGCAGTTCTCCTTACTGATTCCGCAACAAAGCGAAAATAACAATATTAAGGGCTGCTTTAATTGGTTTTCTAAACAGGATATTGAAAAAAACCAAGGTGAAAGTCTGTCAATAAAAAATATGATCACCACGGTAAATGCTGAACAAAGTTTTAACAATATCTACATCATAGGGTTATCAGCCGGTGGCGCGATGGCAAGTTCAATGCTAGTTAATTATCCAGAGATTTTTACTGCCGGTGCCATTGTCGCAGGTATCCCCTATCCCTGTGCAAATAATTTAATTACCGCTATTGCCTGTATGCGCAGTGGTCCATCGCAAGAGCCTGAGCAATTGACAGAATTAGTCAAAAAAATAAACCGTACACAAACTCACTGGCCGGCCCTATCAATATGGACCGGTAATCAAGACTCTGTGGTTAATGCCAAAAATGCTCAGTACCTTGCCAGACATTGGGCACAATTAAGTCAATCGACAAAGCAGCCGACGATCACGGAACATTCAGGCTATACCATTAGCCAGTGGCAAGGGCTGGATAAACAAATCACTGTCGAACTGATCGAAATTGAAAATATGGATCACGGTATTGCTGTTGCCCCAGAACTCAGTAACGGTGGCAGTGAAGCACCATTTGTTATTAAAACACCAATTAGCACAATTTTATATTTGCTCGAGACATGGAAAATATAAAAAATGCGTTGTATAAGCAAAGAAACAGTAAATATTATCGATTGCAAATCAATATAAGCAATATATTACAACAACTTAAATCATAATCGGGTCGACATACTACTATAGTACAAATTATCTTCTGGCAAATTTACTATAGAGTTTTATCCACACCAATAAAAAACAATAAAGTGCGTAAATTAGCGATTTATTAGATATAAAACACGGGGAAAATTATGAAACGTTATACTGGAAAGTTGAGTTATTTAGCCATAACCATTTCAGCGGTTCTCGCTAGTCAAAATCTTATGGCGGCAGAAGTTGATCGAGCGCTAAAAGATGATCCAACATTAGAGCGTATTGAAGTTACTGCGCGTAAATCTGTTGAAAGTTTGCAAGAAGTGCCTGTTACTATGACCTCATTAAGTGCCGATGAATTATCAGAAAGAGGCATTGAAACAATCACTGAAGTACAACAGTTTTCTCCAAATACCACGTTGCAACGCAGCCGTGGCACTAACTCAACAATCACAGCATTTATTCGTGGTGTTGGCCAACAAGACCCGTTATGGGGTTACGAAGCTGGTGTTGGTATTTATATCGATGATGTTTACATTGCTCGTCCACAAGGTGCAGTGCTTGATTTACTCGACATTGAACGCGTTGAAGTATTACGCGGACCTCAAGGTACCCTTTACGGGAAAAACACCATAGGTGGCGCAATAAAATATGTCACGAAAGAAATGTCCGGTGATGCCGAGTTTAAAATTCAAGGAACCGTGGGTCAGTACAATCAAAAAGATATAAAATTAACCGGTCAATACCCAATAATTGCTGACAAACTTTATGTTGGTTTTGGTTTAGCCAGCATGCAACGCGATGGCTACGGTGAATTTTTAACTTCTGACTTACCCAATCAAGATAAAGAAAACTACAATAAAGATCTAATGGCAAGCCGTATTAGCCTTGAATATCATGCCAGCGATGATTTACTTTTCAGTTTAGATTGGGACAAAACAACTGATGATTCAAACGCTAAAGGGGGTTATCGTTTACTGCCAAGTAAATTAACTGATGCACCCGTACCGGATGATTTTTACGATTCATACACCAGTTTACCCACTTGGAATGAAGTTGAGCTAGAAGGTATTAGCTTTACGGCAAAATGGGATGTGAGTGATGCCACGACACTCAAGTATGTTTTTTCATCACGTGATAGTTACTCGCCAACCAATATCGATTTTGATAATACTGCTTTAAGAATTTTTGATGTTCCTGCAATTTATGACGACAAGCAAAAAACACATGAAATTCAACTAAACAACACCGGTGACAATTATAAGTTTGTTTCAGGTTTATATTATTATGATGGCGAGTCCTGTGGACAATTTGAGGCTATTTTAGAAGAGCTTGGAAAAACAGCTTTCGGTACTCCGGGGTTAACCCGTGAGGTTAGTGGTTGTAGTAACTCAAAAAGTACCGCGGCGTATGCTCAATTTAGCTATGAGCTATCAGAAAAGTGGTCAGTTACTGCCGGTGCTCGTTACACTAAAGATGAAAAAGCAGCCTTAGTTCGCAATGGTTTAATCTTTGATACTGTTTACCCTGAATCAGGTTGGGTGGATGGCTATGTTCGACCAGAAGGTGAATTAGTCCCCATTGTACTTGATGATGAAAAAGACTGGTCTAAATTTACTCCGCGTATTGGCGTTGAATATCAAGCCAGTAACGACTTAATGTTTTTTACCAGTTTTGCACAAGGCTTTAAATCAGGTACTTTTAACCCCCGTGCAACAGCTGCAGAGCCAGCAGCAAACCCAGAAGATGTTGATTCATTTGAAATCGGTATGAAGAGTGAGTGGTTAGAAAACCGCTTACGTGCCAATATCACATTATTCTCACTTGATCATAAAGACCGTCAATACATTTCGGTATTGCCAAGTGAAGATGCGAGTGTTTTAAATCAACGCTTAGGTAATATTGGTAGTTCTGATGCAACAGGTATCGAGGCTGAATTTACATATCTAGCAACTGATGACTTAATGTTATCAGCGAGCTTTGGTTTTATTGATTCTGAATTTAAAGATGTTATCGATACCGACCCAGTTACTGGTGAAGAGTTTGATAAATCAGATAGATTCTCAATTTCAAATACGCCTGACTACACCTTTAATCTTGGCGTAAATTACACCATTGAATCAACTGTTGGTGACTTTATTATTAATGCAAGTTATTACTACAGAGATGATTATGTCTTGTTCGAGGAAGATAGTTTATTAACACAGGATGGCTACGGTTTAGCTAACATTAGTGTGGTTTGGTACAGTGATGACAGTAACTGGAATGCAGGTTTACATGTTAAAAACTTAACCGATGAAGAGTATATGATTGGTGGTTATCAGTTTGTTGCGCCGTTAGAAGATGGAGGCTATGCACCAGGATTAGGTGGTGATAATACGTTAATTGGCTATTACGGCGATCCAAGAACAGTATCTTTCACCGTTGGATACCAATTTTAATTGCTTGTGTTATTGTTTTAATACCTGATTTAATACCTAAAACAAAGAGCTGAATTATTCAGCTCTTTTTCATCGAGCAGTTTACCGTCAAATCAAGACAATACGGGAGTTTTCAATGTCAACAGCAAAAGTAATTATCGCCGATGATCATCCATTATTTCGTACCGCCTTAAAACAAGCGATTGTTGAATGTATCGATGATGACGAAACCTTAGAAGTGGATAACTTTCATGATTTACTTAAAGAAGTCAGCAACAACAGTAACTTAGAACTTGTTTTTCTCGATTTACATATGCCGGGTAATGATGGCTTTACCGGCTTAACCCAATTACAAAACCACTTTCCTGATATTGTCGTGATCATGGTATCATCCGACGACAATTCAGAAACCATGCAAAAGGCGATTAACTTTGGTGCAGCAGCCTTTATTCCAAAATCGGCTGATTTAGCCACTATAGCTCAGGCCATTGATACGGTTTTAGAAGGCGGTATATGGTTACCAGAACATATCGAGTTTAATGCCGATCAACAAATAGATATTGCGCATCAAAAACTCGCTAAACAATTAAGTCAACTTACGCCACAGCAATACATAGTGTTGACCCAAATTGCTGATGGTCAGTTAAACAAGCAAATTGCATATGATCTCGACATTAAAGAAACCACAGTCAAAAAACATGTTTCAGCGATATTATTAAAACTAGAAGTTAATAATCGCACACTGGCCGGCCTAGCCTATCAACAACTCATGCTAACCCCAACACAACATCTCAATGTCTGTTAAAGGTATAAGAGGGTTTAGCCATTTGAGACAAATGCGTTAATACTTATTGCAGAAAACATTGACAGACAATGCAATAAGTAGAAGAGAGTAAACCACTTAGCTGAGTATGTATCAGCTCTACAATCGATACGTAAAAGACTTAGCTATAGTATTTATTATATTTGTGCTTATGACTATCGATGTTTATACAAGGTAGATAAATATCTAGTCAATATATTAGCGAGTAAACTATAGAGCCTTTTAACGTCATCAAGTAACTTTATGGTCGCAAGTAACATGTTTTTTTCGCGTAATTTTGAACCAAAAAATCATTTCAAAAATTAGCCCTAAAGCAATAAAAATGACCATGCTCTGAGAAAAACCATAATGGTATGACACCAATGCAGCTAATAATAGCAGCGCAAGAATAAGCCACTTTTTAAACATATTGATAACCTCTAATAAAATAAAGTCCAAGCTAACAGACAAAATATATGGCTAAATGGTGCTAAAAACAAATAAAGCTTGTAAGCAAATATTTATCTCAAATTATAACGATGGCTCTGCATGGTAAATGCTTTCAAATGATATGAATAAATGACAACGGCTATATTTGCTATTCTCTGTCATGTAATACCAATTTTACTAACTTGGTATAATTCAAGACTCGTCACCATAACTGTACCTCGATGAATTTCTCTGCCCTTTTTAACATCAACGACGTCTTTTTTTTGAAAACCAAACTTGCCATAAAATATTTTTGCTCGACTATTGCCATAATATAAAGTCCAATTACCCACCCCATTTATTAAATGGATAATATAAGCTTTTGAAATTTAGAAACTAAAATATTTATAAACTACAATCAAGGCCAAAATAAGTACATTCGCAACCTAACTATAATTAATTAAAAAACATTTATGTGCGAATAAATCATCAATTTATACTAAAACTATCGCTTTTATAGCTGACCTTGGTAAAATTTTAATCGACGCAATAATTAATTAAAAAATAAAGTCAGTTTGCAAGATATTGTTACTGCCCTTCGCACTCGATTTCGCTATAATGTTGCGCGCTTAAATTTAAGCTAACTTCTCATCCACTTTAAACAGGTAATTTGCATGTCGGTACAACAGCAGGAAGTCGATCTACGACGCACCTTCGCTATTATTAGTCACCCCGATGCGGGTAAAACGACGATCACGGAAAAGGTCTTACTTTTTGGTCAAGCTTTACAAAAAGCCGGGACGGTAAAAGGTAAAAAGTCGGGGCAACATGCAAAATCTGACTGGATGGAAATGGAAAAAGACCGTGGTATTTCAATTACCACCTCGGTAATGCAATTTCCTTATGAAGGCTGTTTAGTTAATTTATTAGACACACCAGGCCATGAAGACTTTTCAGAAGATACCTATCGTACTTTAACGGCCGTTGACTCCTGTTTAATGGTTATTGACGTTGCTAAAGGTGTTGAGGCTCGTACCATTAAGTTAATGGAAGTTACTCGCTTACGCGATACGCCAATTATCACTTTTATGAATAAAATGGATCGTGATGTTCGTGACCCAATGGAAGTAATGGATGAAGTTGAAGACGTACTGAAAATTAAATGTGCGCCGATTACTTGGCCAATAGGTATGGGGAAAGAATTCAAAGGTGTTTATAACATTTTAACCGATGAAATCTTTTTATATCAAACCGGCCAAGGTCATACTATTCAAGAAAAACGCGTGATTAAAGGGATCGATAACCCCGAGTTAGATGCTGTTATTGGCAACTACGCGGAAGATTTACGTGAAGAACTTGAACTTGTTGTCGGTGCCTCACATGAGTTTAATCATGAAGAGTTTTTGAAAGGCGAACTAACACCGGTATTTTTTGGCACCGCACTAGGCAACTTTGGCGTCGATCATATGCTTGACGGTTTAACCCGTTGGGCTCCTAAGCCATTACCGCGCGAAACTGATACTCGCATTGTTAATGCCGAAGAAGAAAAATTCTCAGGTTTCGTGTTTAAAATTCAAGCTAACATGGATCCAAAACATCGTGACCGTATCGCTTTCATGCGTATTTGTTCAGGCAAATATGAAAAAGGCATGAAAATGAAACAAGTCCGTATTGGCAAAGACGTTAAAATTGCTGACGCGGTAACGTTTATGGCTGGCGATCGCTCTAACGTAGAGCAAGCTTATGCCGGTGATATTATTGGTTTACATAACCACGGTAGCATTCAAATCGGCGACACATTTACCGCTGGCGAAAACATGAAATTTAGCGGTATTCCAAACTTTGCTCCGGAAATGTTCCGTCGTATTCGTTTGCGTGATCCACTAAAAGCTAAGCAATTGCAAAAAGGCCTTATTCAATTATCTGAAGAAGGGGCTGTGCAAGTATTTAGACCATTCAACTCTAACGATATGATCGTTGGCGCCGTAGGTGTATTACAGTTTGAAGTGGTCGTGCAACGTTTAAAAACTGAATATAATGTTGACGCTATATATGAACCGATCAGTGTTGCTACTGCCCGTTGGTGTACCTGTGATAACGAGCGTACGTTAGAGCAATTTCAGAAGAAAGCTTATGATAACTTGGCACTTGATGGCGGCGATAACTTAACCTACATAGCGCCTACCATGGTGAATTTAAGCTTAGCGCAAGAACGTCATCCTGATATTGAGTTCCACAAAACACGCGAACATTAATCAATAGCCGTTGATGACAAGTAAAAGTCAATCAAGTAACTTATAGATAAGCGCAGTGCTTTGTCCTGCGCTTATATGCTCAAGTCTCAATGCTAGGCTTGGGTCGATAATCCAATTAAGAGTTAATTTACATGAATATTAGTAACATCCTAAGTGAGAAAGTTAGCGCTGCTATGGTCGCAGCAGGTTTACCTGAAGGGACAAACCCAGCGATAAGTTTATCAAATCGAGCAAATTTCGGTGATTACCAAGCAAACGGTGTTATGGGTGCAGCTAAGAAATTAAAAACCAACCCACGTGAACTGGCAATTAAGGTTGTTGAAGCGCTCGACTTAACCGGCATCGCTGAAAAAGTTGACTTAGCTGGCCCTGGGTTTATTAATATTCATTTAGATAAAAATTGGCTAGCGACACAGTTAAACCTGATATCGAATGACAAAAACCTTGGCGTAAACCAATCAGCAGAGCCACAAAATGTTGTTGTCGATTACTCTGCGCCTAACCTCGCAAAAGAAATGCATGTCGGTCACCTACGCTCTACCATTATTGGTGATGCGGTTGTTCGAGCTTTAGAGTTTCGCGGCGAACATGTGATCCGCCAAAATCACATGGGTGATTGGGGTACACAGTTTGGTATGCTATTAGCACATTTAAGCGATAAATTAGCGTCAAATGAAGTCGCTGAAACTGCACTGGCTGATTTAGAAAACTTTTACCGTGAAGCTAAAATTCGTTTTGATAACGAAGAAGGCTTTGCTGATCGTGCCCGCGACTATGTGGTAAAACTACAAAGTGGTGAAGCGCAATGTGCTGTACTTTGGCAACAATTCATAGATATTTCCATAGCGCACAGTGAAGAGATTTATCAAAAACTCAATGTTACGCTAACACGTGATGACATCATGGGTGAAAGTGCTTACAACGATGATTTATCGAACGTCATTGATGAATTAATGGCACAAAAAATT
>Ga0209344_10004631_pt1 | contig 12458 bp, 9 predicted proteins | sample Cruoilmetagenom6_FD_187293 | JGI IMG/M metagenome (GOLD analysis project Ga0209344, IMG submission 187293) | Oil polluted marine microbial communities from Coal Oil Point, Santa Barbara, California, USA - Santa Barbara Oil Seep Sample 6 (SPAdes)... | ecosystem: Environmental > Aquatic > Marine >...
CGTTTGCCACGCGAATATCTACATTGCATCCGCCGTTATTGCCACTTACGGTGTGCAGGCTGTGGATGTGTTTTATGTCAAAGACATGTTCGGGCATAAGATACACGCCAAAAGCAAACGCGATACAATTGAAAAGAAATTGCGCAATGCCATCACTGAAGGGGCCAAAGGGGCAATGTCGTGAATAAGCCGCCCAAGAAAATCAAACTGGTCTCTGCTTTTTTTACGGTTGGCATCTGGACACTTCTTAGCCGCATCGCAGGTTTCATACGCGACATCCTGATTGCGGCCTTCTTCGGCTCCGGCCCGATTGCAGAAGCGTTTCAAGTGGCCTTTGCCCTGCCCAACATGTTCCGTCGCTTCTTTGCAGAAGGTGCTTTCAACATGGCCTTTGTGCCAATGTTTTCCAAGAAACTGGAAGCCAATGAGGGCGCCCAGGAATTTGCACAGGATGCATTCGCGGGGCTTGCCTCTATCCTGATTGTGCTCACACTCATTGCGCAAATATTCATGCCGTGGTTTGTTTGGGCTATGGCCAGCGGGTTTGTTGGTGACGCGCGGTTTGATACGACCATCGATTTTGCCCGCATCTGTTTTCCTTACATCCTGTTCATATCACTGGCCGCCCTGTTAAGTGGTGTGTTGAACGCCAGCGGCCGTTTTGCTGCCGCTGCCGCTGCCCCGGTGTTACTGAATATCATCGTCGTTTCCGCAATGGCGAGCGCATATTACATGAACCTTGATGTCGGCAATGCTTTGATCTGGTCTATTCCTGTCGCAGGTATCGCCCAGATGGCCCTCGTGTGGTATGCCGCTGACAAAGCCGGATTGCGTCTGGTTCCACGCCTACCAAAGATGACGCCGGAACTAAAACGCCTTGCGATCATCGCCACCCCCGCCGCCCTTGCAGGTGGTGTAATACAGATCAACCTGCTAGTGGGCCGTCAGGTTGCCAGCTACTTTGACGGGGCGATCCAATGGCTGGCCGTGGCCGACAGACTATACCAATTGCCATTGGGCGTTGTCGGCATTGCCATAGGTGTTGTCCTTTTACCCGATTTATCCCGCAAAATCCGCGCTGATGATGTGGATGGCGGCCGCTACGCCTTCAATCGCGCCGCCGAATTTGCGCTAGCCCTGACCATTCCGTCCGCTGTCGCCCTATTCATTGCGGCAACACCGCTGATCTCGGTCTTATTTCAACGCGGTGCGTTCAATGAAAACGATGCCGCATCAACCGCCACTGCGTTAGCAATTTACAGCCTTGGCCTGCCCGCATTCGTGTTTCAAAAAGTCATCCAGCCACTTTATTTCGCCCGCGAAGACACCAAAACACCTTTCTATTATGCCGTGGTTGCCATGTTCGTGAACCTTGTCGTCGCTATTGGCCTATCGTACAAAGTTGGCTACCTGTCCGCCGCCATTGCCGTCACAATTTCGGCATGGGGCATGACGTGCATGCTTTGGCTTGGCACCCGAAACATGGGCGAAGCCGCCAAGTTTGACACACGTTTTTTCAAAACCGTCCCGAAAATCATTCTGGCCTCTGCAATCATGGGACTAATTGTCATTCTGACCCAACAGTTTTTAGGCGATGCACTTTATACAAAAGGTCTGCGCTACATGGCACTGCTCGCTTTGGTTATATCCGGCGCCGCGACCTACGGCATCGCGCTGCTTGGCCTAAAGGCCTATTCACTTAAAGAGATCAGGGCTATGGTCAAACGCGCTTAACGTCGGCGCGCAAGCTTCAGTATCTTTTGCAATCGCAGTTTTCCGTCGGGACCCAAAGCAACGGCAAGGGAAAACCCTACACAAAACCCGATAAGTTCCGCCAACCAGTCATTTGTACCACCAAACAGAAACTTGTAAATCAAGGCGATCACCATGAAAAAGATGATCAGGTTAAAGGCCTGCAATCCACTTTCACCTTCGTCCTGCAGCGCACTGAAACGCAACCATGTAAAGGCCCCAATCAAACCGTAAATCGCAGGATACGCCCCGATCAAGGCAAATTGTTCATCCAAAGCAATCGAATAGATCGCTGCCCCAACGGCCGCACTGGCAAAGAATATCGCCAAAACAGCGATCGGGTGCATAATCTCGGCAACAAATTTACCTAAAGCCAAAACAAACACCAAGGCAAAGATCGCATGGACCATCGATTGATGGATAAAAACATAACTGAAAAACCGCAGTATATTCTGGCCTGAATACTGGCCCGTTTCACGCATCCAGTCAAAAATCCTGTCGCTAAAGGCAAAGTTTTGCACCGCGTTTAAGCGCCAGCCAATGCCTTCAACCCCGCCGATAAACCCTGCTTCCGCTGCTTGAAACACCAGTTCCACACCGCCAACCAGACAGGCAAGCAATATCACCACAGTAGGCAACGGATTCAGGGGCGGCGCGTTTAAATCATCATCATACATATCAGACCCTAGTTGACGTCACGCGTGCTTAACGCGATAAGCCCTGTGTAATCCAGACAGGGATAGATTGCTATGACAGATACACCATTCACGCCGCGCGTATTTTCGGGAATTCAGCCATCGGGCAACCTGACCCTAGGCAATTATCTGGGTGCTGTGCGCCGTTTCGTGGAAATGCAAAATTCCGGTATTGAAACCATCTATTGCATGGTCGATCTACACGCCATTACCGTCTGGCAAGACCCAACTGATTTACGCCGCCACACACGTGAATTGGCTGCCGCCTATCTTGCCTGTGGCCTTGATCCGCAAAAATCCATCCTGTTCAATCAAAGCCAAGTACCGGCCCACGCCCAACTTGGCTGGGTGCTAAACTGCGTTACACGCCTTGGCTGGATGAACCGCATGACCCAGTTCAAAGACAAAGCTGGCAAAAACGCCGAAAAAATGTCGCTGGGCCTTTATGCCTACCCATCGCTGATGGCCGCCGATATTCTAGCCTATAAAGCCACCCATATCCCTGTGGGCGAAGACCAGAAACAGCATGTGGAACTGACCCGCGACATCGCCGCAAAGTTCAATCACGATTTCAAGGTAGATTTCTTCCCCGAGCCAGAACCGATCATCGACGGGGCCGGCACCCGTGTGATGTCCCTGCGTGACGGAACCAAAAAAATGTCGAAATCCGACCCAAGTGATTTAAGCCGCATTAACATGATGGATGACGCAGACACCATTGCCAAGAAAATCCGCAAGGCAAAGACAGATCCGGAACCCTTGCCCGATAATCTGGATGATCTGGCAGACCGACCCGAAGCCCGTAATCTGATCAACATCTATGCGGGTATTTCAGGCCAAACTCCTGCCGATGTAATCACGCAGGTCGCGGGCCAACAATTCGGCCAATTCAAACCTCTGCTGGCAGACCTTGCCGTTGCACATTTGTCACCAATCGCAGATGAGATGCGCCGCCTGATGGGGGATGTATCCGAGATCGACCGTATTTTAGGCGATGGTGCCAACCGCGCGGCAGAGATCGCCGAACCTATCTTGGCTGAGGCGTATGATATTGTCGGGTTTGTGCGTAGTCGATAAACTTCCAATAAGCCTGCCCGAAAACCCGCCTGATATTGCAATTCTGGAACATAACCCTATATCACACCGTCAATATCCATTCGATACAAGGCTTCCGGTATGACCCAACACCGTTCCGAACTACTGATGCCTGCGGGCAACCTGCGTAAACTTAAAATGGCGATCCTTTACGGGGCCGATGCGGTGTATTTGGGCACACCCGATATGTCTTTGCGCACCAAATCGCAGTTTTCGCTGGAAGAGGTAATTGAAGGCGTTGAGTTTTGTCATCAACACGGGCGGCGTGCCTATCTTACGCTGAACCTGTTTTCCCATAACAAAGACATCCCCAAACTGGACGAATATATCGATACGGTGCGCCGCGTGAGGCCCGACGGGTTAATCATTGCTGACCCCGGCGTATTTCAATACGTCAAGGAACGCGCCCCTGAATTGTCACTGCATGTTTCGACCCAAAGCAATATCTGTTCATGGTTGTCAGTAAAGTTTTGGCAAGACCAAGGGGCTGATCTATGTGTTTTGGCGCGTGAGGTTTCCTACCCGGAACTGGTCGAAATCCGTGAAAAATGCCCTGACATCAAGTTGGAAGCATTTGTGCACGGGGCCATGTGCATGACCTATTCGGGCCGCTGTTTGCTGTCCAATTTCATGGCTGAACGTGGGGCCAATCAGGGTAATTGCGCAAATTCATGCCGCTGGAATTACACCTTCCGGATGCGCATGAAAGACGGCACTGTGCAAGACCTGAACATCACGGATGAAAACGCCGATATGTTCGAGTTCCTGCTCGAAGAGGGCTGCCGCCCGGGTGATTTGATGCCGATAGAGGAAGACGCGCGCGGCTCTTACATCCTGAATTCCAAAGACCTGTGCCTGATGCCGAAACTGGATGATTATTTGCGCATTGGCGTGGATAGCCTAAAGGTAGAAGGCCGTGGAAAATCCGAATATTACTGCGCCATTGTGGCCCGCGCCTACCGCATGGCAATAGATGATTATTATGCCGACCCTGAAAACTGGGATCCGAAACCCTATATGCGTGAACTGGAAACGGTCGGTAATCGCGGCTATACCATGGCCTTTCACGAAGGCCGGTTGACCAATTATGCGCATGATTACGAACACACCGCTTCAATCGCCCAATGGGAATATGCAGGCGTGGTTACAGACGTAACCGATGATGCTTTTCTGGTTGAGGTTAAAAACAAGCTTGAAGCGGGTGACGTGCTGGAATTTATCTCGCCCATATCACGCGATACAATTTTGCTGCGGGTTTATGACTTTGAACGTGCCGATAACGGCCAACGCTTGGATGTAATCAACGGTGGTACAAAAACCACCATCCGCCTGCCTTTCACATTATTTGATCACGAAGACATTGATGATCTTCGCGAACGTTTCCCTGCATACAGCGTGATGCGCAAAGAGCGCCCCCTGACGGATGAGCAATGGAAACGTATCAGGTTTGACAAGCTGACTCAGGGTCTGGAAATTACCGGTAAGGGAAACAATGCCGCCTACACGCGCCGCCGTGATGAACTGGTGGAAAGCATTGGTGAAGGCGGTGAAGAACGTCGTTTCAAAACCAATCGCATCGGTACCGAGGGCTGCTGCGGCAAAGGCTGCAACGGCTGCCTGATCTTCTGGCAAGACGACATCTATGCCCGCGCCCGCGACGTGTTATTAAAGCGCAAACAGGGTGAACAGCTTAGCCGTGCGGAAGCAACGGAATTCAAACTACCGGCGGAATAATCCGTTGGTTTTAACCTGCCATTAACTGATCATAAATCACAGGGTCAGTTGCCCCTTCCGAACCAATCACCAACACGCGTGCATCTGCATTCAGGCCCAGCGCTTCACGCAACCTATCCTGACTTGCCGCAGCAATCACAGCGGCAAACCCCGCCACAGCAGACTCGCCCGCAACAATACTTGGGTCACCCCCCACAGGGCGGCCCGCCAAACGCATGGCAGGGGCCACAAGACTTTCGGGGATAGTCAGAAAATCTTGGGCCTCTTCACGTAAAATCCCCCATGCAAGCGGTGACGGCTCACCACAAGACAGGCCCGCCATCAGGGTCTCTTCTTCAATGGTCACGTTCGTAGGTGTACCGGCTTTTGCACTTTCATACAGGCATGCGGCCAGTTCCGGTTCAACTACAACCACACGCGGGGACGTGTCGCCCCAATGTTGGCGCAGTCCTGCGGCCACGGCAGCAGCCAGCCCACCAACACCACCTTGCAAAAATACATGTGTGGGCGGTTCCACCAAATCCTGCACAATCTCATGCACCATAACTCCGTAACCCGCCATCACATCGGTCGGCGGCTGGGTATATCCTTCCCACGACGTATCCGACACAACAAACCAGCCATTGGCATCCGCATCACGGCGCACCTGATCAACTGACGCATCATAATCCCCGTCAATACGGTTCACGATTGCCCCCAGATCACGCATCGCCTGCGCGCGGCCTTCACTGACATCGCGGTGAATATAAATCTGGCAAGGCGCACCGAACCGACCGGCCCCCCAAGCCAATGATCGCCCATGATTACCGTCTGTGGCTGACGCCAGCGTGATCTTTGCGACATCATCCGCGTAAGCACCCGCTCGAATATCAGCCATCGTCACGGGGCGGCCCAAACGCGCACCCAGTTCGCGCTGCAAAATACGCAACCCTGCATAAGCCCCACCAAGGGCCTTGAAACTACCCAATCCAAAACGCGGGCCTTCATCTTTATATATAATATTATTCAATTTCAGTGATTTAGCCAAGTCAGTCAGATGGTATAGCGGTGTTTGCGCATATCCATCCCATGCGGTAATTTCTGCCATTGCCGCGGCGAAATCACTGGAACTGATAGTTGCTTGATGCGCTTTCCCAACGGCTTTTTCCATCGGTGTATATGCTATCTTGGCGGCAGTAAAATCTTCAAACATTCATTTATCCTTTTGTGGTAAGCGTTCTGAAACAAGCCGCGCCCAAAAGGCCGCACCAAATGTCAGGGCGTCTTCGTTAAATTCGTAGTCCGAAGCGTGCAACGGTTGGTTATGTGGGTATTCAGTGCCATTCCCCATCAATAAAAAACAGCCTGGGATTTCATTGCTCAAGCACCCAAAATCTTCTGAAAATGACATGGGCTTGCGATTTGGTATCACCAGACCAGAAATACCACTGGCCGCCTGCATCGCAGCTTTCGCCTGCTCCTCGGTATTAACGGTTTCCATAAACTCCGTCTTAAACCGCACCTCAATCTTTACATCATGGGCAATAGCAATACCGTTTGCAATCTGGCGCATAAGGCGTTCTATTTCCGTGCGGTCTTGGGATGTAAACGACCGTGTATCCCCTTTCAAAACCGCATGCCCCGGCAAAACATTACGTTGCCCGTCTGTGATAAATTCCGTCACAGAAACAACCGCGCCCGTTGAAGGGGCAAGCTTGCGTGCCACAATATTTTGCAACGCTTGAACCAGTTCAGCGCCAACCAGAATTGCATCAACCCCGACCTGCGGCATAGAGGCGTGACCACCTTGGCCAAATATCTCGAATTCAAACAGGCTTTCGCTTGCACATATTGTACCCGTGCGGGTTGAAAACTCGCCCAGTGGCGCACCGGGCAGATTATGTATTCCATAAACTTCATCCGGCTGAAATTGGGATACCAAACCGTCTTCCAGCATCGCTTTTGCCCCCAGCCCGTGTTCCTCATTCGGTTGAAACAGAAAAATTACTGTCCCGGTGAAGGGCAGGTTTTCAGCCAGATACTTGGCCGCGCCCAGCAACATGGTTGTGTGCCCGTCATGACCACAGGCGTGCATCTTACCCAGGATTTTGGATTTATAGTCATGCGTACTGGTTTCAGTAATAGGCAAGGCATCCATGTCCGCGCGCAACATGACAGTACGATTGCCCCCACCATTGCGCAAAACCCCGACAATACCAGTACCACCGATACCTTCATGCACTTCAATACCAAAACTGCGCAGCGCATCGGCAATCTTGCTTGCTGTACGGGTCTCTTCAAAGCCAAGTTCAGGATGCCGGTGTAAATCACGGCGAAAACTTACCATCATCTGGTGAAGCGATTGCAATGACATCTGGGTGATTTCAGGCATACTTATACTTCGGATAAAAGTTCACATACAATATCCGCATTATACATTAAATTTCAAAAGTAAATCATTTACCGCCCGACAGAGACATAATCAAACCCGGCCTCTTTCGCTTCAACAGGATCATAAATATTGCGCAGATCAGCCATTTTCGGGGTTTTCATCACACGGGCCAACCGCATTAGATCCAAAGCGCGGAATTCATTCCATTCCGTTAGAACCACAATCGCATCCGCACCTGACGCGGCTTCGTATGGGTCATCATCCCATGTGACCGCGGGCAGCAGCTCTTCGCCCTCTTTGCGCCCTTGCGGATCAACCACATGCACAACCGCCCCCGCACCCACCAATGCAGGTACAATCGTCAAAGATGGGCTTTCGCGCATGTCGTCAGTGTTGGGCTTGAATGTTACCCCAAGAACCGCAATCCGCTTGCCTTTTACCTTATCGTCGCAAAGATACATGATCTTATCAGCCATCTGGCGTTTGCGTTCATCATTGATAGCAATAACAGTTTCGATGATCTTGATCGGGCTGGCGTGATCCTGGCCAATCCGTTCAAGCGCTTTTGTATCTTTCGGAAAACAAGAACCGCCATAACCCGGCCCCGCGTGCAGGAACTTATTGCCGATCCGGTTGTCCATGCCCATTCCCTTAGACACCGATTTAATATCCGCACCAACCTTTTCACACAGGTTTGCAATTTCATTGATAAAGGTGATCTTAGTCGCCAGAAACGCGTTGGCGGCATATTTAATCATTTCGGCACTTTCCAGATCGGTATAAACAATCGGGGCTTCACGCAGGGCAAGCGGGCGGTAAATTCGCGCCATAACATCCTTGGCGCGATCATTCTCGATCCCAACGACCACACGGTCAGGGCGCATAAAATCCTCTATTGCCGCCCCTTCACGCAGGAATTCAGGGTTGGAACATACATCAAAATCCGCATCCGGATTTTCCGCATGGATCACACGTTCAACTTCACGGTTCGTACCCACAGGTACGGTCGATTTGGTTACAACAACGGTATAGCCCTTCAGTGCGCGGGCAATATCACGGGCGGCATCATAAACATACGTCAGATCCGCATGACCGTCACCACGACGTGTCGGGGTGCCCACCGCAATAAACACGGCTTCCGCAGCACCGACAGCTTTTGCTAGATCAAGCGTGAACTGCAACCGCCCATTGGCAATGTTTTTGACCATCATATCATCCAAGCCGGGTTCATAGATGGGAACTTCGCCATGTTGCATTGCATTGATTTTTTCAGGTAATTTATCAACACAAGCCACATCATGGCCGAAATCCGAGAAACATACACCCGAAACCAAACCGACATATCCGGTTCCGATCATTGTTAATTGCATAGCATACCTCAATTTTGATCAAAATTCATTCACACCCAACAGACATAATGCGTCGGGAATTAAACTGAATATGGGGGGCTTTTGTTCTTTATGCTAGTGGCAGGACTTTATGCCACATCTTTCGGCAAAGTGATCAAAAACGTACTGCCTTCAGGGCCTGAGGCGGTCAATTGTATCGTACCCCCGTGGCCTTTGACCAATTCTGCGGAAATAGCCAGACCCAGACCCGATCCGCCCTTGCGTGCACCGCCCTCAAACGGAGTAAACAGATGATCCAGGGCTTTCTTTGGCAGCCCGGGACCATTATCGGTAATGGAAATTGTCCAGTTCTCCGGTGTCTCGGCCCCCATCACAACAATCTCACCCGATTGTTTTCTAGCCGATAATACCTGCCATGCATTGCGCACAATATTACTAACAATTCGGTAAAGCTGCTCGCGGTCAGCACGCATCGAAATCGCACCTTCAACGGTTGATGAAATCTGTACATTGGTATCGCCAACAGACAGACATTCACCCTCAACCACTTCCGCTAACAAAGGCCGCATAGCAAATTTGGTCAGATTAGGTGCTGTTTCCTCTGCTTTACCGAAACGCAGGGTGCTATCACATAAATTCACCGCGCGCGACAACGATGAGATCAGCTTTGGTGCAGTTTTCTGCACCGCCGGATCATCACTCATTTCCATACGATCTGCCAGCAATTGTGTTGTCGTCAGTATATTGCGCAAATCATGGCTTATTTTTGAAACAGCCGCACCAAGATCCGCTAAACGTCCCTTTTGTTTCAGCGACTGGCTAAGCTGTGTTTGCATTGAGTGAATAGCCGTTTCCGCTTCAAACAGCTCTGTTACACCCGCTTGCGGTTGAATGATCTTACGGGCATCTTCGGGGGCAACTTCAAATTCGTGGATTTGACGCACTAGACGACTGATTGGCAGAACCAAAAACCACCGTACGGCAACAAACAACAGTGCCCCTGTCACAACGGAAATGAACAAAGACAGGTTGAAAATATTCACACCATAATCAATCATCGCATTGCGCAATGGTTTTTCATACAAGGCCGCCTCAATCAGATGCCCCGCTCCATTCACAGGCTCGCCACGCACACGGATCACACGGTCATTGTTGTTCCACAAAACTTGCAGCGCATCGCGGATCAGCACCCATGCACTTGCACCACGCAGATCAAAGGTTTGCGCAATAGGTGCTTTCATCGGTGTCGATAACATCAGTTCGCGTATAGAATCGCGTTGCAAAGCCACGTTCAACACATCCGCATTGCGCAACAATTCTGCTTCTAATTCCGGCGTCACCATATCATTGGGTGAAGCCAGCAAAGCCAAGGATGCTATTTGCGAGCTATCCAGACGTGTTTGCAGATAATCCACACGAAAACGCGCGACGGATGGAACAAAAATCAATACCTCGGCAAGCATCACAAAGATGATCGTCAGCAATAAAAATCGCCCTGATAATGATTTTAAAAACATATGCCCCTCAGTCTATCCTCAGATTCTATGATGCTTAGCTTCCAGTCGCAACGCTGCTATTTGCCTCATAGTGTAAAACACTATACCTTCAAAAACGCTGCACCAGCCTGACAATCCTTTTCACAAAGTCACTTTCAAACAAACGCGGCGTGTAATATTGCCCTGCCGCGCGTTTATTGATCTCACCCAGCGTAGGATACGGGGCCACCATTGCCGCCACCGCACCGATTTTCAGTTTATTGGCAATCACCAGCGCCCATGTCTGGATTAGCTCGCCCGCTTGTGCACCCACGATACTGGCACCTATGGGGCGGCCCTTGACGATCATAACCTTGATCAACCCCGTTGTCGCCAGTTCAGCCCGTGCACGGTCATTTTCAGCGTATTCAAATCGTACAACTTCCAACTTTTCCCCATGTTGCTCACGCGCTTGTGCTTCCGTTAAACCGACTTGCGCCATTTCAGGATCTATGTAGGTCGCCCAGGGAATATGGGAAGAGCTGGCTTTCGACGGTAATCCGAACAGGGCCGATTTGATGATCACACCGGCATGATACCCCGCAACATGGGTGAACTGTAACGCACCCGCAACGTCGCCAATTGCGTACACACGCTTGTTGGTGGTTTTCAGTGCTGCATCCACCTGAATGCCACCACGGGTCGGTTCAATCCCTGCCACATTCAAATTCAACTTGTCCGTATTCGGTTTACGCCCCACAGCCATCAATAGATGCGAGCCTTTGAATTTCGCGCCATCCTTGGTTTCAACCGTAATCACGGCACCTTTTTGGCTGATTTTCTCTGCCAATGCGTCTTCGGCAATCTCCACGCCTTCCGCACGAATGCGTTCCAGTGCAATTGCCGCCATTTCAGGATCGTCACGACCCAATGCCTTGAACCCTTCGATCACCGTCACTTTCGAGCCAAGCCGCACATGCGCCTGTGCCAGTTCCATACCGATCGGCCCGCCCCCGATCACCAACAAATGCTTGGGCTGTTCGCGCAACTCAAAAATATCCTCATTGGTGTAATATTTCACTTTATCAAGGCCCGGAATAGGCGGCACAAACGGCGAAGACCCTGTTGCGATCACAAAGCGTCGCGCCTGAATAATCGTATTCCCTGCCTGTACTTCTGTCGGTGAAATAAAACTGCCGTATTCCGTTATGACTTTCACGCCAAGGGCCGTGAACCGTTCCACGCTATCATGCGGCTCAATACCCGCAATAACCCCGCGCACATGATCCTTGGCAGCGGCATAATCCACTTGCGGCACCACGGGCTTAACCCCGAACGGTGCACCTGTTGTCATTGCATGCGCATGCTTACCGGCCGCAATCAGGGCCTTTGACGGAACACAACCGTAATTCAGACAATCGCCCCCCATCTTGCCACCTTCCAGCAAGACCACATCAGCCCCCATTTGCACAGCCCCTGCCGCCACTGAAAGCCCGCCGGAACCGCCGCCAATGATACAAAGATCAGTTTTAATGCGCGTCACCATGCTTATTTACCTTTAAATTTTTTCAGTATGATCGGCAGCAGTGCAAGACCCGCCAGCCCCAGCAATGGCCCCAAAACCTGCCATTCGAATATAATACCCAGATTAGGCGTTTGCCCATTTGCAAATACTTCCGCAAGACCCGCACCAACCCATGTATAAACCACCCCGCCCGGGATAATCCCCACGAATGTTGTCCAGATAAACCGCTTCAGTTTCACCCCGACCAAGGCCGGGATCAGGTTGGCCACAAAGAACGGCACGGCAGGGACAAGACGCATGATCAACAGATAGCTGACCTCATCTGTTTTCAAGCCGTCCTTAATCTTGCCCACAGCCCCTTTGGAACTGTCCATCTTGGCCGATAAAGCTTCACCGAACCCCATGCGCGCCGCCAAAAAGATCGCGGTCGCCCCAACCGTTGCCGACCCGATGTTGTACAAA
>Ga0209344_10004636_pt1 | contig 12442 bp, 13 predicted proteins | sample Cruoilmetagenom6_FD_187293 | JGI IMG/M metagenome (GOLD analysis project Ga0209344, IMG submission 187293) | Oil polluted marine microbial communities from Coal Oil Point, Santa Barbara, California, USA - Santa Barbara Oil Seep Sample 6 (SPAdes)... | ecosystem: Environmental > Aquatic > Marine...
GGCGATCCATCGTCATTTCAAACAGGATGGCACCGACAATCCGGTCGCCGGTAAAGGCGGGTGATTGGGCGATGCGGGCGCGCATGCCATGGATCAGGTCGAACATTTCCGCATCCGAGCTGTAGGAGTCCTCAGAAACGCCATAAAGGCCAAGCGCCTTAGGGGTCGAACCGCCGCTTTGATCTAGGGCGGCAACAAACCCTGGGGCGTTGCGGATATTGTTGGCTTGGCTTTGATTTGGCATCTGTCGTGTCCCACCCAGGTGTTGCGGTTTCATATCGGCGCTTTGGCTTGCGCTCTGCTTCTAGGCGAGCATGCGGCGCGTTGCAATTATGGTGGCGCTAACAAGCGCCGTGTTGTTTACTTCTACGCTTTAAGCGCTGCCACACCGGGAAGGTCTTTGCCTTCCATCCATTCCAGGAATGCGCCGCCAGCCGTCGAAATATAGGTGAATTTGTCAGCCGCGCCCGATTGATTAAGCGCGGCAACGGTGTCACCGCCGCCTGCGACCGAAACAAGAGACCCGGATTGGGTCAACGCAGCGGCCTGAAGGGCGGCGGCGTTTGTCGCGGTATCAAACGGTGAAATTTCGAATGCGCCCAATGGCCCGTTCCAGATCAGGGTTTTCGCGGCTCTGAATACATCAGCGATTCGTGCAACACTATCGGCGCCGGCATCAAGGATCATGCTGCCTTCAGGGCATTCATCTGCTGGTACAGTTTGATTGGCAGCGCCGGCTTTGAATTCCTGTGCGATCACAACATCAACCGGAAGAATGATTTCGCAATTCAAAGTTTCCGCCTTGGCCAAAATATCGCGCGCGGTGTCCGCCAGATCATGTTCACAAAGCGATTGACCAACATCATGGCCTTGGGCGGCAAGAAACGTGTTGGCCATGCCGCCGCCAATGACAATCTGATCAACCTTTTCAACAAGGTTGCCCAAGAGGTCCAGTTTGGTCGACACTTTTGCACCCCCAACAACAGCCACTACCGGGCGGGCAGGTGTCCCAAGGGCTGCTTCCAGCGCTTCGAGTTCGGCCTGCATCAACCGTCCTGCACAGGCGGGCATATGTTTGGCCACACCTTCTGTGCTCGCGTGGGCGCGGTGCGCGGCAGAAAACGCATCATTGCAATAAATGTCGCCCAAACCCGCCAAACGCGCGGCAAATTCCGGGTCGTTGGCTTCTTCGCCGGGATGGAACCGAATGTTTTCGAGCAACAGAACATCTGCTGCACGGGCCTCTTCCGTCAGGTTTTCGGCCCCTTCAAGGGTTTCGATCATTTGTACGGACCGCCCCAATGCCTTTTCCAAAGCAATCAGGGTTACCCGCAACGACATGTCCAGAACAACCTTGCCTTTTGGCCGGCCAAAATGCGCGATCAACATCGGCTTGCCGCCTTTGGCAAGGATATCATTGATGGTTGGCACGATCCGTTCTATCCGCGTGGCGTCGGTGACCTCTCCGTCATCAACGGGTACGTTGATGTCGACCCGTGTCAGGACACGTTTGCCTGTCAGGTCAATATCGTCGAGGGTTTTCCAACTCATGATACTCAATCTCCGCCGCGAAAGTCGGCTCTCTCATGGCGTGATCCCGGTAGGGCGTCAACCTCTCTACTTGGCAATTGCGCATCAAGCGCCTAGGTAACTGGGCAACATCTTATATAGGAGCGCCCGATGGCCGAGATCAAAGACCCCGAGAACACAATCCTGATGGAACTAAAAGACGGCACCGTTGCAATTGAATTGCTGCCTGATGTTGCCCCCGGCCATTGTGACCGGATCAAAGAACTGGCGCGTGCCGGTGCTTATGACAACGTGGCGTTCCATCGGGTGATTGACGGGTTCATGGCCCAATCAGGTGATGTTGCCAACGCCAACATGGAAAAAGATTACAATCCACGTGCGGCCGGCACCGGCGGGAGCGATCTGCCGAACCTCAAGGCTGAGTTCAGCAAAATCCCGCATGACCGTGGTACATTGGGCGCGGCACGCAGTCAAAGCCCCGACAGCGCCAACAGCCAGTTCTTCATCAACTTCAGCGACAACCATTTCCTGAATGGTCAGTACACTGTTTATGGCCGTGTCATTCAGGGCATGGAACATGTGGATGCCGTGACCAAAGGCGAACCACCGGCGAACCCTGATCGCATGATCAGCGTCAAGGTTGCCTCCGATGCGTAAGGTTATTGCACTGGTCCTGTCTTTGATGGCGGGACCAGCCGTTGCCACTGGGCTAGAGATCCAGGTTGAGGGCGAAGGAGCAAACGGCACAATCAAGATTGACCTGTTCGAAGATACCGCACCTGCCCATGTCGAACGTATCACCACTTTGGCCAAAAACAGTGACTATGACAACGTTGTGTTCCATCGGGTTATTGACGGATTTATGGCGCAAACCGGTGACGTAGAATTTGGGCACATGGGCGCAGATATGCGTCGTGCCGGGCAGGGGGGATCGAAACTTCCGGACCTCAAACAAGAATTTTCCGATTTTCCCTATGATCGCGGAATTGTTGGAATGGCACGCAGCCAAAGCGTGGATAGCGCCAACAGCCAGTTTTTCATCATGTTTGATCGCGGGTATTTCCTGAACGGCAAATATACAGTTGTGGGGCGAGTCATCGATGGTTTTGAGGTGCTTGATTCCATCAAACGCGGCCATAGAGAATCCGGCGCTGTCACGGGCCAACCAGATGTCATGACTTCGGTCAAAGTGATCGATTAAGAACGGATCGGTAATGTCACAGGCACCCACCGGCTATGAGCCTTTAAACACTCTCAAGCCGGTGGCACGTGACATCTGGTTGATCGACGGACCGGCAGTCCGGTATTACGGATTGCCGTATTCCACCCGCGCCAGTGTGGTCCGTTTGGACAACGGTGACCTGTGGGTGCATTCGCCGACACAATTGACGGATGATTTGCGCGATGAACTCAAGGTGCACGGCCCTGTGCGCCACCTGATTGCGCCCAATCAGCTTCATTACACACACCTTACGGAATGGCAGGTGGCTTATCCTGACGCCGTGACATGGGCCCCACCCGGTGTGGTGGAACGTGCCGCGCAGAAGGGGTTAAACCTCAACATCGATCACGCCCTTGGAGCACCTGCCGAAACGCCGTGGGACGGGCAGATCGACCAGATGATTGTTGAACCCAGTAAAACCCATCGCGAAGCGGTGTTTTGCCACCGCGTGTCTGATACATTGATCGTGACAGACCTCATTCAAAGTTTTGAAACCGCCAAAGTACCGGCCCGGATGCGGCCTTATGTCTGGATCACGGGCGTCGATGACAGCGACGGAAAAATGCCGGCCCACATCAGGTGGCGCATCAAAAAGAAGGATGTGCTGGTTGATTGCATCGACCGGATGATCAAATGGCGCCCGCGCAGGATAATTCTGGCCCATGGGCGTTGGTACACCAACAATGCTGTTTTCGAACTTGAGCGCGCCTTTCGCCGTATTGTCAGCGATCGCCGTTGGGACGAAGTGTCCAAAAAGATGGATCGTGAAAAAGAACGCGAAAATGCGCGAGACAGATAAACGCGTTAAGTGTCGCTTTTTGCCTGTTGATCCCGGTGCTTCACCAAGCATGTAATCAACAGACGCAAACATTCGACGCGCTTGTTTTGTTCCGGATAATACAGGTAAAACGGCGGCATCATCGGTGCATAAAGGTCCAGCACCGGCAACAATTCACCTGATTCATACAGGTCCTGCACCGTGGCCCTCAGGGAATACCCGATGCCATGCCCCTCGCGCGCGGCTTGCATGACCCCTGATATATGATCGAAAACCAATCGTGCAGGTGGATCGATGATCTTGTCCTGCCCGTCCTCCAGAAAATGCCAATCCGCGATCGTGTTGGCGGTTGGCATTTTGTAACGAATGCAGCGGTGTTTCAGCAGGTCCCGGGGATGTTCAGGATGACCGTGCTGGTCCAGATAACCAGGGGACGCTGAAAACGCACCGGGCAACGGGGGGGTCAAACGCACGGCCATCATGTCAGGTGACAATATATCGCCAAGGCGAATACCCGCATGAAACCCTTCGCGGTTGATATCGACCAAACCTTCGTTCCACGACAAATCCAACCGGATGCCGGGATTGTCGGACTGGAATTGGTCCAGAACGGGGGCCAGCGCGGTCATGTAGGCGCCACGCGACAAGCTGATTCGCAATGTGCCGTTGATGGATTTCCCAACTTCTTTGGTTTTCTCCACCGCGTAGATCATATCGCGGTACGCTGGCGCGGCGGTATCAAACAGGACCTTACCTGCCTCTGTCAGCTCGATACTCCGCGTCGTGCGAATAATCAGCCCGACACCCATCTTGTCCTCCAGTGCTTTTAACTGAAGGCTGACGGCCGGGGCGCCAACCCCAAGCGCCTTGGCGGCAGCGCGCAGGGATCCCTCCTGTACAATTGACAGGAAAACCTCAATGCCATGTATGGGTGCACGTTCCATTGTTTAATTATATTAAATAGTATGGTTGTTTTGCAATACATATTCAAACAATAAGAATCGCTATATTCTGAACCAACAGAACAACTACACCTTGCCGGAGAGCGCTATGACCGATGTAAACACCTTGGCGCGACCGCAAAATATTGTCCGGGGTGTCGTCCTGATTTTGGCGACCGTATTCGTGATCTCAATTCAGGATGTGATCTTCAAACTCTTCAGCAGCGCGCTCCCTCTCTGGCAGATATTTTCGGTCAGGGCGCTGCTGGCTTTTCCGTTGTTGTTTGCGGTCGCGTGGTGGCAAGGGTTGCATCGCGTGGTTTTGCGGGACGCCTTGCGCGTATGGTCGATGGTCCGCGCCTTTTGTTTAACCATGACCTTCATGGCGTATTACGCGGCAATCGCTTTTTTAAGCCTCTCTGTTGTGGGGGCCGCAAATTACACTGCGCCGATAATCGTCACGGTGTTGTCCGCATTCCTCATTGGTGAAGCTGTTGGGGTTTTGGGATGGATCGCAGTTGTTGTTGGGTTCGTCGGCGTCGTAGTCTTACTTCAACCCGGGACAGATGCGTTTTCTCTTTGGGCGGTTTTGCCGCTGATCGGCGCCTGTTTTTATGCGTTGGCACACATCACGACACGTGCCAAATGCCAGCCTGTCCCATTGGTTACGCTGGCCATGTCCGTCAACATTTCTATGTTGATCGCTGGTTTGGTGATGTCTACGATTTTGTTGGTGGTTCAACCTGACGAAACGCTGGTTCGCGCCTACCCAAATGTACTGGGCGGGTGGTCCGAAATCGACCCCATTGAATGGTTGGTGCTCGTTTTGCTGGCGACCTTCGTCGTGGTCCTCGCCCTTATGCTTGCCGGGGCCTATCAGGCCGCGCCGCCGGCAATCATCGCGACGTTTGAATACGGGTATCTGGTGTTCGTAGCGATCTGGGATTTTGTGTTTTTCGCGGCGGCCCCAACCGGCACGACCCTTTTCGGCATGGCCATGATCATTGCCGCGGGATTGATGGTTTTGCGCCGCGGGTGAGATTTTAGGGCATTTGCAAGTCTTGTCACAATTACGTGCGAAGGGGTATTCAGGAGCCTTACAAAAGCGCATGTTTGGAGGGTCATGTTCCCGCAAGGAGCGCTCCGATGCTGCGAATTAAATTAGTATCCCTCAGTCTGCTTTTGAGCATCGGGGTGGCCCATGCCAGCCCAGAATTTTGGGAGCATGAATTCCCCAAAAACGGCTTTGATAATCACACGATTGACCTGAAAGAAATCAGGACGGTCATCTCGCGGGATCAAATACCTGCGGTCCATGATGTGAAATATGAAAAAGCGAGCCGCGACAACAGCATCGGAGAACGCGAACCGGTGCTAACTGTCGAAATTGCCGGGGCGGAACCACGGGCATTTCCGATCCGTTACCTGATGTTCCACGAGATTGCGAACGATACCGTGGGCGGTGTGCCGATTGCGGTAACCTATTGCCCCTTGTGCAATTCCGGCATGGTATTTGATCGCCGCGTTGACGGGCGGACCTTGTCGTTCGGGGTATCGGGCAAGTTACGCAATTCCGACATGGTTATGTATGACCGCGAAACCGAAACCTTTTGGCAACAAGCGGTTGGTCAGGGAATCGTCGGCACCTACGCTGACACAAAACTCACGCAACTTCCCGCTTGGATGGAAAGTTGGGCGGAGTTCAAAGCGCGTAACCCCGACGGCCTTGTAATGAAAGCACCGCGTCCCAGTTCGCCCTACGGGCAAAACCCGTATCGGGGGTATGATAGTCAAGACCGGCCCTATGCGCAGTTCTACAGTGGGGAAAATCCACCTCATGGTGTGCCTGCCCTTATGCGGGTCGTGCGCGTTGGCGATCACGCCTGGACATTGGCCCGATTGCAAGAAAGCGCGCCGGTAACCGAGGCGGGCGTTGTGATCAGCTGGACCGCTGGTCAGGCCAGCGCGATGGACACCGGAACGATCAATAACGGCAAAGACGTTGGCACCATCCGGGTGCGCGACGCATCCAGCGGGAAAGATGTGGCGCATGACGTCATGTTTGCATTCGCGTTCCATGCGTTCTGGCCGGATGGAAATTGGATGTTGGGCAACTGACGCCTTTTGGGTAGGCTTCGCGTCAAGAGCGGTCTTACACGGGTTTCGCCATGCGCAAATTGTTTCGGACTTGCTATAGCTGTTTTTGCGCGTTTCTGTCGTTGTCCATAATCACAGCAACGGACGCGCGGGGCCAAACCTATGTCGGGGTTGAACTGGTTTTGGCCGTGGACACCTCGATCAGCGTCAGTGAAACAGAATACCGACTGCAAATGGCAGGTATTTCAAATGCGCTGCGCAGTCCGGACATTCTTGACCTGATTGCGGATCATCCCGGCGGCGTTGCGATGACGCTTGTACACTGGAGCATCGGCAGCCTCAACAAACAGGCCGTGGAATGGCGGCATTTGGAAACGGCGGCGTCGGTGTTTGATTTTGCAACTGCCGTGGAACAAAGCCCCCGACGAAGCGCCGGGCGTGGCACATCGATCAGCGACGCACTTGTTTTTTCAACAAGGCTTTTGAATACCAACACGTTCGTTGGCGAAGTGCGCAAAATCGATATCTCAGGGGATTCCAGGCACAACTCCGGACCGTCCCCGCATTCCGCCCGCGACGACGCCGTCTTACTGGGGATCACCATTAACGGCCTCGTTATAGAAGATGGCGACCGCAATCTTGGACGGTACTTCCAAAACCGTGTGATCGGGGGTGACGGATCATTTGTGATGAGCATTCAGCGAAATGGTGATTTTGCGGATGCCATGCGCCGTAAACTCGCGCGCGAACTTAGGTTGGTCGCATCGCTTGACGTAAAAGACGCGCCTGAGTGATCAGGCGCGTCCCGATGTTCCCAGTTTAAGCAGGCAGATGGATATTGAACGCTGCCCGGATTTTCGCGTCCGTGATCGGATCAAACCGCGCCGCAGACCGTTCTGACAAAATCTGTTCTTTGCGCGCGATGGCGTTTTCGATCAGATCGGGCTTGCCGTTTTCGTCCCATTCTTTCGGGCTCATCCGATTGCCCAAGGCTGGATAAACGTAATCGCTTTCCATCCGCGCCAGCGTTTGATCCGTGCCAAGGTAATGTCCCGGTCCGTCGATGCAAACCTCGCGCATTTGATCCAATGCAAGTGTTTCATCGTTGACTTCGATACCGCGTACACAGCGCATAGCGTGGCCAATCAGGTCATCGCCAAGGATCAGGGATTCAAGACAAAATCCCAAAAGGGACGCATGCATACCCGCCGCCTCATAGACCATGTTCAGTCCTGAAAGCCCGGCCATAACGTTGGAACACATCATTTCCCAACCGGCTTGCATATCCGGCATCTTGGCGTCGGCGATGCCACCAACCGCACCACCGGGAAGGCCATAGAATTTGTGCATTTGCGCGCAACCCGCGCTTAGCAACGCTTGTTCGGCTGACGCCCCTGTCATCGCACCACTGCGCAGGTCAAGGCCAAACGGCCAGGTGCCAAACACAGCTGTATGGCCCGGTTTTACGGCGTTGACGTAGATCAGACCGGCCAAACATTCCGCCATGGCTTGGGTGATCGCGCCGGCAATAGTCGACGGCGACGTAGCACCCGACATGCTGGCCGAAAGCAACAAAACGGGCATGCCGCCGTGAATGCATTGCTCCATGACTTCACAGGACTCTGTGGCGAACTTCATGGGCGGAACAACAAAGCAGTTCGAGTTCAACACAAACGGGCGTTCACGCCACTTGTCCTCGCCGCCAGCGATCATATGCAGCATTTCAAGCGCGCCCTTGACGTAACCTGCTTCGGTAAATGAAGTACCAACGTGTTTTGTGGTGCCTGCACAACAAGCATAGACGGTATTCATATCCATTTCGAAATTGTCAGTAATATCACGGCACACCATCGGGCGTTGCAGAAAATGGATATTATCCAGCTGATCGGCGATACGCGCGGCATCATGTAAGTCCTGAACTGTGCATTCGCGGTAATTATTGCCGTGGACATCAACCAGATGCACCGCCGCACCGGCAGTGCCATAATGGACCTTCGCGCCTGCAAGATGCATGTCATGTTTAGGATCGCGGGCAAAAAGCGTGATCTCGCGATTGGACATCGCAATCGTCTCTTCGACCAAGGCGCGTGGGAAACGGATGCGCCCATCGTCGCCAAGAATTGCGCCAGCGTCGGTTAAATACTTGATACCGCTTTCCGGCGCATCGGCCAGCCCGATTTGTTCCAAAGCATCCAGAACCGCGCCATGGATGTTTTTCACATCAATATCGCTCAGGGGTTTGTATGTACCACCTTCCATACCGGGGCGTATGGGGCGCATTTCGTCTGGAAGGGCTGCGGCGCGGCTGGCTTTACGGGCGGCGCGGCCACCGGAACGACGTGAAGTAGTTGCTGTCATGAAAAAGAAAATCCGTGTTTTGCGTAGTGAAGGTATCAAAGCTATTTGGACTTAGCTTTTTACGGTCTTCCACGCGCGGCGCGCCCACGGGCGGCGCCAATGGTTCGGATAACTAATTCAAGTTTGGCGCATGGCTTCATCGCCATTTTCTCCTGTTGGTCACCAACAGAGCACCGAATCTTAACCGATTGTCTGTTCCAATAGCGACATAGGTCGCAATTGGAACATTTTGAGAAAGAACAGTATTATCCGGCTTTTTCTGCGGCCAATGCCAACAACTGCCGAAGCGCTGTTTCCAATCTGTCATCAGCAACTGTCAGGGCAACGCGAATATGCCCCGCCGCCGCCTTGCCAAAACTCTCACCCGGCATCACAGCCACGTGGTGTGTATCAAGCAATGCGTTGGCGAAATCTTCACCACTCATTCCCGTGGCCCGAACGTCCAGCATGATGTACATCGCACCATCCGCTGGAATGGCCCGAACGACATTTTGATTTTGCAGGATGTCTTTCACCAAGGCGAGGCGTCGCCTGTAGGGTTCGGCGATTTTCGCCTCAAAATCAGGACCTTGATCCAACGCGAAACAGGCGCCTTGCTGAACAAACCCACTGACGCCATAGGTCGTGTTGTTCGCCAGATTGCCAAGGTTTTCTATCACGTCCTCGGGGCCTACAACCCACCCAAGGCGGCTACCTGTCATGGCATGACTCTTTGAAAGCGATCCAATGACAAGTGTGCGTTCGTTCATATCAGGAAGGGCACGGGGCGTCATATGTTCGCCTTGCCAGACTTGTGTGTCATAAACCTCGTCGGAAATCAGCCACAGATCGTGATCCTGACATACGCGCGCAATACCCGACATCGTGTCGTGCGAATAGACAACACCAGTGGGATTGTTGGGCGAATTTATCAGCAATGATTTAGCGCCTTTTGCCTTGGCCGCAATGTCCGCCGCGTCGGGTTGGAACAAACGGTCGGCCTTCGCTTCGATCGCAAGGGGGACAGCGCCCGCACTGCGAATGGTGCCGGGGTACGTGGCATAATAAGGATCAATAAAAAGCGCTCGATCCCCTGCATCGCAGGCTGCATTATGCGTTGCGAATAGCCCGGATTGTCCACCCGGAACAATCAGCACATTTTCAGGAGTGGTTGCGACGCCGGTGCGCTCGGCGATCCGGTTTGCGACACGTTCGCGCAGGTTTGTCGCTCCGACCACAGGGGAATATCCGGTGAAACCGTCCAGCATTGCCTGATGCATCGCGTCCAGAATTGACCGGTCCGTCAGGATGTCGTGCTCGCCTTGGGTCAATTCCACCACGGGCACGCCATCAGATTTCATGTCGCGGGCGCGATAAAACACGTCCCATCCGTCGGACCCGCCACCAGTAATGTTCTTCAACCGGTTTGATATCTGCATGATGCACCTCCCTTGTGATTGGGGCGAGACAGCCAGCCCATTACGGCAAAGTCAATCCAATTCTGCTGTGTCCCCCATCAGGAACCGGGGACCCGATCCCTTGCGTTTGACGGTGTCACGAGGGTTGTAAAGTCCGCAGGTTTTAAGCGACAGACACCCGCACCCGATGCAACTGTCCAGACGTTCACGTAGCGCTTGCATTTGCGTGATCCGGTCGTCGAGAACTTTACCAAAGCGTTTTGAAATGCGCGCCCAATCACGTTTGTTGGGTGCGCGGTCATCGGGCAGGCCAGCCAGCGTTTCGCGTATCTCGGATATGGAGAACCCCAAACCCTGCGAGATCATTACAAAGGACAGGCGGCGAATGTCGGCCCTTTCATACCTGCGTTGCCCGGTGTCGGTGCGCGTGGGCGCAACCAATCCTTCCGATTCGTAGTACCGAATAGCGGATTGCGCGAGGCCGGTGCGCGTCGCGATCTGGCCAATTGTCAAACCACGACTTCGTAACTGTATGGTAGGCATGAATATTTTTCCTATTGCCTTAAAGTATACTTTAATAACTACATTAAGAGGTGAGGAAATTCAATATGAAAGGAATTCTCGAATGCATCTGGAACATCTAAATATCTGCGTGCCGGACCCCAAAAAAACCGCCGCTGAGCTTTGCGATCTCTTTGGGTGGCATGTGCGTTGGCAGGGCGAGGCGCGTGATAGCGGTTTTACCGTGCACGTTGGTAGTGACGACAGCTATCTTGCGCTCTATGCCCCTGCGCGAGCATTGGACCCGGAACCAACACGGTACACACGTGTGGCAGGGTTGAACCATATTGGCATTGTTGTTGATGACCTGGCCGCAACCGAAACCCGCATACGTGCGGCAGGGTATGAACCGCACAGCCATGATGATTACGAGCCAGGTCTGCGGTTCTACTTCGATGGTCCCGATGGGATCGAGTTTGAGGTCGTGCACTATGACTGAACCTGATCCGATACGCTTTGCACGGCATGGCGTCATCCTCAACACGATGCACTATGATCGTTGCGTTGCGTTTTACCGCGATGTTCTGGCGCTGCCGATAATGTTCGCAAAAGGCGAAAAAGGAGACGGCTTGACGTGTTTCGCATTGGGCGACGCCTATCTGATGGTCGAGCACGGCGGGGTTGCGGTGACAGCGGGAAAGTCGGTCGACCTTGGTGCGATAAAGCTGAGGTTCAACGTCCATGATGTTGGGGCCGCAGCGCAACGTCTGCAAGAGGCCGGAGTGGACGTGGAGCTGTTTCAATATGACTGGGGCACCACGGCTGAATTCTACGATCCGGACGGCAATCGCTGTGCCTTGCGAAGCGAACACGACTTCTTGCTTTAAGCGCTGTTAAACAGACTTGACCGCATGGGGGCGGCTCACCTATGGTCGCCCTCATGAAGAAACAAGCAACAATTATTTGCTGCATTACCTGCTGAGATTACTCAGGCGGGCCTCTCTTCTATTTCAAACATGAACCGAAGTTGTTAAGCCCGCCGCAACCCTGCGCGTGCGAGGAATATTATGACGACGATTAAGCTACACAACACCAAGACCCGCAAGAAAGAGGTGTTTGAACCTCTGAGCACTGATGACGTGCGCATGTATGTCTGTGGGCCGACCGTCTATGACCGCGCGCATCTGGGCAATGCCCGACCCGTGGTGGTGTTTGATGTGCTCTATCGGTTGCTGCGCCATGTGTATGGTGAGGGTCATGTGACCTATGCGCGGAACTTCACTGACATCGACGACAAGATCAACGCGCGCGCGATTGAAAATGTCGGCCCCGATGGCGATGTGAATGCGGAAATCGCCAAGCTCGCATCACAAACCACACAATGGTTTTTGGATGATATGCGCACCTTGGGCGCGCTTGACCCGGATGAAATGCCGCGCGCCACGCAATTTGTCCCGCAGATGATCACGATGATCGAAGACCTGATTACCAAGGGTCACGCCTATGCCGCGGAGGGGCATGTTCTGTTCGCTGTCGACAGCTGGAAAGAACACTACGGCAAGCTGTCCGGGCGTTCCGTGGACGACATGATCGCCGGTGCGCGGGTCGAAGTGGCGCC
>Ga0209344_10004637_pt1 | contig 12441 bp, 8 predicted proteins | sample Cruoilmetagenom6_FD_187293 | JGI IMG/M metagenome (GOLD analysis project Ga0209344, IMG submission 187293) | Oil polluted marine microbial communities from Coal Oil Point, Santa Barbara, California, USA - Santa Barbara Oil Seep Sample 6 (SPAdes)... | ecosystem: Environmental > Aquatic > Marine >...
AGGTCGAGAACTTTGTTTACGCCACCTCTCAGCTCGCCCAGACGACGCTGCGGGCGGTGCTCGGCGAGGTCGACCTCGACGACCTGCTGAGCAAGCGCGAGCACGTCAACGTGCGCCTCCAGGAGATCATCGACCAGCACTCGGATCCGTGGGGGGTCAAGGTCTCCATGGTCGAGGTCAAGCACGTCGACCTTCCGCCCGACATGCAGCGCGCCATCGCCAAACAGGCCGAGGCCGAGCGTGAGAAGCGCGCCAAGATCATCCACGCGGGGGGCGAGCTGGAGGCTTCGAAGAAACTCGCCGAGGCCGCCGAGGTGATGTCGAAGAACTCGACCACCATCCAGCTGCGCTACCTCCAGACCCTCACCGAGATCTCCACCGAGAACGCCACGACCATCGTCTTTCCGGTGCCGCTGAAGATGCTCGAGGGCCTGTTTGGGAAACAGACCGACGGTGTCTGACGAGATTGTCTCTGCTAGGGTCGGTCGTGGGTGAATTGAGATGAGTCGAAGCTACTACGTCATCGAGCTCAGTGCTCGCTGGTTGACGGTCCTCCTCGTGGGGCTGGCCGTGCTCATGGTCCTCGCCTTCGGTCTCGGGTACGGCGCTGCACGTTCGGTCGGTGGCAACGGAGCCGGTCCGGTTTCCGGCGGACCGATTTCGACGCCCGTCGTTCAGACCGAGGTCATCCCCGATCCCACGGTGCCCGCTCAGCCACCGGCGCCGACCCGGCCTGCGGCGACCCCGACATCCCGACCAGGCCTACCGACGGTGGCGCCGCCGAAGGTGACTCCGACGACCCCGTCCCCGATCGCAACCCCGAAGCCGAAACCGACCGAGAAACCCGCTGACGGTTTCTGGGTGCAGATCCTCGCCTCGTCCACTCAGAACTCCATCGACGAGGCCGGAACCAGGCTCGTCGGGCTCGGGTTCGACCGCGAGCACCAGAAGGTGGTCCGCGCCAAGGTCGCCGGTGGGAATGAGCTCATCAAGCTTCGGGTTGGTCCTTTCCCGGACAGGCCGTCGGCCGACCGCGTACTGCAACGGATGCGCAACGCCGGATTCCCCGACGCCTGGGTCGTTGTGCCGTAAGGATCAACAGGTGAGTCTTCAGCAGAGAACAGTGGGCGGCGAGGTGATGCCTTCTTTGACTACTCCAGGCGGGCGGGACGCCCGCCGCCACAATGATTCTCACGCCTTTGTGGGTGCGGGCGTCTCGCCCGCACAGGAACCAGCAACGTCGATGACGCGGGGACAACAGATGCCCGAAAAGAACGAGGTGGTTTCGTGAGTTTTGGTGGACGGGCGCCGGCGCCGATCCTCCCCGAGTGGATCAGGTCGCGCAAGATGAATCTCGGCGAACTGCACGAGGTCAAGAAGAAGATGCGCTCAGGTGGACTCCACACCGTCTGCGAGGAGGCGCGGTGCCCAAACCGCACCGAGTGCTTCTCGCGCGGCACCGCCACCTTCCTCATCAACGGCCGGGTCTGCACTCGCAACTGCTCCTACTGCTCCATCGCCCACGGCCGACCCACGGCGGTGGACCCCGACGAGGCGCGGCAGCTTGCCGAGACTGCAAAACGGATGGGTCTCGAGCACGTTGTCATCACCGCGGTCGATCGCGACGATCTTCCTGATGGTGGCGCCACCGGTTTCGTCGAGGCGATCGCTGCTCTGCGCGAACTCGATCCTGCGCCTGCCATCGAGGTGCTGACTCCGGACTTCCGGGGCGATCTCGATCTGGTGGACCTGATCATCGAGGCCGGCCCAGAGGTCTACAACCACAATGTCGAGACCGTGCCCAGACTCTATCGCCAGGTCCGCCGATCGGGACGGTATGAGTGGGCCATGGACGTCCTGCGCCGGGTGGCCGATAAAGCGCCCGGGATGATCCGCAAGTCCGGGATCATGGTCGGGCTCGGTGAGACAAAGGACGAAATCGCCGAGGTGCTTTCGGATCTCGCCGTAGCCGGTTGTCAGGTCGTGACGATCGGGCAGTATCTCCAGCCCACCGGCAAACAGGTCAAGGTTGATCGCTACTGGACCCCAGCCGAGTTCGAAGAGCTTGAGCGGATCGGCAAGGCTGCGGGTCTCGAGGTCTTCGCCGGACCTTTCGTTCGGTCGAGTTACCGCGCCGAAGAGGCGTTTCTGCGAGTGGTCAACACCTGACCCGGAGACCCCTCACCTTCTGAGCACGCGGGCTCGGTGCCTGGCTCCGCTCCCATCGCGCCGCCGGGACGCTCGGGTTCCGCTTCCCCTTGAAGCTGTAGGCGGGTCGTTTACGGCCCGCACGTGGGTTGCAACCGTGGTCGCGGGGCATGAATGCCCCGCCTACGGTTCGATCGGAGAGAGGGAGCGGGAGCGGCGTCCCGGGGCCCCGGCCTTCCGGGCCTGCGGCCCAGCGTCACCCGATCAGCGCGGTCGCTCGAGGGTGAGAGGAAAGGCTGCGACCGCGCTGATCGGGCGCCGGCGGCCTCCTAGTTACGTGGAGAGTCGCACCGGGAGGTGAGTGCCCGAGGTTGCCCCCCTAGACATTCTTCGGGAGGCGAAGGGTGCGTGATCTTGCGTCCGGAAGAATGTCAAGGACGGCACGCCCGGTGGGGCGCCAGAAGTTCGGGGGTGGAAATGAGGCCGCGGCCGCGGTGACGGACGGTAATTCCGGCACAATGCCGCCCCGGCACGCCCGGTCGAGGCCAACCCCGCCTTCCTTCAACCCCTGTGATGAAGATGCCTCGACGAGGAGGGCGCTCGACTTGCGATGTCATCTGTGTCCATCTGTGTGATCTGTGGGCTTTGTGATGGTGCGATGGTTATCGGCGCTGATCTGCGCTATCTGCGGTTTCTCCGGATGCGATGTGTGATGATCCAGCATCGTTCGATAGCGATATAGACATCGAATCAGCTGTCGGTGCTGATTGCTATTTGGGCGACCCAAGCTGGGCGGTGTAGACATCCCCCGTCATCTCACCTGCGTTGAAGATCAGCCGGTCGCCGCCGACCTCGATGGTCCACAGCATCCGAGTTTTGGACATCATCTTCATGGCCGCTGCATGGGCGTGAACAACGGGAAACTCGTCGCCGATGGGTTTCTTGGTGACGGGGTCGAGTGAACGCCCCCATACGCACAGGAAATCATCCCGGTCCGAGATGTAGTAAAGGAAACGCTGGTCCGTGGACCATCTCGGTGAACCGACCCATCCATCCCCTCCGGCAACCCTGATCCAGTCCTCTTGCGAAACGGGTGGGTCAGCGATCGGGACCACGAAGATCGCGACGGTGCCGTCGGGCTCGCCGGTCTGAATGGCGAGCCAGCCGTCATCACGCGACAGATCGGTGTTGAGGAGCGCCTGCTCGTCAAGTTCGAGAACCGGGTATTCCTCACCATTGGCGACGTTTATGCGGGACAGTCGTCGACCCCAGTCCACCAGGGCGTGCCCACCTTCCGAGAAGAAATCGACCACCCAACATCCTCGGCACAGCTCGTGGCCGACGGGGTCCTCGACGGCCGAAACCCAGGAGACCCCCTGGCCCTCAACCCGACTTCTCCAGCTCATCATGGAGCCGTCATCGCTGAGTCGTGGAAAAACGGACGTAGAGGTTGTGTTCGACAACGTCACGGGAACGGTTTTTTGCCCGGTCGCCCGGTCCTGGATGACCAGCTCGGCGCGACGCGCGTCGGGTTGTCCGGAATAGGTGGAGTAGGCGAGCCGGTCGCCGTTCCCGGTCAGGGAGAATGCAAACTTGGGAGCCGCGTCGTCCGTGATCCGACGAGCCGGACCATCGACCCTTCCGGTCTCGGGGTCGAGCTCGACCTCAAAGAGATGAACCACCCACGAAAACCGTGAGAAGGCAATGCGGCCATCGTCGGAGATGGTCGGCATCCAAGTCATTCCCGGGCCGGCCGTGAGGGGTGTCGCCGGACCGCTCAGCAGCCCGCGGTCCGATATGCCCATGCTGAAGAGGTTGATGCCCTCGATGGTGGTCCCGGCGAGAAGAATGAGCCGGTCCTGCAACCAGATCGCAGGGAACTGGACGATGTCGATTTGTGGTAGGGCTTCGCTCAAACCACTCGACCAGGGTTCGCCACCACCCACCGGCGCCACCCACCAGTCGTGCCGGCTCGGATCGTCCAGTGGGGCTCCGGAAAAGATGACCAGCTCGCCGTCCGGTGAGAATATGGGACCGATGCTGGCCGGTGGCCGCTGCGTTCCCCAACCCGGAAGGAACGGTTCCACCGTCCCGCCGTTGACGGGTACCCGGTACATCGGGCGGGGCCGCCCGGGCAACCAATCCGGGTCCGCGGCGAAAATGATCGAGGATCCGTCAGGTGAAAAGCGGGGGGAGAACCCTTGCCCCGCGACCCGCCGCAGGCCACCGCCAAGAGCGTTGACGACATAAATACCGCCGCCATCGCGCCCCGACACGAAAACGACCCGAGATCCATCAGGTGAGAACCGAGGCGACTCGTCGTCGGCCGGGTGGGTAGTGAGGCGGGTTGGCTCGGGCTGGTTGATGTGCCGCACCCAGATATCCAAGTCGTCCTCACCCGCTCGATCCGACGAAAACGCGACGAGGTTTCCGTCGGGTGAGATCGCAGGGAGAAAGCTCATCCCGGCGTCGTAGGTCAGCCGATGAATCTCGAGCGGCGCCGGTGCCGCGGACCTGCCGGGGAGAACAAAGAACACCGCGGCGGCCGTGATCGCGACGAGAACCGCCGCCACCCCCACCGTCGTCCAGGAGACTGGTTTTCGTCGCGCCGGATGCCCGGGCACCACTTGCCGTCCCGACTCGGTGTCTTCCTTGAGATCCTCGAGGACCGCCCCGAGGTCCGACAAACTCTGCCAACGCTTTGCCGGTTCCTTCCGCAGACACCTCGTGACCGCGCGCTGCGCCTCCGGTGGCAGCGCGGGCGCGTGGCTCGTCAGCGGCTCGGGCTCCTCGCTGCGGATGGCGCCGACGGTCTCGATCATTGTGCCTCGCCGGAAGGGGTGGCGGCCCGTGAGCATTTCGTACAGCAGAACCCCGAATGCGAAGATGTCGCTCCGCGAATCCACCGCTCCCCCGACGGTCTGCTCCGGTGACATCCAGGCGATGGTTCCCAAGACGGCGCGTTCGCTGGTGAGTGACGCCTCATCTGGCGCCATGGTCGGTGCCTCGGCGTCGGAGAACGGGGTCTCCGTCAGCTTGGCGAGGCCGAAATCGAGCACCTTGATGCCGTCCGCCGTCACCATGATGTTCGCTGGTTTGAGATCGCGATGCACGATTCCGGCCGCGTGTGCTTTGGACAGCGCGTCGGCGATCCCGATGGCGAATGTCAGCGCTCGCCCGAGGCCGAGGCGCTTGCCCGCCAATATCTCCTCTAGGGTCTGGCCCTCGACCAATTCCATGACCATTACGTCCCGGCCGTCATACTCCAGGATGTCATGCACCGAGACTATGCCGGGGTGGTTCAAGGCCGAGGCGGACTTCGCTTCGCGGAGAAAACGCTCGCGTCGCTCGGGATCGGACGACATGTCAGCCGGAAGTAACTTGAGCGCCACATCCCGTCCGAGCACGGTATCCCGGGCGCGGTAGACCACGCCCATCCCACCCTGACCGAGCTTCTCGGTGACGCGATACCGGTCAATGGTAGTACCGATCATTTTGTTGCCTCGCTCGATGTGGGTGCGGATTCGAGTGTAGCGCTGAGGAGCATCCAGCGGCAAGGGAAATCTCGGCGCCGCCCACGGTCTCGAGGTCGTCGCAGGACCCTTCGTTCGCTCGTCCTACCGCGCCGAAGAGGCATTTCTGCGCGTGGTCAGCAGCTGACTCGGGATCAGTGGACCTTCTGAAAGCGCGGGCTCGGTGCCTGGCGGTGTTTCCTTCGCGTAGCCTGAGGCGCGGGGGTGACCTCGACCGGGGTGCCATTTGTTGCATTGTTCGGCGCCTCCGAAGCGCCAAGCCCAGGCAAAGCCTGGACGAACAATGCTACGGGTGGCTCCCTCGGGCAACCGCGATGAGATCATCATGTCGGTGGCGCGAAGAATGAAGGCATCCCGAAACGCCGGCCTTCTGGTCCGCCTCCGGCGGCCCAGCGTCGCACCATCGGTGTGGTCGCGCGATGGAAGAGTGGAAGGACTGCGACCACCCCGATGGCGCGCCGGCGGCCTGCCTCGTGGCGTGGACAGCCGCACCGGGACGATTGACCGCGCGGGTTGCCCGGTATGACATTGTGCGGAGGGTGGCGCGAAGCCGGATGGGCATCGCAGGCACAATGTCAGACCCGGCACGCCCCGGTGTGCGCCAGAAGTCTCGGTGGAATTGTGTGGTGACTGCCGCGGTGCGGGATGTGCTTTCGCTGCCCACGATCTGCGATGGCTATCTGCGTGATCTGCGGGCAATCTGCGATGGTGCTATCTCATCTGTGTCTATCTGTGTGATCTGTGGGCTTTGCGATGGTGCGATGGTTATCTGCGCCGATCTGCGCTATCTGCGGTATCTCCGGATGCGATGGTGTGATGATCCAGCATCCAGCATCCTTCGATTGCGATAGCGATAGCGAGAGCGAAGGCGATCGGTGTCGGCCTCGCACCGCTATACTCCCCACCATGGATGACGGATTCTTCATGACCTTCGAAGGCGGCGAGGGGACGGGCAAGACAACCCAGATTCACAGGCTGGCCGAACACCTGGAATCTCATGGCCACACGGTGGTCATCACCCGCGAACCCGGTGGCACTCCGGTGGCCGAGGCGGCGCGCGCGGTGCTGCTCGACCCGGCGCTGGAGCCCGACGGTCTGACCGAGCTCTTTCTTCTCGAGGCGGCGCGCCGCGATCACGTGGAGAACATCGTCGTCCCCGCACTCGAGCGTGGCGAGGTCGTGATCTCCGACCGCTACGCCGACTCGTCGACGGTTTATCAAGGCATGGTCCGCGGGCTCGGGGAGGAGTTGGTGATCCAGCTCAACCGGCTCGCGACCGGCGATCTCGATCCCGATCTCACCATCGTCTTCGATCTCGACCCGGAAGCGGGCGTCGGCCGTGCTCGATCGCGGAACGCCGAGGGGGATGGTTCGGAGAGCCGGCTCGATGACGAGCCCGCCGAGTTCCACCGGAGGGTACGCGACGGTTTCATTCGGCTCGCGGAACTCCACCCCGAGCGGGTCCGGGTGGTCGATGCGAGTGGTGATCCCGACGTGGTCTTTTCGAGAGTGGTCGCCGAGCTTCCCGAGGACTTCCGATGAGTGATCCGGTCTGGTGGTCCGACACCACCCTCAACCGTTCCCGATGGGGCGGGGTGGCCGAGCCGGTACTCGAGCGGATAGCCCTCGCCAGAGACCGCGATCGTTTTCCCCACGCGTTGCTTCTGATCGGACCGCGTGGCCTCGGTCGTGAGCTGACGGCCGTGGAGGCGGCGGTGATGTTGGCCTGTGATGGTGCCGCCGACCCTTGGAGTGTCACCCCCTGTGCCGAACGCGTTCGGAGCGGCGTCCACCCGGATGTTCGCGCGGTTCTCCCCCAGGGCAAGGCGGGCAAGATCAAGATCGAGCAGATCCGAGCCATCGCCGATGAAGCCAGGTCCCGTCCCTACGAGGCCCGGTGTCGGGTGTGGATCCTCGACGGCGTCGAAGCCGGGGGGTTCGTCACCGCGGCTGCCAACGCCTTCCTCAAGACCCTCGAAGAGCCACCGGCGCACGTCCGCTTGCTTCTCCTCGCCGAAAACCCGGGCGCTGTCCTCCCGACCATCCGATCCCGCTGCCAGCAACTTTCCCTGCCGGGTGCGTCGGCGGTTGCTGACTTCAGCGATGACGATGGCGTCCCCCCTGAGCTTGCGGGCGCCGCGCTCTCCGGGATCAAGCTGGACGGGCCGCTTTCCGAGGTCCACAGCGCCCTCCGAGCGGCCAGGGGTGGAGAACCGCGTCACCTCCTGCGTTTGCCGTACTTGATCGGAGACAAGATCAACCCGTTTGAGGTGGTTGCGACGGTGGCCACCGAGATGGCGACCGAGACCCAAGGCGATGATGGAAGCGAAGATCTTATCCGTCTCGCGGCCGATCTTCTTGCAACCGAGCGAAGGTGCCGGGCGCTCAACCTCAGCGTCGATCGCCAGTTGGTGGCGTGTCTGCTGCGGTGGTTTCAGGACACGTAGGTCGTGAGTCGCAAGTCGTGAGTCGTGAGTCGTAAGTCGTGAGTCGTAAATCGTAAGTCGTTGGCGCGACCTGCGTGTAGAACATTGCCTTTCCGGGAGTTGTCTCCGCCGGAATCAATGCGCGCGTAAACGAAGTCCGGTGGCACTCCCGGAGACCGTGAACCGAATTGCGATCCACGAATCACGACTTACGAAGCAAATCGGCGCAAACAACCTGTAAAGAGACACGTTCTTGCCGGCGCTGGCCTTGACCGTGGATTTCGTTGACCTGTACCTTTGTTGCCCCGTGTGCTGTGGAAAACCACACCATGCCGGGATGGAGATGAACTGTTGCTTCGAAACGGGAACCTGACAAGCACCATCGCCTTGGCCCTCGTGGTGATCTTCACCGCGGCGGGTTCGTCGATGGCGGGTTCTCTGGTGCTCTGTGTCGGATCCGACGGTCACGCCGATCTCGAACGTGCCTTCGAGAACTGTTGCGTCGAAGATCAGCGCGCCGGCCATGACAACGACTCGCCGACGAGCCTGGTCGACTCGTGTGGGAGTTGCTCCGATCTCGATCTGGATACGACGCCGCTGACCAAGCAAAGGCAACGCCTTGAAGCTCCGCACACTATCGTGGTGGGTGATTCCCTCGACGCGACCGTCTGCGCCACTTCGGTGGTGGCGGGTGCATGGGAGACCATCATCAGCCCCCCGGATCTCATCAGTATTTCCTCGGTCGTATTTCTGACCTGATTCTCCTCGAACAACCGATCTCAGCTTCACCGGCTCCAGTGCCGGTGGACGTGTTTCGCATTGATTGGTTCCTCGAGGAGAGAACATGTACACATTTACCAAGACAGTGGTTGTGGCGTCATTGGCGATGTTCCAGTTCGCCGCCGTTGACGCGGCACCCGGAGCCACGTCGCTCCACGGACCATCCGTTTCCGGTGATCTCGATCTGGCCGAAGCGCTCGCGTTGGCCGCCGAGCACAACCCCGGCCTCGCGGCCGCCGGCTACCGGGTCGAGGCGGCTGGTGCACGGGTGGTCCAGGCGGGACGGTGGGCCAACCCGGAGCTCGAGTTCGGGATCGAGAACTTCGGTGGCAGTGACGATCTCCGCGGTTTCGAATCCGCCGAGACCACCTTGCTGATCAGCCAGGACCTATGGATCGGCGGCAAGATCAAACACGGTCGCGAAGTCGCGGAGTCCGACTTCATGCTTACCATGCGGGAGCGCGAGTCCCTCAGACTCGATGTCCGAGGTGGGACCACCGCGGCCTTCTACTCGGTCCTCGCCGCGCAGGAGCGGCTGGCGTTGAAGAAAGAACTTCTCAGCCTTGCCCGCAGCTTTGCCGATACCGTGGATGCAAGGGTCGAGGCCGGGAAGGTCTCTCCCGTGGAGGCCACCCGGGCTCGGATGGAGGTGGCTGCAGTCCGTGTGGAACTGATCCAGGCCACGCGTGTGCTCGAGGTTTCCAGGGTCCGCCTGAGTTCCGCGTGGGGCGCCGCCACCGCCGATTTCCGAAGCGCCACCGGGGAGCTGCCCCGGCCGGGCGTTCGACCGGCCCGGGAAAAACTGCAAGAGCTCCTTGGGCAGTCTCCCGATATGCAGGTGCTCGACGACCGGGTGTTGCGCTCGGAGCGGGTTGTGGCGCTCGAGGACTCGTTCAGAATTCCCGATCTGAAGGTGGCCGCGGGCCCCCGCCGGTTCTCCGAAACCGGCGACTCGGCGTGGGTGGCTGGGATCTCCCTGCCTCTGCCGATCTTCGACAGCAACAAAGGGGCGCGCAGGGCCGCGGAGTTCGAGCTCGAGGGCGTCGCGCGGGACCGCCGGTCGGCAAGGGTCGAAATCGAAGTTGGACTCACCTCGGTGCTCGAGCGACTCGATGCCGCCGCGGAGGTGGCCACGGCGTTGGAGGCGGAGGTCGTCCCCGCTGCCTCGAGTGCCTTCGAGGCCGTCGAGATCGGTTACACCGAAGGTAAGTTCGGTTTTCTCGATGTCATCGATGCCCAACGAACCCTCTTCGATGCGCGTTCGATCCTCCTCGACAGCGTCGTGGAGTACGCCCTGGCGAAGGTCGATCTCGAGCGATTGATCGGGCAGAGCCTTGAGTCGAGAGACGCAACAACGCCGGCTGCGATTGCGGTAGAGCGAGGAGAAACAGAATGAGCACATATTTCGATCCAGGTTGTTGGGCCAGCGACACAGCTCTCCGTGTCACCCTGAGCACCGCCACGCCGCTTCGCGGCGCCTACTCATGGAAGGACACGAGTATCGAAGATTCATGTCATTCTGAGCGAACGAGTCCGCGAGAGAGTCGAAGAATCTCCCGATGGTGCGCGGATCGCTCCAACCTTCTGCGGGACGATGTTTGCTGGAGCGATCTCCCAACCCTGAGGAGATTCTTCGACTCGCTACGCCCGCTCAGAATGACAAGTGCTTTCTTCTTTGGGAGCGAGGGAGTTCAACTCACCACGCTCGCTCAGAATGACAGGCTTTCTGAAAGGTCGTCGTCTTTCTTGCCGCCGAGATCCAAGGGCTCTGGGAAGCTCCGAATGGCAGCCTCGCTGGTTGTCGTCATCGGGCTGAGCCTTCTCCTCGCCGCTTGTGGAGGAACGCCACCGTCCGGCGAGGTCACCGATGCCGAGGTTCACGATGATGACCACGGCGACGAGATGGTGGTTCACATCGAGGGCATGGACCTCGAAAAACTCGGGATCGAAGTGGCCACCGCCGGCCCGGGCCGGCTCGCGGTGACCGCCGAGCTTCCCGGCGAGGTCCAGGTCAACGGCGACCGGATGGCCCACGTCGCCCCTCGTGTGGGTGGGGTCGTTCGCGAGGTCAAGGTGAGCCTCGGTGATCTGGTCCGCAAGGGCCAGTTACTTGCGGTCCTCGACAGTCGCGAACTCGCCGACGCCAAGGCGACATATCTCGCGGCAGCCGAACGGCTCCGGATGGCCGATGCCACTTTCAGTCGCGAGGAGCGGTTGTGGAAAGGCAAGATCTCGTCAGAGCAGGACTATCTCGATGCCAGGCGGGACCGGGCGGAGGCTCGGATCGAGTTCCGTGCGACGCAGCAGAAACTCCTGGCCCTTGGCGTGACGGCGGATGCCATCGAACGGCTCCCCGACTCCCACGAGATCGCCCTCACCGACTATCGCCTGCTCTCGCCCTTTGACGGCACCGTGATCGATCGTCACATCACGCTCGGAGAGACCGTCGCCGCCGAAGACCCGGTCTTCACCGTGGCGGATCTCTCATCGGTGTGGATCGATCTCGCGGTCTATCAGCGCGAAATCGGCGCCATCCGATCCGGGCAGAGCGTCCAGGTGGAAACCAACCACGGCGATGAGGCCGAACTTGTGATCGACTTCGTGCAACCCCTGGTCGGCGAGGAAACTCGAACCGCTCTCGCGCGCATCATTGCCCCCAACACAGACGGACACTGGCACCCGGGATGTTTTGTCACGGCCAAAGTGACCACCGAGACGTCGATCGAATTTCCCGTCGTTGTGCCGGACACTGCGGTGATCCGGATGCCCGATGGCGATGACGTGGTCTTCGTAGTGAGAGATGACGGATTCGTTCCGGAGGAGGTGATCCTGGGAACGCGATCCGGCGATCACGTTGCCATCGAGTCCGGACTCGGGCCCGGGCAGCAGTTTGTGGTTCGTGGCGGGTTCAGCCTGAAGGCCGAGCTGGGCAAGGCATCGTTCGGCGACGGCCACGGGCACTGAGGGACGGAACCATGAAACGTCTCATCGACACAATTCTGGCGAGTCGTCTGCTCGTCGTCGTCCTCTCGGTGCTGGTCATGGCTGCCGGGTGGCTGAGCTACCGGGGACTTCCGGTCGACGCCTTCCCGGATGTCTCGCCGAATCTCGTCCAGGTCTTCACCGTCACCGAGGGTCTGGCGCCCGAAGAGATCGAAACCTATGTCACCTTCCCCGTCGAAGTGGCCATGAACGGTCTGCCCGGGGTGGAGAAGACGCGTTCGATCTCCAACTTCGGGCTCTCGGTGGTCAACATCTACTTCGCCGACGGTGTGGACATCTACTTTGCCCGCCAACTCGTCGGTGAGCGACTCAACGAAGCCCGCGAACAAATCCCGGATGGCTTTGGCGAGCCCGAGATGGGACCCATCGCCACCGGCATGGGTCTGGTGCTTTTCTATTACCTCGAGGACACCACGGGTTCATACAGCCTCGACGAGCTGCGGTCCATCCAGGACTGGCTCATCAAGTTCCAGCTCCAGACCGTTCCCGGGGTCACCGAGGTGCTCGGGATCGGTGGATGGGAGAAACAGTTCCATGTTGTCGTCGATCCG
>Ga0209344_10004638_pt1 | contig 12440 bp, 14 predicted proteins | sample Cruoilmetagenom6_FD_187293 | JGI IMG/M metagenome (GOLD analysis project Ga0209344, IMG submission 187293) | Oil polluted marine microbial communities from Coal Oil Point, Santa Barbara, California, USA - Santa Barbara Oil Seep Sample 6 (SPAdes)... | ecosystem: Environmental > Aquatic > Marine...
CATGGGGCGACCTGTCAAGATATGGGGGTGATAGAACCTACCCATTCAAACACGGTCGCGGGCTGGCGTGAGTGGGTTGCCCTGCCCGAAATCGGCGTTTCATGGATTAAGGCCAAACTCGACACTGGCGCGCACAGTTCTGCCATCCACGCGACGAAAATTGAAGAATTCGTCGGCGCTGACGAATCCGACTGGGTGAGGTTTACGGTCGTGCCGTGGCAGAAATCCGGTGACGACGCCGCTGTCGTGGAACGACAGATTCACGATCGTCGTGCCGTGCGCAGTTCCTCCGGTCACAGCGAGCACCGCATCGTCGTTCTTCTCCACGTTGAGCTCTTGGGGCAGACCGTCACAGCCGAGACGACTCTCACCGACCGCAGCGATATGGGGTTCCGGATGCTCATCGGCCGCGAAGCGCTCAGCCAGGGGTTCCTCATTGACTCAAGCGCGTCGTTCCTCGGCGGTCGAGCTCCACGAGCCGTCCGTCGCCGCAACCAGGGGCGCGCTTAGAGCAGGAAGGCCCGCTGCACCGCGGGAATACCACTGTCAGCGCTTTCCGAGGATGGTCGCAAGGAAACTGATTGCACTCTCAGCCGGTCTCGGTATCGTGGCGACATGAGCATCGATATCCCCACTCATAATGACCTTGTAGAGCTTTCGCAGAAGCGAAACAACGCCAGCATCTCGGTGTACATTTCTCCGGGATCGGGCAATGGCGCCACAGCGATCGGCAGAGATTCTGACGCTGCCCGCGTGGCCCTCAGGTCGTCTGTGACGCAAGCACTAGACGAGCTCAGTGAACTTGGTATCGAGAAAGCCGACCTCGATGTGATCGATCACGAGCTTACGAAGCTCGACAACGACACAGAATTTTGGGCTTCGTCAGCACATTCGGTGGCTGTCTTTAGTTCGCCTGAGTCGACGCAAGCTTTCCGATTGCGCAACGAGCTTCCTGCTCACGTTGCCACCGGCGACCGATTCGATCTTGGTCCCTTGTTACGCGCGACGACTTTTGGCCATTCGGGCTATGTCCTTGCGCTCACGCAGGGAAGCGTGAAGTTGTTCTCTCTCAATGCTGACGACTCAATTGTTGAACTCGCGTTGCCCACCTTGCCAGATGATCTCGGGATGTCTCTCGAAATTGCCGACAATGAGGGCAAGGCCGATATGCCTCGCGCCGATGGCGCCTTGGGGCCCAAGATCGAACTGCGCCGCTACTGCTCGCGGGTGCAAGAAGCGGTTCTCGACGTAATCGGGGACTCGGACTTGCCGCTCGTGCTCGCTGCTGCATCCGACCTGCAGCCGGCATATTACGAAGTGTCAACGTACAGCGCCCTCTTGCCGTCCGCCATTGGCGCGAATCCGAGCTCGCTGTCGACCGAGGATCTGGAGGAACGCAGTCGAGCAATTCTGGCAGAAAGCCATGCTGCGCAGCTGGAAGAGTGGCGTTCGCACTTCGGAGATAGGCAAAGCAATTCACTCGCGAGTTCTGAACTGAGTGAGGTAGCGCACGCAGCCACTGCAGCGCTCGTCGACACGTTACTGTTCGATCTGGCATCGGTTGACGAAGGCACTATCGACGAATACGGCAATGTGAAGTTCTCTAACGAACCGGGCCCCAGCAGTTATGGGATCGTCGATGAAATCGCCGCACGGGTATTGCGCACGGGCGGAACGATCAAGGCGGTTCGTAGTGAGGACCTACCGACGGACTCTCCCGTGGCGGCGACATTCCGGGGACCAATCTAGGTCGGTAGCGCAGCAAGAATTTGTGCCTCTTCTGCCTTCGTCAGCATGCGGGCTTGGAATGCTCGGGCACGACCGTGTCCGTCGCCAGCCAGCTAAGAGCTAGGGATCAATGTCGAATTGGCAGTCGAGCGGAACGAGTCACCGCGAAGTGTGGTGCTCACCTATCGCGCTGCTAGAAGAATTTCCTGAGAGCCCCGTGAACCTTGGTGCTATTCGCGCCTGACATCCGAGAGTTCGTCAGTCCCTTCTTCGACGCGACGAAGACGTCTTGCTCTTCAAGATTGAGGAGAACGGCTTCGGTTTCAGCTTCATGACGATGACGTTTATCGACGTTGCGGTATCGAAGGTAGATCACGGTGTAGAAAGCAAAACCCGAGAGCAAGAAAACGAGCCCCAGTCCCCCGGAGTCATCATCGGATGATCCTGCCGCGAAGATCTCGGTGCCTGCGGCCACCATCAGCGTGTAGTTGATCATCACACTCCCACCGCCACTAAAACCAGTCCAATCACGGTGCCAAATAGCTGAACGATTCCCGACACCAGCAGCAGCTTGCCTTGGTGCACAGGAACACTGCCCATTGTTTCTCCCGTGCGCCCATTAACGGCAACGTAATGCAGGAACGTCTTGCCGCCCGACTTCTTCTGCTGGTAGCTATAGAGCCACACCGGCAAATAGGCCGATACCCAGCGCTGCCCACGCACATCAACTTCTTCTGAATCCCAACGAACTCCGCGGTCGTAAAACTTGAGCGTGTCGTTCACCCGATGACGAGTGACATCAGCCGCTTGCGTGTGGGCAATGGGAGTCAACTGGTCGAGATTGCTGTCTCGACGCTCTGAGGTAAACCCCGACAGGTAGTTCGAGTCGTAGCGAACCGAGTTCTCGATGTCGAACGGCATGATCGTGTTGATGATGTTGTTCGAGTTCTTCGAGGTGTCCTGGTCAAGACGGTCGCTCGAAGACTCGACGGTGAGGTCGTTGACGTGGATGTCGAACTCGCGCATCACGTTATACCGATCAGCGTCGTACCGTCTTTGATCCTTGTCGCCGACTTTCACAGTGTACGAGCGAGTTTGGTGCTCGCCTTGACCCGTGAAGCGACCATGCGCGTTAATGTCGACCACCATGTAGGGCAGATAGACCCCCATAACGTTGTTGGGGTTGAACTCTCGTTTGAATTCCGGGTGGGCAAAGAACTTGCGCTTGCCGACAAACTTCGCGATGCGCTCGACGGCTGACGCCTTCTCAATCGTGAACGGCAGGATCATGTCGGGGACAGCGCCGTTATCCACCTGCTGGTTCATCGACAGAGTGTTTCGGCACCAATGGCAACGCGCTTGCGTGCTGTTGTTTGTATCAATGACAACCTCTGCACCACACGCACTGCACTTGAAAGTGAGCACTTCCTCGACCGAGGGGATGATGTCACTGGATCCGGAACCCACAACGATTCCCGAAAGCTTGCCAATGTCACCGTTGAGGTCGAAGGCTTCCAGCGCATTCTCCGCGGTCCACTCGAAGCGGCAAAATCCGCATCGGAGGTTTCCGCTGGCAACGTTGAGCGAAATCTCAGTTGAACCGCAACGGGCGCACTTCGTGAGGCCGTCTTCGGCTCCCTCATCGGTCCGGACGATGCGGGGAGTGTCCCCACCAGCATCCTCCTGCGCTACCGGCGCGCTGCCGCCAGTGTCGACAGACGCTGGCGATGTTGGAGGCGCTTCGGCCGCTACAGGAGGAGCAATCTCCGCTGCGGAGGGAGCCGCCTCAGGCACCGGAGCCGTGTGGCCAGTGTGTGGACTGTCTGCGTTGAGGTTGTCCATTGCCACGACCTGCTACAACCCGAGGACTTTAGCCTTGGCCGCCTCGTAATCAGCTTCGCTAATCAAGCCCTGGTCGAGCATCGACTTGAACTTTTGCAGTTTCTCCATGGGATCTTCTTCTGCGGGGGCCGCAGCTGCTGCAGCAGGCGCTGGCGCAGCATTCGGCTGCTGGAACCCGGCAGCCGCACCGCCAGCAGCGTTCATGCCCATGCCGAGGAACGCCATTCCTGCGCCGCCTCCGCCGCCACCCTCGTTCGATCCGGCGGCTTCGAAACCGCGGGCTGCCGCTTGCTGCATGAACGAGTTTCCGCGGGCGCCACCGAGGGCATCCGCCTTCTTCACATCGCTGAGCAGCGCGCGAGTGTCTTCGTCATATTCGATTGACTGAAGCGCGACTTTTTCGATCGTGAGACCGCGGTCGGTCGTCCACTGGTAGCCGTCGTCAACTGCCGCGCTGAGCGACTGAGCAAAACCGACGGCGTCACCCTGAATGCGCGCCATACGGTTCCCCTTGCTGGGGTCGTTCGTGTAATAGGAGAACGCAGAAGCAAGCGATCCGACGACCTCGTTGAAGAGCTGACTAGCTGCATCGTTGTCGAGATCGGAGAAATCGAACACCTTTGCATCGCTGTTGAGGTAGGTGAGGGGAACGAAATTCTTGACCAACAGGATGGGGTCGACGATCTTGAGCGTGTAGCTACCGCGAGTGATGGCTCCCACTTGAGTGCCCAGGTAGGCGTCATCCCAGTAGATTTCTGACTGGGTACCGAACTTGTTGTTCGGGATCTCCTTGAGGTTCACGTAGAAAGCCAACTGCTGTGATCCAGGCTGGCCACCAAACTTGAAGCGCTCCCACGAAGTCTTAACCGTGGAGCTGATGATGCCGTCGCCCGCGAAGAAGGACTCGGCGTTCTGATCTTCTGACGTGAAGATGAAACCGCCAGGCTCGCCGACGAATCCGGTGAGCTGGCCATCCTGGAACGTGACCAACCCATAGCCTTCAGGCACGACGATACGGCTACCGTTCGTGATGATGTTCTCAGAAGCCTTGGTGTTGGAACCACGACCTGCATTTGTTCCCTGCGCAACTGCGGGGAAGATCGCTGCGGTCGGCGCCAAGTGGGTCGGAGGGGTCAGAAAGTCTTTCCACTGGTCTGCGAACGTTCCGCCGATTGCTCCTGCGAAAGCTTTAATGAAACCCATTTATTTTCCCCATCGAGTCGTTGTTCAGGTCAACTGCTGTTCGAGCGCTCGGCAAGTGTTGAGTTCAACACCGCAGAAGTCAGCACATCAGCGGGTGACGATCACACAGCATCCTAGCCACAAAGCAGCGCGCTATGTCAGGAGTTAGACCAGAGACCGCGCAGCGACATCCTGGCGGAGATGCAGTCGGCACGGTGCTGACGACTAGATCCCGAGAGCCTTCGCCTTCGCCGAAGCGAACTCAACGTCGCCGAGAATGCCTGCCTCGTGCAATTCAGCAAGCTTCTCAATCTGCGAGAACGAGTCGAGTGCCGTCACGGGGCCGAGCAGCTTTTCTTTCGCCGCCTGAAACTCGTCGTCAGTGATCGTGCGGGTGTACTGCAAATTCTGCAGCTTCAGGAGGGCCTTGGCCGTTTCGGGGTCAGCGATCGCATTGATCTGAGCGCTTGCCGCTGATTCACCACTGGCCGGCGCCGCTTCGGGGCGCGGTTTTACTAGACTCCACATGTTTGCCGCGAAGCCAGCGATATTTGCGTCTCGCCTCTTTGCCTTCGCTTCTTTTCGCTCTTGAGCCAGTCGCGCTTCAACTTCTTGGGTAGACGGGCCCTTTCCCCGCAGGAAATAGACGGCAACTACGGCCGCTACGAGCGGAATTAGCACCGCGGCAACGATGTAGCCTCCCTGTCCGGTCTCTGAATATGCTCCGATCCCAAGGGGAAGCCAGCCGACACCCATCCAAATCGCAATGATCACTGCTACTCCGGATTTGGACGAGGCCGCAAACGGCTTACGGCGCGGTCGCACATCACCGGTCCATCTCGACCCCTCCCAATATCTCGTTCCACCAGTCGCGGGATCGGGGTACCAGCCTGGGGCGATGGGAACCGCGTCGCTCATTGTCACTCTTCTCGGTAGCGGTGCCCAGAGACGTCACGTTCGCGCCGCAGCAAAGCCGGCGTGAGCCTCATCACTGTCGCGCTCTGACGGAGCACCTTTCTGCACACTCTAGGGGCTGCAAGAGGCCGTGCGGATCGGGCGCGCAGTAACCCTCGCAGAGAAGCAGCGCCGGTGTGGGCTACCAGCCCATCGTGCCCGGAGGGCCTTTGAACGGACCAACGATGTTGGTGGTGATCCAGCCGCCGTAGAAATCACCAACTTGAGACGTCACACGCTCGCCGTCGATCTCGCACGAGTCCATCTGTCCCGGATAGAGCGCGACGCGGGGGCCCAGTGCGGCGAATCCTCGAGCGGGCTCGGGATAGTTCCATGCCGCACGGGCGGCCAGGACTCCCCCACCGACCACGTCAAAGTAGTGGGCTTCTCCTTTGAACTCACAGAAGCTTGTCCCTTCCACCGGTCGAAGTGCGCCGTCGACGAACGCCTCAATCGGGAGGTAGTAGACAGGGGGATGACTCGTCTCGAGCACGCGGACGGCACCATTGGTATCGGCGATCACTTCCCCACCGAGCCGCACTACTACGCGCTCGGAACGCGACTCCACTCGAGGAGGTCGCGGGTAGCCCCACACAGATTCTTGCCCGGCTTTGGGCGTGATGGGCTTCGGGCGGGGCAACGAACGCGGAAAACCTGCGGGAGTCATGACTTCATCCTTCCCTCCGACGCTGGGATGCTGCTGCAAGCACTGGGCTACTTCTGCAAGCACTGGGCTACTTCTGCAAGCACTGGGCTGCTCGTGCACGCGGTGGGTGCGCAGATCATCGTAGAGCCCACCTCCGTACTATTCCGCAGCCTCCGCATCGAGCGCTTGAGCATGTTCGATTCGTTCGTTGAGCGCCGCCAGAATGCGCGCAAGATCCATCGAGATCGCGGCAGAGGCGCCCATCGTCGTTGCCGACGCAGTGTCTTTGCGGTCGTCGATTTCCGCAGTGAGCTCAGCAAGGGCATCGGTCGCGGCCGAGTGGGAAGCACTTCGTGCGTCTTCGGAGTTCCAGTCGCGAAGCACTGCGGCGGCGGCCGCCAGAGCCTCGCTCAGTGCGGGCCGCAGTTCGGGTCTCAACTGCACTTTAATGGGGGTTCCCCACACTGCTCCCGTCAACACATCGGTGATGTCCCGCACGTGGAAGGTCACATTCTCGAGCGCAGCAAGCTCATCGTAATCCGCTTTCACATCTCGGCGGTAGCGGCGGGCTCGGGGGTTTGCTTTGCGACTTTCGTCAGCGAGGAGCACTGCTTCGCGCACCTGGCGCGAGACCGCCACGAGCGAGTTTTTGGCAGAGGCCCAGCCGTCACGTTCTGGCGGCCAACTTTCGGCGAGAGCCTCCGCGATGTCAGCGAGGTGATCGGCAAGCACACGACGGAAATTCGAGAGTTGTTGATCGACCGCGTTGTGGGTGAGCGCCGGAAAAACTAGTAGGTTGACCAGTAGGCCGACGACAATGCCTAGGGTGGCCTGCTCGAGGTAGCCGAGCGAATAGTCGTCAGCATCCGGCCCACCGATGATCAGCACAAAAAGTACCGTGACGGGAATGTATTCACGGTTGGCACCAAACCAGCCCGTAGCGGCGATGAGGGCCCCGAGGCCGACTGCCAGCGACATTGTGAGAACGCTCGGCGAACTAAAGATGATGACGGCACCGGCCAAGGCGATTGCTACGGCGAGGCTTCCGAGCGTTTGGGCAGCGTTTTTCATTGACCCCATGAGCGTGGGGTACATCGCCACGATTGCACCGAGGGGTGCGTAGTAGGGATAGTTATCGGCAACGCCAGGAAGGTAGGGCGCAAGCATCCAGGCTATGGCGACGGCGAGGCCGGTCTTGGCGGCCTGCATGATGCGGGTTCTCGTCACGCCGGACCTCAACCACCTGGCTGTTGCCGTGACCGGCTTCAAACGGTCTTTCATAGGGCGCATTCTGTCGTCTGCGATCCTGAGCGCTTGGCTTGTTTCACGCATTAACCGCGATTTCGGTCGTTTCCGGCGAAGGCTCTGGATGCTCGACCCTCACGCGATCGGGCCTAAAGCCGTGCTCGACGCCCCACAGCACCGCGTTGGTGCGGCTTGTCACTCCAATCGCTCGGTAGCAACTGCGAATGTAGGTCTTGATTGAGTTAATCGAGAGGTGAGTGCGTTCGGCTATTTCCAAGTTCGACAGGCCCTGCGTGATGAGGGCAAGCACTTCTGCTTCGCGTTCGGTAAGGCCCTCTTCGCGGCCAGGCCAGTCACCGGCCACAACGGGGCGAGCGTTCAGGCCGAGGTGCACCGGTTCGCTCTTCGCGTGGATTGCCTCAAGCGCTGCCACGAGCTTGGCTGCGGGCAACCCTTTCGAGACGTAGCCGTCGGCGCCATTGCGCAGAACCGCGGTGACATGCGCCGGGTCGAGGTTCCACGAGTACACGACGACCGAGCCGACCGAAGCGTTGCGAGCAAGCTGATGCACTGCGGCGCTGTCGCCCTGAGTGCCAGCGAACGTGTCGTAGAGAGCAATGTCGACATGCTCGTCGACTTGCTTATTAAGGTCGAGTTCCACCACGCGGATGCGGTTGCTGTACGAGCGCAGCATCCCCACGACGCCACGCGCGACAACTTCATAATCGTTGACGAGAGCAACGCGCAGAGGATTCATGTCTCCACGATAAGTCTCTGCGTGGGACCGTGGGGGAAAGTTCACCCCTAGGGGTGAAGTCTCGCAGCGTGCATCCAGAATATTCTCAGCCTGTGGCGTGCCGGCCGCTCTACGCCAGCGCTGGCAGGCACGCCACGCCACCCAACTCCCCCACACGATTAGGAACTCTCATGAGTGCATCAGACAAGTTTGACAACGCTGCCGAAGACGTCACGGGCAAGGCTAAAGAGGCAGCGGGAAAAGCTACCGACAACGAAGAACTTGAAGCTGAGGGTCGGGCCGATCAGGCCGAGGCAGACCTGAAGAAGGCCGGCGAGAACGTCAAGGACGCACTCTCGGAATAGCCTTCAGGGCTTCTAGCACACTCCCCCACACTCTCGTTCCGAAAGGCACACTATGAACACTCTTCTCATCATTGTCGCGATCATCGCCGTCATCCTCCTCCTCACGGGCGGACTGGTTCAGTCTCTGAACTTCCTCCTCTGGGTCGGAGTCGTCCTCGCAGTGCTCGCAGTCATCGTCTTCCTTGCTCGCAAACTGACCGGTGGACGCGTCTAACCGCAGCATTTTGTAGAGCCAGCAGGAGCAGTTCATCGCGACCTCCCCAGAACGCGATGAACTGAACGAGTGGCGCTCAACCTGCGGGTTGGGCGCCACTTTCTGTTTCCCGGGGCGAGGCGAACGTGACCGCAGCAGCGGCATCCGAGGCTCTGAACTTATTTCGCAGCCACCCCGACGTACACCGTGTTGGACGACACCCCGCCCGTTAACGCATTGTCAAAGTCAACGACATAGGCTGTTGGATTCTCGAAGACCTGCCCGAGGCTCTCCATAAACTCGTCGTCGGCCGGGTCATCTGACCAGAGCGCAAAAACGCCGCCGTCGGTGAGGTGCGCCCGCACACGCCTAAGACCGTCGACGGTATAGAGGTCGGCGTGGCTGGGATCGAGCTGGTGGCGGGGCGAGTGGTCGACATCCAAAAGGATCACGTCGTACGGTTCTGTCGGTGCGGCCCGCATGACGGCGAAAAAGTCGGCGTGCGTGAGCGTGGTGCGGCTGTCACCCGTGAGCTCCGCGGATGCCGGGAGCAGGCCACGATTGTGCCAGTCGATAACGGTGGGCAGGGCATCGATCACTTCGAGCGACGCGACCCGCGAATCCGCGAGGGCGGCGACCGCGGTGTAGCCGAGGCCGAGGCCGCCGTTGACGACGCGCAGGTTTTCGCCGCTGGCGGCAGCAAGCCCGAGGTCGGAGAGCGCAATTTCGGCGACGGTGAAGAGGCTCGACATGAGGTATTCCTCGCCGAGCTTCACCTCGTAGACATCAACGTCAAGCATGGGTTCGCGTCGACGCCGCAGCGTGAGTTCCCCCATCGGGGTCTCTTGAAAGTCGAGCTCTTCGATGCGGGAGATAGCCATGGGTTGAGCCTACGTGCTGTCAAGCGACTCGCCCGATGCTCATCGAGCAGTAGTTAGTAGCTCGTGCTTCGCGCTTAGGCGTGGACAGTGTTGCGCAGCAGCTCGCGCTCGTGCGGCTCAAGAGTCGCGACGAAGTGCAGAATCGCGGTCGCACGATCACGACTTGTCGCGAGGGCAATTTCCATCAGTCGTGCAGCATGCTGTTCTCTCGTGCACCGTGCCGAGTAGGTCACAGAGCGACCGTCACGCTCAGAGATGACGAGCTCTTTGCGATCGAGGTTTGCGAGCACGGTCGCGATGGTCGTGTAGGCATGCCGAGAACCCAGTGCCGTGATCACTTCGCGAATAGTGCCGGGCCCCGAATCCCAGAGCGCGTCCATCACATGCTGCTCAAGCGTTCCGAGCGGTAACGGTCGGCAGGGTGCATCCACTAGCGGCTGCTCATTCATGCGGTCGCCAGGTCGCGCTGGGCAGACTGGGCGGGCACCGGGCACGCAACCTGTCCTCGGAGCCGCCAGACCATCGCGACCGCAGAGAGCACGAGCGCGCCCACCGCGAGAAAGGGTTGCACGGGCGCAAACCACGTGAGGGCTCCCGAGTAGCCGAGCGCCAGCAGCGCGATCTTGTTACACACGGGGCAACCGACTGCGAACCAGGCCAGCATGCTGCCGGCGAGGGCGAACCGGCTCGTACGGCGTTCCTCTTGATCACCGGATGCCTGTACAGGGCCGGCGGCAGCGGCATCCAGATCAGTAGCTTGGGTGGGTTGTGTGCGCGACGCGGCTGCCGGCGTGCGGTTGCCGGAGGGGCGAACGTAGGTGGCGATCAGCACGCCAGTCATGGCAGAGGTGATGATCCACACGGGATAGTTCCACCAGACGGGCGGGATGTCGCGCGAGAAAATGCTGTTTGGAATGAGAACCGTGGCGATTCCAATGACGAAACCCACGAGAATCGTCGCGCCTGCAGCGGCCAGAATCTGTCGAGCATTCCACGCGGTGAGCGCTTGCCCCGCGAAGACTAGAGACTCTTTCAAGGCCCGACCCCAGCGACGGTTTCTGTTCATGGTTACCATGATGCCCGATCCATTACTATCCCGCATAGTCGACTAGGTGTGGAAGTTGGTGTCACGCCGAGAGGATCATGAATGAGCGACCACGCAAACCCGACCGAAACGAAACCACGTCGAAAGCGGGGGTGGCTTGTTCCGACCGGCATCATTGTGATCGCGGGACTCCTGTTGGCCAATGTGGTGCTGCAGTTGCGACCCGACCAGCCCGCAGCAGCTCCCGCCAACGAGTCAGCCGAGAGTAGCGCGGCACCCGCAGAAGCGCCCGATCTCACGGTCTACGAATATCGTGACGCAAACGATGTTCACGCTGCCGGCCCCGTCGACGCTCCCGTCGGGCTCATCGTTTTCTCCGATTACCAGTGCCAGTACTGCGCGAAGTGGACCACTCAGACGCTGCCCGTCATGCTGGAATTCGCCGAAGCCGGCGATCTGCGCATCGAGTGGCGCGACATCAACATGTATGGCGAGGCCTCCGATCGCGCCGCTCGTGCCGCCCACGCTGCTGGACTCCAGTCCACGTTCTGGGAGTTCCACACCGCGCTCTATCCAGACGGGAACCACCGCACCGAGGCCGAACTCAGCCGAGAGGCGCTTGTCGCAACCGCAGCCGAGCTCGGGCTCGATACTGAACAATTTGTGGCAGACATGAATTCTCCTGCTGTTGCCCGCCTTCTTCGCTTCCACGGTGGGTACAAGCTTCAGCTGCTCGTGCACGGCGGGGTCTTCTATCTCGGCCTCGCCCTTACCCTCGTGCCCTTCGGTTTGGGTCTGGGCGCACTCGGATCATTCTTCATTAGCGAACGTGGCCTCATCATTGCGATCACGGCAGTGGTGCTCGTGGTGCTCGGTGTCGCCCAGATCTTCGGATTCGGGTTCGATCTATTCCGCCTCCTTCCGGGCGCCACAAAGCTGCAGGAGTCGGCATCCGCTCGCACGGGTCTGCTTCACACTCTGCTCCTGGGCGCTGTGGGTGGCGTCGCAGGGTTCTGCGCCGGACCAATTCTGGGCGCAATTCTCACTCTTGCTTTCGGCCAAACCAACCTCTGGAACGCGGGTGCGCTGCTCGCCGTTTACGGCCTCGGCATGGTCGTGCCGCTAGTGGTTATCGCGGCACTGTGGCAAAAATTGAGCGCCCGCAGTCGCCGTGCGCTGCGTGGCCGCACATTCAGCGCGCTCGGTCGCGAATTTCACAGCACGTCGGTCATCACCGGGGTTCTCATCGTCGCCGTTGGTGCCCTCTTCTGGTTCACCAACGGTCTCGTCAGCCTGCCGAGTCTCATTCCGACCGATGTGTTGGTGTGGTTCCAGGAGCGCGGAAGCGTGCTCTCGAACCCCATCATCGACGTGGTCGCGATCATTGCGGCTGCCGCGATCGCTCTCACCGTGTGGGGTGTCAGTCGTCGACGGAACGGCTCGACGCAACCGCAGGAATCAGTTGACGAGCAGTGACAACCACAAAAATGATCAGCAGCACAAAAATGGTTCCGTCAGCGGCGATGTAGAAGTAGTGCCACAGTGAGCCGGCAGTTTCGTGACCAGCGAGGAGTGCATCCGTTCTCGCATTGAGCGGCGGGCGGATGACGAAAATCTCGGTCA
>Ga0209344_10004639_pt1 | contig 12440 bp, 12 predicted proteins | sample Cruoilmetagenom6_FD_187293 | JGI IMG/M metagenome (GOLD analysis project Ga0209344, IMG submission 187293) | Oil polluted marine microbial communities from Coal Oil Point, Santa Barbara, California, USA - Santa Barbara Oil Seep Sample 6 (SPAdes)... | ecosystem: Environmental > Aquatic > Marine...
CACGGTCATGTCGACCGGGTCCCAGTTCACCACCGCGTTCTTGCGATAGACCAGACCCTTGTCGAGCATGTCGATGAACATCGCCTGCTGCTGGCCATAGTATTCGGGATCGCAGGTCGCGAATTCGCGACTCCAGTCGATGCTGAGGCCCAGCGGCTTCATCTGGGCGCGCATGTCGGCGATATTGTCGTAGGTCCATGTCGCCGGATGGCCGCCGCGTTCGATGGCGGCATTCTCAGCGGGCATGCCGAAGGCGTCCCAGCCCATCGGGTGCAGCACGTTATGCCCGGTCGAGATCTTGTAGCGCGCGATCACGTCGCCCATCGTGTAGTTGCGCACATGCCCCATGTGGATCCGCCCCGAGGGGTAGGGGAACATCTCAAGCACGTAATACTTCGGCTTGCTCTCGTCGCGGGTCGCGGTGAAGACGCCGGCCTCATCCCAGGCGCGCTGCCATTTCGGTTCGACCTCGGCGGTGTTCAGGCGGGACATGGGATCATTCTTCCTTTGGACATGGAAACGCCGGGCTCGGGGGCCCGGCGCGTTGATACGTCGTCGCTGATCGAAGTGCTAGAGGTTCGAGTCGGCGATCCGCAACTGCCGGGCGCGGGTCAGGATCGCATCCTCGACGGCGCGGGTGGTTTCGCGCGACGCGGGCCCCGAGCGGGTGCGGATGGCGACATTCAGCGACCGCGCGTCCAGCGCCGGGTCGCGGACATAGACCGTGGCGCGGTAGGCGCGGTTCGATCCGGGGGGCGTGCCGTAGCCCATGACGATCACGCCCGAGAAGGGATCGACCGACTCGATGGGCAGGAAGTTCAGCACATCCTGCGCGGCGCTCCACAGGTATTTGTTCACCTCGACGGTGGTGTTCGGATCGTCCTTGTTCTGGAACAGATCAAAGATCGACTCGCGCTTGGGTTGCAGAATGCCGTTGGCTTCAAGCTGCTGCTGGGCGCGGCGCTGGTTCAACTCGTAGGCGTCCGCATCGGGCGTGCCGAAGGGGCCGGAATTGCCGCAAGCACTCAAGGATGCCAGCAGGCCAATCAAAAGCAATGTCCGCAATACCATCGGTCCCGTCACCTTATGCCTTGTGAAGCTCATGCCGGTGTAACTTAGCGGAATCAGGGCGACAAGGGTTTTCCCCGTTCCGCCGTGGCAGAAGGAAAGGGCCGACCCGGGACCGGACGAGCCGCAGGCGGACGAGGCGACGAAACGCCCTGCCACGTCGACGTCCTTATATCCGCGAGAAATCACTGTGGCAAAGCTGCACCATCGAACGGGACTCTCCGGGGTGGTCGTCCGGGCATGTTGCATTGAATGCGGCAAAGGGGGATGAAGCAGCATACTCAATTCGGAGACGCTGGATTGAGGTGCACCTTTTAACGTAATGAGGGAAAACCATGAAAAAGGTTCTCTTTGCTTCCACGGCTCTGGTTGCCACCGCTGGTGTCGCAGCCGCCGATGTTGCAGTCAGCGGCAAAGCCGAAATGGGTATCTTCGGCGGTACCGCAATTGAAACTCAGTTCTTCCAGGATCTGGACGTCACGTTCAACATGTCCGGCACCACCGACAACGGCCTGACCTTTGGCGCGTCGATCGACCTGGACGAGTCCTGGCAGGGCACGAACGGTGCTGCACCCAACGGCGCTCTGGCAAACAACGCTGATGACGGTGGCGCAAGCATCTTCATCTCGGGCAACTTCGGCACGCTGACCATGGGCGACACCGATGGCGCCATGGACTGGGCCCTGACCGAAGCATTCAACGTCGGCAACCCCGGTTCGCTGGGCGACGAAGAAACTTCGCACACCGGTGCTCTTGGCGCGTATCTGGACGGTGACTACGACGGTCAGATCGTTCGCTACGACAACACTTTCGGCGACTTCGGCTTTGCCGTGTCGATCGAAGCTGACGACACCGCCCCCGTCCGTGACCTGGGCTACGCCGTTGGTGTGAAATACAACCTGGACCTGGGCGGCACCACGATCGCTCTGGGTGTTGGTCATCAGCGCGCCACCTACACCGTCGGTGCGGCCAATGTTGATGGCGACATCACCGGTATCTCGGCTACGGCCAAAATGGCTGCTGGCATCTCCGCTGGCGTCACCTACAGCAAGTTCGAGAACGCTGGTGGTGTCGCAGTCTTGGACGGCAACCACGTCGGTGTTGGCGTTGGCTACTCGATGGGCGCGATCTCGCTGCACGCCAACTACGGCAAGTACGATTTCGACAACAACACCGAGGTCAAAGGCTACGGCGTGTCCGCTGGCTACGATCTGGGCGGTGGCCTGAAGCTGCTGGCCGGCTACGGCAACTCCGAGGCGACTGGTGTTGCTTCGACCGACGCTTACTCGGTCGGCGCATCCATGTCCTTCTGATCCCAACCGGATCCGAAGTCATAGAGAGGAGCGGGCCCTGGCCCGCTCCTTTTCGTTTGAGGGGTGCCGATTTAACAAAGGCGCCTGCCAAGGTGACCCTCGCCGCAAGCCACCTGCCCATGCCCCGCGCATCGTTCGACACAGGCCCGCGCCCATGCTAGGCGGGACAGGTCCGGCGCCCGAGACGGCCCCCGAAACGGCCACCGCGACGCCACTCCGCATGAACGAGCCGCGCCGATGATCCCCGTCAATCCCGCCCAGATTCCCGCGCTCTACAAGCAAGCCACCGGGCTCCATGCCGCCGGACGCCTTGATGAGGCCCGCGCGATCTACAACCGCATTCTGATCGCCAACGCCCGGCTGGCCGAGGTGCATTTCCAACTGGCACGACTGGACGCGGCACAGGGCAATCCGCGCCTTGCGCTGGAGGGGTTCGAGAAGGCGCTGACCCTCAAACCCGCCGAGGCTGCCATCTGGGCCGAAGCCGCCCTTGCCCTGCGCGATCTGGGCGACGCCGGTCTGACGCGCGGCTTTCTCGCCCGCGCCAAGAAGGCCCGTCTGGACCCAAAGGCGCTGCTGTCCATTCAGGACCGGCTGAAACCCGTGGCGGGCGGGGGCAAAAGTGCTGCCAGCCGCGCCGACATGGGCACCGCCGACCCGCGCAAGCTGAAAGCCGCGATCGACGCGCTGAACGCCGGGCGCCCGGCGCAGTCGCGGCAGCGGATCGAACCGCTGCTTGCGGCATCCCCCAAGGCCGCAGGCCTGCACAACATCCTGTCCGCCACGCTGGCCGCCGAAGGGCGCACCGCCGACGCGCTGGCCGCCCTTGACCGGGCCATCGCCCTTGCCCCGGATTATGCCGAGGCCTATGCCGCGCGGGGCCGGCTGCTGAATACGCTCAGACGCCCCGACGACGCGCTCGCCGCGTTGCGCAAGGCTTTGTCGCTCTTGCCTAATCTGCATGTGGCATGGGTCGAGATGGCGCGGCTTCTGGCCCGGCGCGGCGATGCCCGTGGCGCCCTGCGTGCGGCTGGAAAGGCGGCGGATCTGGCCCCGCCCGACGCGCCGTTTCTGCGCCTGATCGGCGACCAGCAGATGCTGGAGCGTGATTTCGTCGCCGCTGAAGGCACGTTCCGCCAGCTTGTCGCCATGCAGCCGGACACCGACGCTTACCTGCGACTGGCGCAGGCGCTTGGGCGGCTGGGCCGCTCGGACGCGGCGCTGGCGATCTACGATCGGCTTCTGGCGGACAAGTCGCTGGACGCGAGCGCCCCGCCGCCGGGCCGCCCCGAGACGCCATCGTTGACCGTGATGGTGATGGAGCAAAAGGCCTCGCTGCTGCAAACCACCGGCGCGTTTGATAAGGCGCAAGAGCTGTTCCTGCGCGCGCAGACCCTCGCCCCGCTCAACACCGGTCTCTTTCGCGAATATGTCCTGACCCGCAAGTTCACCGAACCAGAGCCCGTGATCGAGCGGATGCAGGCGATGTTCGCGCGCCCCGACCTGAACGATACCGACCGCATGAACCTGGGCTTCGGCCTTGCCAAGGTGATGGAGGATCTGGGCCGACATGACCGCGTTATGGCCTATCTGCACCCCGCAAACGCGGCGGCGCAGCGGCTTTATCCGTTCGACATGGACCAAGAGGTGGCAACGGTTCGCAGCATGACGGCCTCGATGCGAAGTCTTGCGCCGGACGCCCGCCCGCCCTCGGATGCCAGCGATCTGGCGCCCATCTTCGTCACCGGCATGCCCCGGTCCGGCACCACGCTGGTCGAGCAGATTCTGGCCAGCCATTCCACCACCCAGGCCGTCGGAGAGGTGGGGCTGGCCGCGCGGGACGCCGCCCGCCTGTTGTCCCGGCCCGAGGGCGGGTTTCGCCCCGCCGACAGCCTGACGGCAGAAGAAATTACCGCCTTCGGGCACCAGTATGGCCGGGCGCTGCAAGGCGCCGGGATCGATCCCGACGGCGGGCGGGTGATCGACAAGTCGATCCAAAGCTACCGGGTGATGCCGCTGCTGCGGCTGGCGATGCCCCGGTCCCGTGTCGTCGTCGTGCGCCGCGATCCCCGCGACACGTTGCTGTCGATCTACCGCAACAGCTTTCCGCCCGGCACCCATGAATATGCCTATGATCTTAAGACGTTGGGCGCCTATTGCCGGCTGTTCGATCAGACCATCGAGGCGTGGCGCCGGCAGTTTCCCGACTGGTTCATCGAGATCGCGTATGAGGATCTGGTCGCCGACCCGGAACCCCAGATCCGCCGCCTTCTGGCCGCCTGCGATCTGCCGTTCGAACCGGGGTGTCTGGCCTCGCACAGGTCCAAGCGCGATGTGCGGACACTGTCGGTTTACCAAGTCCGGCAACCGATCTATGCCTCGTCGGTGAAGGGCTGGGAACGCTATAAGGATGATCTGGCGCCGATGCTGACCGCGCTGGACGCCAAGGAGGATGACGATGTCGCTGACTGAGATTTCGGCCCGCGTGGCCAAGGCCGAGAAAGCCGCCGGTCGCGCCCCCGGATCGGTGCGGCTGATCGCCGTGTCGAAGGTGCAGCCGCTGGACCGGGTCGAGGCAGTGCTGACCGAAGGCCACCGTCTTTTCGGCGAAAATCGCGTGCAGGAGGCCGCCGACAAATGGCCCTCCCTCCGCGACCAGTTCGACGGGGTCGAGGTGCATCTGCTGGGGCCGCTCCAGACCAACAAGGCGCGTCAGGCGCTGGATCTGTTTCAGGCCATCCACTCGCTGGACCGTCCGAAACTGGCCCGGACGCTGGCCCGGTTGGCGCAAGAGGAAGGGCACTGCCCCGAGCTGTTCGTGCAGGTGAACACCGGCGCCGAAGAGCAGAAGGCCGGCGTGTTGCCCGCCGACGCCGACGCCTTTATCAAGGACTGCCGCGATCTGGATCTGCCGCTGGCCGGCCTGATGTGCATCCCGCCGGTCGACGAAGAGGCCGCGCTGCATTTCGCGCTGCTGGCCAAGATCGCCGAGCGGAACGGATTGCAGGGCCTGTCGATGGGCATGAGCGCCGATTTCGAGAAGGCGATCGCCTTCGGCGCGACCCATGTCCGCGTCGGCTCGGCGATATTCGGAGAGCGGACCACCACCGGCTGAGCCACCCAGCCAAGGTCAGCGGCCTAAGCCCGGGGCCGCACCCAAAGCCGGGTGCCGGGTCTGATCCGGGCCGCGATCCACAGCAGGTCGGGGCGGGCGAAGGCCACGCAGCCCTCGGTCGGAAAGCCGGGGCGGCGCCAGCTATGCAGGAAGATGGCCGAGCCTTTGCCCGGCGTGGCCGGCGTCATGTTCCAGTCGGTCAACAGGATCAGATCGTAAAGCGGATCGGCGCGGCGCAGGGTCTCGTGCCCGAAAGGGTGGGGGGCCTTGACCGGTTGGTTATAGTCCGGGTCCGCCACGTCGTCGGACCACAGATCATTCGGCCCGATGGGCTCGGCCCAGTCGGCGGGGGGGCGCAGCCGGTCTGGCCGGTAAAGCATGCCGGTGATCCGGTGCAGACCCAACGGCGTGGCGCCATCGCCCTCGCGCTTGTCGCGGCTCAGCCCGCCCCGCCCGATCACGCAGGGGATACGGCGGCCCAGAAACCGGCAGCCCGTCGGGGTGACGACCAGATCCTCGGGCGTCGGAAGGCTCATAGCAGATGCCCCGATTTGGCGGCCTTGGTGGCCAGATAGTCCTTGTTCAGCGGGTTCTGCCCCAGTTTCAGCGGCACGCGCTGGACGACCTTGATGCCCTGCGCCTCCATCATCGCAACCTTGGCGGGGTTGTTGGTCATCAGACGCACGGCGCCGAAGCCCATCTTCTGCAAGATCGCGGTGCCGATGCGGAAATCCCTCTCGTCATCTTCGAACCCCAGCCGGTGGTTGGCCTGCACCGTGTCGAACCCCTGATCCTGAAGGGAATAGGCCCGCATCTTGTTGACCAGACCGATGCCGCGCCCCTCTTGGTTAAGGTACAGCAACACGCCCGCCCCTTCGGCCCCCATCTGGGCAAGGGCCCCGCGCAACTGCGGCCCGCAATCGCATTTCAACGAGCCCAGCAGATCGCCGGTGAAACAGGCCGAGTGCAGCCGGGCCAGAACCGGGGCGGAGCGGTCGGGCTGGCCGATTTCGATGGCGTAATGCTCTTCAGACCCATCCTCGGGGCGGTAGACGTGCAGGCGGGTGTCGGTGGCGGCGCCAAGGGGGACGCGGGCGCTGACGACCTCGTTCAGCAGGGCGGCGGTGTCGTCGATCTGGTCCAGCGAGATGCGGATCAACTCGTGGTCGGCGGCAAACCGGGCGGCGTCGCCGGTGATCGGCGCGGTCACGGCGGCGGGCAGAAGCCGCGCGCCCTTGAGCAGTGCGATGGCGGCGCGGTGCGCCTCGGCAGAGCCGTCGCGGCGGGTGGTGAAGGGCCCCTTCATCGGCGCGATCAGATCGTCGGCGGGGTCGGCCACCTGCGCCACCCATTTCAGATCCGCGCCTTGCGGCACCTCGATCCGGGCGACGTCGCCGTCGTAGGCGCGGGCCTTCAGCGTGGCGGCGCGGCGGCTGGTGACGGCAAGCGTCAGCGGTTGACCCATTGCCAGAAGGGCACGCCAGCGGTCGGCCCCCAGCGTCTCGGCCGCCGCCGCCAGCAGACCCTCGCCAGCGTGGTCCAGCACCACGGGCACCCCCATGCGCAGGTCGGCCCGGGCGCGGGCCAGACGTTCCGTGATGCCGGGGGAAAGGCTCATGTATGGGTCCGTCATGTTGCGGATCTTGCGGGTGATCCTGTCAGCAGATGTAATGGAACGACGACAGATATGAAACAATAGGCCTTTTTGCGACACGTCCGCGTGAACCTGTTGCAGCAAAGCTTGAGGTTGGGCCGCGACGACAACACCTTCCAGCCCAGCAATTGCCCGTGACGTATCAAGTGCCCAAGGGAGGACACGATGAGCAACGTAAAGAAGATCCTGCTGGTCGACGACGACGACGATCTGCGCGAAGTGCTGAGTGAACAGCTGGTGATGACCGAAGATTTCGAGGTCGTCGAAGGCAACAGCGGCCAATCCGCGATGGAGCGGGTGAAGGAAGGTCTGTTCGACCTTGTGATCCTAGATGTGGGCCTGCCCGACACGGACGGGCGCGAGTTGTGCCGCCTGCTGCGCAAGCAGGGGGTCAAATGCCCCGTCATCATGCTGACCGGCCATGACAGCGACGCCGACACGATCCTTGGTCTGGACGCGGGCGCCAATGACTATGTGACCAAGCCGTTCAAGTTCCCGGTGCTTCTGGCCCGCATCCGCGCCCAGCTTCGCCAGCATGAGCAATCCGAAGACGCGGTGTTCCAGCTTGGCCCCTATACCTTCAAGCCGTCGATGAAGATGCTGATCGACGAGAGCGACCGCAAGATCCGTCTGACCGAGAAAGAGACCAACATCCTCAAGTTCCTGTACCGCTCGTCCGAGGGCGTCGTGCCCCGCGATGTGCTGCTGCACGAGGTCTGGGGCTACAACGCCGGTGTGACCACCCACACGCTGGAAACCCACATCTATCGCCTGCGCCAGAAGATCGAGCCTGACCCCTCGAACGCAAGTCTGCTGGTGACGGAATCGGGCGGCTACCGGTTGGTTGCCTGAGCGGGTTTTTACCTCGCCCGGAGGGGCGGGGAACTTTCGGGGGCCCGGCCTCGTTAAGCTGTTGAGAGATCCCGTCTCATGTCCGGGTTATGACATGAACCTCCCTGTTGGACTTGCCCCGGCCTTGTGCCGGGGCTTTTTTTATCCGATCACCTGTGGTGAACCGCGCCCGATAACGGTCCCGAACGGGGGCCGATCCCCGCGCGAAACGCCCCGCAGGAGAGCCCGCCCCATGTCCTTTACCCTTGCCACCTGGAATATCAACTCGGTCCGCCTGCGCGAACCCATCGTGTCGCGCCTGCTGCAGGAAGACGCGCCCGATGTGCTGTGCCTTCAGGAATGCAAATCCCCCGTCGAAAAGATCCCGGTCGAGGCGTTCCGCGCCCTTGGCTACCACCACATGGTCGCGCGGGGGCAAAAGGGGTATAATGGGGTGGCGATCCTGTCCAAACTGCCGATCGAGGATGCGGGCGGGCACGACTTTGCCACGCTGGGCCACGCCCGGCACGTGGCGGCCAAGCTGGAAAACGGCGTCACGGTCCACAACTTCTACGTCCCCGCCGGGGGCGACATCCCGGACCGCGAGCGCAACGAGAAGTTCGGCCAGAAGCTGGATTACCTGACCGAGATGCGCGACTGGTTCCATGCCGAGGCGCCAAGCAAATCGGTGCTGGTGGGCGATCTGAACATCGCGCCGCGCGAAGACGACGTCTGGGACCACAAGAAGCTGTTGAAGGTCGTCAGCCACACCCCGGTCGAGGTCGAGCAGCTTGCCCAGACACAGGACGCGGGCAAATGGGTGGACATCACCCGGCAGGATCACCCCACCGGGCAGCTTTATTCCTGGTGGTCGTATCGCGCCCGCGACTGGGACGCGGCGGACAAGGGGCGGCGGCTGGATCACGTCTGGGCCACGCCCGATATCTCGGCGGCGGGACACTCCAGCCGGGTGCTGCGCGACGCCCGTGGCTGGGAGAAGCCATCGGACCACGCGCCGGTCTTTGCCAGTTTCGATCTTTGACAAAGCTGGCCGCGCTCCACATATAAGGCGACGGGGCCCGGACGCGGGCAGATGCAAGACGACAGCCAAGCGGAGTGGTAGGACATGCTAGAATTCGGCAATACGGGCGCGAACATGGGCGCAAATGCCGGCGGATCCTCGGATCTGGTCAAGGACAGCGACGAGGCCAACTTCATGGCCGACGTCGTCGACGTCAGTCAGGAAACCCCCGTCATCGTCGATTTCTGGGCGCCGTGGTGCGGCCCGTGCAAGACCTTGGGCCCCGCGCTGGAAAAGGCGGTTGCCGACGCCAAGGGCGCCGTCCGCATGGTCAAGATCGACGTCGATCAGAACCAGCAGATCGCGGCCCAGTTGCGCATTCAGTCGGTTCCCACGGTCTATGGCTTCTATAAGGGCCAGCCCATCGACGGCTTTCAGGGCGCGGTCACCCCGTCCGAGATCAAGGCCTTTGTCGACCGCCTGATCGCCGCCTCGGGCGGGGGTGCCGATGACGGACTGGGCGAGGCCATCGAAGCCGCCGAGCAGATGCTGACCGAGGGTGCCGCCACCGACGCGGCCCAGACCTTTGCCGCCGTTCTGGGCGAAGAGCCTTCAAACGCCGCCGCCTACGGCGGTCTGGTCCGCGCCCATCTGGCGATGGATGAGACCGATCAGGCCAAGACCCTGCTGGACGGCGCCCCCGACGAGATCGCCAAAAGCCCCGAGTTGGAGGCCGCGCGCGCCCAGCTTGATCTGGCGCTTCAGGCCGCCGAAGCCGGTCCCGTGGCCGAGTTGCGGGCCAAGCTGGCCGAGGATCCTTCGGACATGCAGGCCCAGTTCGATCTGGCCATCGCGCTACATGCCTCGGGCGAGGTGCAAGAGGCCGTCGATCTGCTGCTGGACCTGTTCCGCCGTGATCGCGACTGGAACGACGGCGCCGCCAAGACGCAGCTTTTTACGATCTTCGACGCGCTCAAGCCGCAGGATCCGATTGCCCTGAACGGCCGCCGCAAACTGTCGTCGATGATCTTCCTCTGATGGCAATCTGATCGCGAGAGGCACCATATGGGATTGATCACAGCAGCCGACCTGCCCGGAACGATTCCGGTGTTTCCGCTGCCGGGCGCCCTGATGTTGCCCCGCGCCCGGCTGCCGTTGCATATCTTCGAGCCGCGCTATCTGGCGATGCTGGACGACACGCTGAAAACCCCGCACCGGCTGATCGGCATGGTCCAACCGATCGAATCGGCCGCAGAGGGCGCCCCCGATCTGCACCGGATCGGCTGTGCCGGTCGTCTGTCGGCCTTCTCCGAGACCGAGGATGGCCGCTATATGATCACCCTGTCGGGCATCAGCCGGTTCCGGATCGAGCGAGACGTCAGCGGGTTCACCCCTTACCGCCGGGCCGAGGTCAGTTGGCACGGCTTCGAACGCGATCTGGGCGCGGTGGAAACCGATCCGGCCTTCGACCGCGACCTGTTCCTGCGTCAGCTTCGACGCTTCTTCGGCGCCCGCGAACTGTCCGCCGACTGGGACAGTCTGGAGCAGGCCGAGGACGAGTTGCTGATCAACTCGCTTTCGATGCTGTGCCCGTTCGACACCGAAGAAAAGCAGGCGCTGCTAGAGGCCGACACTTTGGTCAACCGGCGCGAAACCCTGATGACCCTGATCGATTTCGCCCTGCGCCGGGGCGACGGAGAGGATGTTCTGCAATGACCACGCGCCCCGATTTCGACCGCCACATGCTCGAGGCGCTGGTGTGCCCCGTGACCCAAGCGCCGCTAAGCTATGACGCTGAAAAGCAGGAATTGATTTCGAAGGCCGCGCATCTGGCCTATCCGATCCGCGACGGCATCCCCATCATGCTGGAAAGCGAAGCCCGAGAGGTCGACTAGACCCACCGGGGCGGATGGCTGCGCAGAAGCCCCGGATCAGATCGGGCGGCCTTGCAGCAGCAGGGGCACGTCGCCGGTCAGGCCGGCGGCCTCGCGGATGAAGCCTCGGCGCAGGCCGGGCAGGGCGTTTACCGCCCCCATCCCCAGATCGCGAATCCCGCGCAGGATCGAGTTATCATTCGAAAACAGCCGGTTGAACGTATCCGTCGCCAGCGCCAGCGTGGTCGCATCGAAGCGCCGCCAGCGTTCGTAACGACGCAGCACATCCTCGCGGCCAAAATCCTCGCCCCGGCGTCGGGCCTCGATCACGACTTGGGCCAGCGCGGCGGTGTCGCGCAGCCCCTGATTAAGGCCCTGACCGGCAATCGGATGTATTGCATGGGCGGCGTCGCCCACCAGCGCAAGCCGTGGCGCGGCCATCCTGCTCGCCAGACTTAGGCCCAAGGGATAGCTGAACCGCGCACCCTCCAGCCGGATCTCGCCCAGAAAATCGCCGAAGCGGGGGCGCAAGGCTTCCAGATAGGCGGGGGCATCAAGGGCGCCGATGCGGGCGGCCTCGGCGCTTTGCTCGGACCAGACAATCGACACGCGGTTGCCCTTGAGCGGCAGGATCGCCAGCGGCCCGCCGGGCATGAAGAACTGATGTGCCGTGCCGTGGTGCGGCACCTCGTGCGACAACGCGCAGACCAGCGCCGTCTGGCCATAGGGGTGACCGATGCGCTGGATGCCGGCCCGCCGCCCCGTGCCGCTGCCGCGCCCGTCGCAGCCGACCAGCAGACGCCCCTGCCGGGTGGTGCCATCCAGAAGGGTCAGCGTTACACCGGCAGGCTCGATCCGCTGGTCGGTGACGGTCTGGTCCCACTCGTGGGTGATGCCCGCATGGGCGGCGACGGCGTCCAGAAGGGCGGGGCGCAGGTGCCGATCCTCGACCATGAAGCCCATCGGGCCTTCCTCGATCTCGGCGTGGTCGAAATGCAGGGCCAGCGGTGACGGACCTTCGCCCGGTCGCCCGTCGCTGGCGGTGATCTTCAGGATCGGCTGCGCGTCGCGTCGCACCTTGTCCCACAGGCCAAGGGCCCCCAGCATCCGCCGCGAACTGAAGGCCAGCGCATAGGCGCGACCGTCGAATGCGGCGGCACCGTCGGGGGTGGTGTCGGGGCGCGGAGCACCATCGACAACCCGCACCGACAGCCCGCCATCGGCCAGCGCCAGCGCAAGGGTCAGGCCGTTCAGCCCGGCGCCCACGATCAGAATGTCAGTCTTGTCTGTCATCGGCTGAAATATGGCGGGTCTGTCGGCATTGTCCATGCCTGCCGGACGGGTTAGCGTCCGGCCCGAGGCGCGCATTTTGGCGCGGCCCGTCAAAACCGACCGTTATTTCGGCCCTGATCAGGCGGCAAATCATGCCCTTGCCCATGAATGGCCCGTTGAGAAACCGATAGGAGAAATGGATGTCCGACACCTGGCTGAAGATGACCGCCGCGGACCTTGGTCGCGCCATCGGGGACGGTCAGATCGACCCACGGGCGCTGACGGACGCGTT
>Ga0209344_10004640_pt1 | contig 12431 bp, 13 predicted proteins | sample Cruoilmetagenom6_FD_187293 | JGI IMG/M metagenome (GOLD analysis project Ga0209344, IMG submission 187293) | Oil polluted marine microbial communities from Coal Oil Point, Santa Barbara, California, USA - Santa Barbara Oil Seep Sample 6 (SPAdes)... | ecosystem: Environmental > Aquatic > Marine...
AAAAGCAGATGCAGGGAATCTTTGCCAAGTATGGCAAGGCGAAGGTGAAAGAGACCGTCGCCGACCTGCTGCTCTATTCCGAAAAGCGGATGCGCGCAGAACTGGAGATGATCCCCGACGGCATCTATTCCTTCGATGATTACGTCGAGAGCGACGGCGTGGAGAGCGACAAGAACCACCTCATCCACGTCGACGTTCACAAGAACGGCGGTTCCATCGTCATGGATTATCACGGCACCTCGCCGCAGGCGATCGGCCCGATCAACGCGACGTTGGGGGTTGCTACGTCGGCGGCCTACAACGCGGTGTTGCACATGACAGACCCGACCATTCCGCGTAACTCGGGCTGTTTCCGCCCGATCGAGGTGATGGCAGAACCGGGCAGCCTGCTTAATGTGGATTTCCCGGCGCCATCGGTGGGGGGTAATACCGAAACGCACCCTCGCATCGTCGGTACGATCCTCGGGGCGATGTCCAAGGCGCTGCCTGACAGGGTCATGGCGGCCGAAGGTGGAACCCACTGCAACTTTGTCTTCGGTGGCGTTGATGCGGACACCAAAGAGTACTTCGCCTGCTACGACCTGGAGGCTGTGGGCTGGGGCGGGCGCTCTTTCGCCGATGGCAACAGCGCTGTGGACTCCATCAATGGCAACTGCCGGATCACACCGGTCGAAGTCTACGAAACACGCTTTCCCTGGTTGATCGAAAGCCTCGCACTGGACACCGACTCCGGTGGCGCCGGCAAGCATCGCGGCGGCTTGGGCTATTCCAAGCAGATGTTGTGCGTGAACGATGTCATCACCTGCTCGCAGATGACCGACCGCCATCTTCTGGCGCCTTGGGGCCTTGAGGGCGGCAAGGAAGGGGGCTGCGGCGCGACCTTGGTGATGAAGGACGGCGAAGACACGTGGAAGACCATGCGCGAAGCCTATGGCAAGGCGTCGACCAGCCGGTTCAACAACGTTGCGATCCGGCGGGGCGACCGTGTCCTGCTTCGGATGCCCGGCGGTGGCGGCTACGGCGACCCGGCCGAGCGTGATCCGGACGCGGTGCTGAGTGATCTCAAAGATGGTTACATTTCGAAAGAAGCGGCCAAGAAATACTATGGCTACAAGGAGGCCTGATAGATGAAATTCTCAGCAAACGGCTACTACATTGAAAGCTATCAGAAATGCCCCAACTGCGGTGTTTTGATGTACGCGAATTCCGAAGAAGACAGGAAAAAGCGCGTCGAGCACGAGGATAAAACCTATTGCTCTCAGCGCTGCGTGGACTGGAGCATTGCGCGCGAGAAGCGCCGTGCAAGCGCTGCGGGTTGACCTGCGGAAACAATGGCACGCGGCGGGTGTGACCCGCTGCGTGTCATGAATACCAAACAACGCTGTCGGCGGTGTGATGCTCGCCACCAGTTCGAAACCTTTTGCGTTTTTCTGACAAAGGAAGAACGCAAAAGGTTCACGCCCTTTCAATGTTGAGGGCGTTTCGCATCTCTCACAGCCTCTCCGCTTCGAGCCTATAGAGTGCCCTGAGGCAGACCGTCAGAGGCATTGCTTGTGGCTGCGTCCATCAAGCTGAATACTTGCCATCACTGACCCAAAGCCCGCGCTTGGCGAGCGCTGTGGGGCGGGATTGGGGTTTGACCCGCTGTCACGAAAAATTCGCAAAACAGGTGCTATCCAGATGGTAAATCGGCTGTTAACCTTTAGTGGAAACGTTTCCAGTAGGATCGAATCCCGATGAGCGACAAGGCCACCATCACCATCAAGGACGTCGCCCGAGTGGCGGGGTGCGGTGTGGCGACGGCGAGCCGGGTGCTGAATGCTTCGGGACCGGCCAGCGCGGAAATGACCGAACGGGTGCGCCGTGCCGCCGAGGATCTGGGCTTTTCCTTCAACGCGATTGGCCGCGCCTTGCAAAGCCGTCGCTCCAGGACAGTCGGCTGTCTTGTGCCGTCGCTGGCCAACCCGGTTTTTGGAGAGGCCATGCAGGGCGTGCAGGACCAGTTGCGCGCGGCGGGATACCAGCCGCTGATCTGCGCGTCGAACTACGACGAAGACATCGACGAGGATATGCTGCGCACCCTTCTGGCGCAAAAGGTCGAAGGGCTGATCATCACCATGGCCGTGCCTGCCCGCAGTGCCGCGCTGAAAGTGGCGCGCGCGTCCGGCGTGCCTGTGTCGCTGATGTTTCACGATCCGATCGACGGGTTCGCCAGCGCCTATGTCGACAATGCCGCGGCGGCGCGCGAGGTCGCGCGACAGTTCATCGTGCGGGGGCATCGCCGGCTGGGGTTCCTGGCGCTGCACTTTGCCTCGTCCGACCGCTCGCAGAGCCGGTATGCCGGTTTTCGGGATGAATGCCGCGTGGCTGGTCTTGCCGAGCCTGCGCTGATCGAGATCAGCGAACGCGAGGCGCGCTGCCCGGACATGATCGCCAATGTACTGCGCGCCAACCCCGAGATCACCGGCCTTTTCGCATCCAACGATTTTCTGGCCATTGCTGTGCAGAACGCGGCCGCCCGTATTGGTCGGCGTGTTCCGCAGGATCTGTCGGTTATCGGCTTTGACGGGATAGACATCGGCCACCTTCTCAGCCCGTCCCTTGCCACGATCGAGACGGATGCAGGTGCGATGGGCCGTCAGGCGGCGCATTCGCTGCTGATCGCCATGCAAAACGGGGAGATGCACCAGCGCCCCCCCTTGCCATTCGTTTTCCGCGCGGGGGCGACGCTTGCTGCCGCGCCGGAGAAAAAGGACGGCGACCGGGATGCACCCCAGTCACCGTCTGTTCACCAAGCCTCAGTTCCAACCAAAACAAGGACGAACTCATGAGATATATCTTTGCAGCGGCCCTGGCCGCAACCACCCTTGCGGCCCCCGCCATGGCCGAGCAGGGCATCTGCTACAATTGTCCGCCGCAATGGGCCGACTGGGCTTCGATGCTGGAGGCGATCGACGAGAAGCTCGACATCCAGATGCCCCATGACAACAAGAACAGCGGCCAGACCCTCAGCCAGCTTCTGGCAGAGCAGGCGAACCCTGTCGCGGATGTTGCCTATTACGGCGTGACCACCGGCATCAAGGCCGGCGACAAGGGCGTGGTCGAACCCTACAAGCCCGCGCTTTTCGACGAAATCCCCGAAGGGCTGCGTGACCCGGACGGCAAATGGTTTGCCATCCATTACGGCACACTGGGCTTTTTCGTGAATGTCGATGCGCTTGGCGGTGCCGAGGTTCCTCAGTGTTTTGCCGACCTGACCAAGCCGGAATATCGCGGCATGGTCGGCTATCTTGATCCATCATCGGCCTTTGTCGGTTATGCGGGCGCGGTCGCGGTCAACATCGCGTTTGGCGGTGATCTGGACAATTTCGATCCGGCGATCAAGTTCTTCAACGAGTTGTCGGAAAACTCGCCCATCGTGCCAAAGCAGACGTCCTATGCGCGCGTCGTTTCGGGCGAAATTCCGATCCTGTTTGACTATGACTTCAACGCGTATCGCGGCAAATACGAAGAAGACGGAAATTTCGAATTCGTTCTGCCATGTGAAGGATCGGTGCGCGTCCCTTACGTCATGAGCCTTGTCAAAGGCGGGCCGAACCCCGAGGTCGGCAAGCGCGTGCTGGATTTCATCCTGTCGGATGAAGGGCAAGCGATCTGGACCAACGCTTATCTTCAGCCCGCCCGCCCGGTTGAGCTGCCCGCCGAGGTTGCGGCAAAGTTCCTGCCCGCCAGCGATTACGAGCGCGCAGTGGCCGTGGACTACGCCAAGATGGAAGCCGTGCAATCCGCCTTTGGCGAGCGGTATCTGTCCGAAGTCAAGTAAGCTCAATGATCAGGGGCAGGGCGCAGGCCTTGCCCCTCTTTGCCGTCCGGAGACCTGCCCATGTCATCCCGCACCTTTGTTCCGCTCTGTTTCCTGCCACTGGCGATCTTCACGATCGCCTTTCTCGCGCTGCCATTGGTGCGACTGATCCTCGCCTCTGGCGAAGGTGAGGCAGGCTGGGCGATCTACCTCGAGATTTTGCAAAAGCCGCGCTACCTGTCGACGCTGATCCAGACGGTCGTGATTTCGGTCGCGGTGACGATCGCGGCACTGGCGATATCGACCACCGCCGGATTGTTCCTTGTGCGCAACCGCTTTCGGGGGCGCGGCACGCTGTTGTCGATCCTGACGCTGCCGCTGGCCTTTCCGGGGGTTGTCGTCGGTTTCATGATCATTTTGCTGGGGGGACGCCAGGGCCTGATCAACCAGATCACGCCCGGCCATGTTGTCTTTGCCTATTCTGCCTTTGGGCTGTTTCTGGGCTATCTCTATTTCTCGATCCCGCGCGTCTTGCTGACCGTCATGGCGGCGGCAGAGAAAATCGACCCGGCGCTGGAAGAAGCCGCGCTGACGCTTGGCGCGTCGCCATATCGCATCGTACGCGACGTGTTGCTGCCCGCCCTCATGCCCGCGATGATCGCGGCGGGGGCCATCGCTTTTGCCACCGCAATGGGCGCGTTCGGCACGGCCTTCACGCTGGCCACGAATATCGACGTGCTGCCGATGGTGATCTACACCGAATTCACGCTGTCGGCGAATATCGCCATGGCCTCGGCCCTGTCGGTCATCCTTGGTCTGGTCACATGGGCCATGCTGCTGATCGCGCGCAGTTTCGCCGGTGGCGTCGTGGCGGCGGGGGGCTGAGCCATGTTGAAATCCCCTGCAAAAATCCTGCAACTGGCCGTCACGCTGCTGGCCTGCGCGTTCCTGCTGGTGCCGACGCTGCAATCGGTACTGGCGGGCGTCACGGTCAACTACTTTCAGGGCGTCAAGTCCGGCCTGACGTTGAAATGGATCGGTGAGGTCTGGACGCTTTACTCGGCGTCCATCTTTCTGTCGATCTGGCTGGCGTTGTGCTGCCTCGTCTCAACGCTCATCATCGGCGTGCCTGCGGCCTACGCGCTGGCGCGCAATCCTGGCCGGCTTTCACGCATCCTGGAAGAGTTCATATCGCTCCCCCTTGCCATTCCCGGCCTCGCCCTCGCGCTTGCGCTGCTTCAGGTCTACGGCTCGGTTCAGGGGTTCCGCGCGCATTGGAGCTTCATCCTCGTCGGTCACGTCCTTTACACGCTGCCCTTCATGGTGCGCTCGGTCCTGTCGGTCATGGCCGCCATCGACCTCAAGACACTTGAGGAGGGCGCGGCATCGCTCGGTGCGCCCGCCTGGCGTCGGTTTACCGATATCGCGGTACCCAATGCGATGCCCGGCGTTCTGGCCGGGTCGCTGACGGTGGTGACCCTCTCGATCGGTGAGTTCAACCTGACATGGATGCTGCACACACCGTTTCTGAAAACCCTGCCTGTGGGGCTGGCTGACAGCTATGCCTCGATGCGGCTGGAAATCGCGTCGGCCTATACGCTGGTCTTTTTCGTGATGATCGTGCCGCTGCTGATGGCGATGCAATGGGCCTCGGCCCGCGCGCAAAGGACACTGACATGACGCTGAAACTGACCAATGTTGCCAAGACATTTCCCGACGGCACACGCGCGCTGATGCCTGTCGATCTGGATATCAAGCAGGGCGAGATCGTGTCGCTGCTGGGCCCGTCAGGCTGTGGCAAGACGACCCTTTTGCGCATCATCGCCGGGCTGGAAACCACCGACGCAGGCGGCAAGATACGCTTTGACGACGAAGACGTGACTTCTCTTTCGGTAGTCCAGCGCAAGGTCGGCATGGTGTTCCAGTCCTACGCGCTGTTTCCCAACATGTCGGTGCGCCGCAATATCGGCTACGGGCTGAAAATGCAGAAGCTACCGAAATCCGAAATCGATGCGCGCGTCGATGAGGTGATCGCGCTTTGCCGGCTTGAGCCTTACGCAGATCGCCCGATCAATGCCCTTTCGGGTGGCCAGCGCCAGCGTGTCGCATTGGCGCGGGCCTTTGCGCCACGCCCGCGTATCCTGCTGCTGGACGAGCCTTTGTCGGCGCTTGATGCCGCGTTGCGCGGGCAGTTGCGCGACGAATTGGCCGTGCTGTTGCGTACCTTCGGGATCACGGCCATTTTTGTCACGCATGACCAGACCGAGGCGATGGCAATCGCTGATCGCGTCGCTGTCATGTCGCATGGGCAGGTGGCCCAGATCGGGACACCCGAGGCGCTCTACCGTGCGCCTGCCTCGCCGTTTGTTGCGCGTTTTGTCGGGGACGCGATGCCGCTGAAGGGCCGGATGGGCAGCGGCGCGCTGCATCTGGATGGCGGCACGCTGCCGCTTGAGGGCGGTGCCGAGGGTGGTTCTGCCTATGTGCGCGCCGAAGATGTTCGCCTGGACGAGGATGGCCCGCTACGCGGGCGGATCGAGGCGGTGACATTCCTTGGCACGCATTACCGCGTCGTGCTGTCAGGCGTCACGCCCGAGCCGGTCGTCGCCCTGCATGTCGGTGCCAGTGCGCCCAAGCTGGGCCAGACTGTGGGCCTGAGCATCGCGCCCGGCGCCATCCTCAGCTTTGCACACGAGACGGAGAGTGCCTGATGGCCGCGTTCATCCAGATCACCGACACACACATCGTCCCCGAGGGCGAACTGGCTTACAACCGCTCTGACACGGCCGCCGCCCTGAACGAGGCGGTCGCCTCGATAAACGCTATCCTGCCGCGCCTTGATCCGGTGGATTGCGCGATTATCACCGGCGATCTGACCGATTACGGCACACCTGCGGAATACGCGCGGCTCAAGCGCATATTGGCGGAGCTGCAACTGCCCTACCTCGCCATTCCGGGCAATCACGATGTGCGGGATGCCATGCGGGCTGCGTTTGCCGATCAGGCGTGGATGCCGGAGGCGGGTCCGATCCAGTGGCACCGTGACTTTGGTGATTTCAGCGTAATCGGCCTCGATACCCTGGTCGAAGGGTCTCATCACGGCATGCTTTGCGACGAGGGGCTGGCGTTTCTGGACCGGGTCTTGGAGACGCTGAATGGCCAGCCGGTCGTGGTGGCGACGCATCATCCGTGGATGCATTCCGGCGTGGTGGCGATGGACAACAACAACCTGCGCAACGGCGGCGCCTTGCTGGACAGGTTAGAGGCGTATGGAGGTCCGGCGCGGATGATTTCGGGCCATGTTCATCGCACGCTGACCACCCAGATCGGCAAGGTTACCTGTCAGATCGCGCCCGCCCCCTGCCACGCGGTTCACCTGTCGCATCAGGCGTCGTCGATAAATTCCCTGATCATGGAGCCGGGCGGGGTCACGCTCTGGAACTGGCACGACGCACCGCGGTCCTGCCTTGTGTCGAATGTGATTCCCGTCGGCACGTTCAAGGGGCCGTGGCCGTTTTACGGCTGACCGGTCAGCGCAAGCTCACCACCAGCCCGCGCCGCAAAAAAAACTCGCCTATAGGCTTGCTGACCCAAAGGCGAGTTCCTGAACGATGGCCGGTCAATTTCAAACGATTATTGTAAGCCCCGGCGGTTCTATCCCGGTTCAGTTGCCGGCGTTTTCCAGTTCCCGGATGCCGCGCACCGGAAGCGGGATTGGGTTCACGTAAGCGTACCCTTGGGACTCCAGCATGACGATTTCAGCAAAGCCCGCCGGAACGACTGTGACAAAGCCGTGCATGTCTTCGGGCTCATACCCTGCGGCGCGCAGCGCATTGTTGCACATGCGAAACTCCACACCCTGTTCGGCAAGCTCAGCCATCTGATCCATGAGGCCATAGTATTTGTCGTAATTTTCCTTGGCAAAGGCGCGCAGCTCGGGGCCATGGGTGACAACCACCGCCTTGCCTGGAACGACCTTGCGCGTGTTCTTGACGAAAGCGTAGAGGACGCGAAGCGAATTGGGGTCTTCGTAGTTGACGTCGTAAACCTGATTGATCTCAGGATATTCATGCATGTCCACTTTGGCCGTGCCGTATGGGGTCAGTTCGTCGTCGGCATATGCCCCGAGGGTCAGAACGGCAAGAAGCGCCGCTGCGAGCGCTGGAATGCGGAGTAAAGGCTTCATGAGAAACTTCCCTGTTCTCTGGATACTTTCGGGAGCTTAGGCAGGGCTTGATATTCGTGTCAATTCTCTGCGCGAAAGAGGGAAAAGGTTCGGATCGGAATCGAAGCTTTGGGGAAAGTATCCTAGGAACCAGCGAGTTTTCAGTACCGGATAGCTGTATTGCGTGAAGATATGGGGTTTTGGAGAGGCGTTTGGGGGCAATAACATGGTCAGGATTGACGACAGGTCGGTGCCGACCTGCGCCAATACCGAGGATCATGTGCGAATGTCGCCACTGGCGGCGCGCGGGGCTGCCGATGTGGTGGACATGGCGCAGACGCTTCTGGCGACCGAATGCCTGCTGGCCGCTCAGGCGATGGATCTGCGCGGCATCGACCCGGCCCCGCTGTTGGTGCCGCTCTACCGGGCGATACGCGGGCGGTCCCTGTCATGGTCGAGGACCGCGTTCTGGGTGACGATCTGGCGGCGGTCCGACAGGTGGTGACGGATTATGCACAAACCCTTCATTGACGCGGATTTTCGGGCGCAAAAATCCCCGGAGATGCATGCAAGGGCTTAACAAGTTCTTAAGAACTCAAGATACTCGCACCATAACAAAGGAGAACGCATCATGAAGAGAAGACATTTTCTGAAAGCCTCGGCGGGGGCGGCCGCTGCGGCACCCCTGGCAACTCCGGCGCTGGCGCAAGGCACCCGCCAATGGAAGATGGTCACATCCTGGCCCAAGAACCTGCCCGGACCGGGTGTTGCGGCACAGATGCTGGCCGACCGGATCACGGCGCTGTCTGGCGGGCGGATCGAGGTCAAGCTTTATGCTGCGGGTGAGTTGGTGCCGGGACCGGGCGTGTTCGATGCGGTGTCCGAAGGCACAGCAGAACTCTATCACGCGGTGCCGGCATATTGGGGGTCGAAATCCAAGGGCATCCTGCTCTTTGGGTCACAGCCCTTCGGCCTGCGTGGCGACGAGCAATATGGCTGGATGGTGCATGGCGGCGGGCAGGATCTCTATGACGAGATGTATGGCCGCTTCAACCTAAAGCCATTCCTTTGCGGCAATTCCGGGCCGCAATGGGCCGGCTGGTTCCGCGAAGAGATCGAGTCTGTCGAAGACCTGAAAGGTATGCGGTTCCGCACCACGGGCCTTGCCTCCGAAGTGTCGAGCAAGCTCGGCATGGCGGTGCAGGCGATGGGCGGGCGCGACATGTTCCAGGCGCTGCAATCGGGCGCTCTGGATGCGGGCGAATTCATCGGGCCGTGGTCCGACAGCGCGCTGGGATTCTACCAGGTATGCAAATACTACTACTGGCCTGGTGTGAACGAGCCATCCTCGGCCGAGGAATGCGCAATCAACGCGGACGTCTACGCGGAGCTTCCCGAAGATCTGCAAATGGCCGTGCGCGTTGCGTGTTCGTCGCTCTACAGCGACGTTTGGACCGAGTATACCACCAACCACGCCCGCGCCCTGCCCAAGCTGGTCGAAGAGCACGGCGTGCAGGTGCGTCAACTGCCAGAGGATGTGATGATGGCGATGGGCAACGCGGCAGGCGAGGTGATGGCCGAAATGCGCGAGGACAGTGACGAGCTGGTGCGCCGCATCACCGAAAGCTTCATGGCCTATCGCGGGTCGGTTTCAGATTATATGGTCTACGCAGATAACGGGCAGATGAACGCCCGCGCACTGGACTATAAATACTGATTTTTCTGGCGGCGCCGGTTTCGACCGGCGCCGCTTCATGACTGGGAGCCCGCTGAATGAATCGCCTCGCGGATGCGCTGGATACGATCAATCGCAATGTCGGTTATGTGGTGCGCTGGCTGGCGCTGCTGATGGTGCTGGCGCAGTTCGGGATCGTTCTGTTGCGCTATGTCTTTGGCGTCAGTTGGGTCTGGGCCACCGAAAGCGTACTCTACATGCATGCCGCGTTCTTCATGATCGCTGCGGGATATACATTGCTGGTGGATGAGCATGTGCGCGTCGATATCTGGTACGCCAAGGAAGGCCCGCGCGGGAAGGCATTGACCAACCTGCTGGGGCATCTGGTGCTGCTCATCCCGTCGATGACGGTGCTGCTGCTCTATTCCTGGCCCAGCGTGCGCAATTCCTGGAAGATTCTGGAAGGCCCCATTTCGGTGGGCGGGATTCCGGCGTCATTCCTGCTCAAAACGCTCATACCAATATTCTGCGTGCTGCTGATCATTCAGGCGGTCGCCAACATCCTGCGCGATCTTGCGCGCCTTGCCGGGACACGCTGATGCCTCTGGACCTTTTGATGATCGCCGCGCTGATCGTGGGCATTCTGATCGGCTACCCGGTGTCGTTCACCATTGCGGGGGTGGCGACACTATTCGCGGTGCTGGGCTGGGCGACGGGCAGCTTTGATTTCTCGCTGATGGGCGCGCTGGGGCAGCGGGTCTTTGGCCTTCTGACAAACCAGGTGTTGATCGCGATCCCACTCTTTGTCTTCATGGGCGTCATCCTGGAGAAAAGCCAGATTGCCGAGGACCTGCTCAAGACCATGGGCCGCCTCTTTGGCCGGGTGCGCGGCGGGCTTGGTATCTCGGTGGTGCTGGTGGGCGCGCTGCTTGCTGCCTCGACAGGGATTGTCGGGGCAACGGTGATTGCTATGGGAATGATCGCGTTGCCGACGATGCTGGCCAGCCGGTATGATCCGCGCCTGGCGTCGGGCCTTGTCTGCACTGCGGGCACGTTGGGGCAGATCATTCCGCCCTCGACGCTGCTGATCATCCTCTCGGACGTGATTTCGAATGCCTATCAGCAGGCGCAGTTCGAGCAGGGAAAATTCACCGTTGATACGATATCAGTCGGGCAGATCTTTGCCGCCGCCCTCTTTCCCGGCCTGCTGCTGGTGGCGATTTACTGCATATACATCCTGATCCGCGCATGGCTGCGGCCCGAGGATGCGCCGGCCATGGAGAAACTGGACGAGCCGCCCTCGCTGGGCACGATCCTGCGGGCGATCCTGCCACCCATTCTGCTGATCCTCGCAGTGCTGGGGTCGATTCTGGGCGGCATCGCGGCCCCCAGCGAGGCAGCGTCGGTGGGGGCCGTAGGCGCGCTCCTGATGGCGGGGGTGCGGCTTGGGGCTTCGCGGCGGCTGATCATGCTGGGCACGGCTGCGCTGTTGATCCTCGGCGTCGCGGCGGGGCTGGCACCCGTGCGCCTGCAACGCACCGACACCTCGGTGCTGGATTACGGCCTTGGTGCCGCCTATGCGCTGGCGGCGCTGATCGGGTTTGTCGCCATCGTCGTCGCGCTGCGCCGCAGCCTTAAGGCTGGTGCGCTGCGCCCCACGGTGACTTCGACGATGACGGTAACGGCGATGATCTTTGCCACCATCCTGACGGCGAGCATCTTCTCGCTGGTTTTTGTCGGTCTGGGGGGCGAAGAGCGGATCGAGGCGATCATCATGGCGATGCCGGGTGGTGCGGTTGGCGCATTGGTGTTCTCGATGTTGCTGATCTTCGTGCTTGGGTTCTTCATGGATTTCGTCGAGATCACGGTGATCGTGCTGCCGCTTTTGCTGCCGATCCTGATCGTCATGGGACATGACCCGATCTGGCTGGGGGTGCTGATCGCGATCAACCTTCAGACGTCGTTCCTGACCCCGCCATTCGGTTTCTCGCTGTTCTACCTGCGCGGCGCGGCCCCAAAGGAGATCACGACCGCTCAAATCTATCGCGGCGTCGTGCCCTTTATCGGGCTGCAGTTCATTGCTGTTGCGCTGATCTGCGCGGTGCCCGCGATTGCGACCTGGCTACCGGGGGTATTGTTTTAAGTGACTTGCGGGCCTGACCCATGCTTTTGGCGTGGGTCAGATGTCGAAGAACACCGTTTCCGCGTCACCCTGAAGGCGAATATCAAAATGGTAGCGATTGCCCTCTGCCGTCGCAATCAACGTCTGGCGGCGCGGCGGCTCCGGGATAAGACCCAAGACCGGATCGCTCGCATTGGCCGCAGCCTCATCACCGAAATACATCCGTGTGCCTAGCCCAACGTTGATGCCGCGCGCCACCAGCCAAAATGTGATGTGCGGTGCCATCATGCGCCCATCCGGCCCCGCGACCGCGCCGGGCTTTACGGTCTCGAACCGAAACACACCGCTGTCGAAATCCGGGATCACCCGCCCCCAGCCGCGAAATCCCGGCTCGACCTCGCCTGCGCCGGCAAAGACGCCCGCCGCATTGGCCTGCCAGACCTCGATCAGCACATCCGTGACCGGCGTGCCGTTACCGTCGATCACCTGACCGGTGACGGTGATGGGCGTCCCCTGCGCCTCTGGTCCGGCGATATCGCGGCCCAGTTCCGTGCGGTAGATGTCGAACCCCGCATCGCCGGGTGCCAGCCCGATATGCACGAATGGGCCAGCGGTTTGCGATGGTGTTTCCTTGAGATATTGCAGCTTCTGCACCATGCTCATCCTC
>Ga0209344_10004642_pt1 | contig 12423 bp, 9 predicted proteins | sample Cruoilmetagenom6_FD_187293 | JGI IMG/M metagenome (GOLD analysis project Ga0209344, IMG submission 187293) | Oil polluted marine microbial communities from Coal Oil Point, Santa Barbara, California, USA - Santa Barbara Oil Seep Sample 6 (SPAdes)... | ecosystem: Environmental > Aquatic > Marine >...
GCTCTCGTGCTGGGATCGCGGGGTCAACGATGTGGTCTCGCTCGATGCGATGAACGAGTACCTGGGCAAGATGAACGAGCGGTTCGACCTGCCGACCAAGCCGACCTTTAACTCGGTGACGGTCCCCAAGTCCGAGAAGACCACACCGCGTGGGTTGTTCAAGAACAAGTTCTTTGGCGATACGCCGTTCAGCGAGCTGCTCAAGTACAAGGGCAAGGCGTACTTCGAGCGCTTCCCGGACTACTCGTTCTTTTACGATCGCAAGCTCCGCGCGACGATCAACGAGATCTACAAGGACGACATCGCGCTCTTCGATGAGCACTGCAAGCCGGCTGATTGATTAAGCCGATCACGCCTGCCCGGCTTCGTCTTTGTTTGAATAGATCTGCTCGTAGAGCCCCACCACTTCTTCGGTGGGGCCGTCGGCGATGATCTTTCCTGCCTGCACCAGGATCGCGCGGTTGCAGTGCTGGCGGATAAAGCTCAGGCTGTGGCTGACGATCACCTGGCACGATGCTTGTTCGAGCATCTCGCGGAGTGTCCGCTCGGACTTCTGCTTGAACTGCAGATCGCCGACGCTAAAAACCTCATCGATCAGCAAAATATCAGGGCGCATCACCAGCACGATCGCGAAGCTCACCCGGCTGATCATGCCCGAAGAGTAGTACTTCATGGGGACCTCGATATGCTCGCCGATGTCGGCGTACTCGATGACCTCCTCGAGCTTGGAGTCGATCTCGTCACGCGACATGCCCAAGGTGAGCGCGTTGAGCACGATGTTGTCGCGCCCGCTCATCTGGTTTTTAAAACCCGTCCCCAAGCTCAGCAGCGTGGAGACGCGCCCGTTGAGCTCAACCGAGCCCTCGTCGGGTTCATAGATGCCCGCGATCGTGCGCAAGAGCGTGGACTTGCCCGAACCATTGGGCCCGATGACCCCGACGACATCGCCCGTGTTGATCTGGACGCTCACATTCTGGAGCGCGTGCGAGTAGCCCGGCTTGTGCCCCCGGCTCATGCGTTTGTAGAGCTCGGCGAGCTTCTGCTTGACCGAATAGCAGCGATCGAAGCTGTGCTTGAAGCTGATCCGGACATTGTCGACGATGATCTTGGGTTCTTGGGTGGATGGCGGAGCCGCCGGTTCGGGTTGATCTTGATTCATCTGCACGGCTCCTTTCTTGGCTAAACTCGGCTGGGCTGTTCTCGGCTGGGTCTTGCGTTCACGCTCATCTTAAAGCGACTTGGTGATCTTGGCTCGGCTGCGCTCGTACACCTGATGGGCGAAGAGGAACAGCCCCAGCGAACTGCAGGCCGCGAGCCCGAGCTGCCACATCGCGATGGGATCGCTGCCCAGCAGCGACCATTTGATCATCGCGAAGTTGACCGCGAAGGGGTTGAGCATGATCACATCGATCAGTGGGACCGGCCCGATGTTGGCGGTGAGGAAATCGACGCCGTAGATCACGGGGCAGAGGTACATCATCATCAGGATAAACAGCCCGGCGGCTTTCTCCAAATCACGGAAGAACACCGACAAGGTCGCCACCATCAACCCCAGCGACCAGGTGTTGAGCAGCAGCATCCCGATCCAGACCGGATAGAGCGCCAGACGCCAGCTCAGCTCCGGGCCCCACATCAGCAGGATCACCGCCATGATCCCCATCTTGATGCCCAGGTGCTGGAGCTGCTCGCGGAAGAGCACCCCGACAAAGACCACCGGGGGCACAGGCGATTGTTTGAGCAGGCTGTCGTTGCTGGTGATGGCCGTCGTCGAGTTGGACACGCAGAGGTTGAGGAAGCTCCAGTGCAGGATGCCCACCGAGATGGTGACGAAGACGGTTTTGGGGCGGGTGCCCCCGCCGCCGAAGATGTAGTTGACGACCACGAAGTACACCGCGATCTGGACGACGGGCGGGATCAGATGCCACAGACGCCCGAGCAGGGTGTTGATGACCTTGGTCCGCAGGTTGCCAGAAACAATAAACGAGATCAGCGATCGGCGGTTCCAGATCTGGGACCAATGGCTCATCGGTGCCCGGAGCATACCCAGTCGCTGGCCGCTGGCGAAGACGCTGCGGTGCGGGTTGATGAGCTCATTGAATACGGGCTGGCTCTTGCTCGAGTCAGGGCTGGAACTGGTTCTGGTACTCATGCCTTGACCCCATCGGCGGCCCGCCCGACGAGCGCGAAGGATCGGCAGAAGATCGGCGAGGTGATCGCGACGCGGACGCCATCAGAAAGGCGGTTGTGCAGTCGCCCGTTGGGGTGGTAGCGGGTGCGTTCGAGCCCGGCTTGACGCGCGAGCTTGCGGAGCCCGGGGTAGGAAGTGTAGTCGATGTCGCTCAGGTCTCGGCGACCGAGCTTAGTGGTGATGCGTTTGGCCATGGCTCTGGGCAGCCAGTGCACAATCGGCAGGCGGGTGAAGGGCTCGCGGGGATTGACTGGGTTGGGCACGAAGATCATCAGCGTGCCGTTGGGCTTGAGCATGGCCGAGAGTCGGCGGATGACATCGAGCTTTTGCTCGCGCCCGACGACATACTGCAGGGTGTTGTTGAGCAGGATCACATCGTAGGGCCCGGCGTCTTCATCGAGCGTATCGCTCAGGTAGTCGAACTGGTTGAACCGCACGCCGTTGGCGAGCTGGGGCTCTGCATCGGCGAATGAGCGTCCGAGGGCCAAGAAACCCTCCGAACGGTCGTAGGCGTCGATCTTTGCCCCGGTGACGCAGTGCATCAGCAGGGGCATGAAGCCGTAGCCGCAGCCGAAGTCGCCGATGGTGTGGTGTGATTGGATGCCCAGGAGCTCGACGATCTCGTTGACACGATCGATCATGGCGTTGGTGTTGACCTGGATTGTCGCTTCGATCGCCTGCTCGCTGGCGTCGGTCTTGGTCATCGCATCGCGGATGAGCCGATCCACCGCGGCCGAGTAGTCCGCCCATCGGGCGCTGGATTGGAAGAGCCCCTCATGACTCGCGACTTGTTCCTGCACCGTGAAGCGTTCTCCGTTGATGATCGCTCATGCGTATGGGCGGCCGCGTTGCTAAACTCGGCCTGTGACGGTACACTCAGTTCGTAGAGTTTTCAACACCGCACCGGGTTTGAGCGCCCCATTCACGGCTTCTGTGAATGGGAATCATAGAACAAGCCTGTTGGGCGGATTTGTGGAACGGACACTAATCTATGCGCGCACCACAGAACACCATCTCGCCGATCCTGCTTGTGCTGATCGCCAACTCGACGATCGCAATAGGTCAGCCAGACGCTGGCACCGATCCCCAACCCGGCTCGCCGGCGCAGGTCGAGGACGCGTTGTCGATCCTCCCGCGTGTGGGCACGAACCAAGAACCGGTGATGCCCACGACGCCCGAGGTCTCGGTGCCCCAGCAGCCCGGGCTCACCGAGGGGCAGGACTGGCTCAAGGTGCTCCACGAGACACTCGATGAAGCGACGGAGCCGAGCAAACTAGCCGAGGGCGCGTTTGTGCTCAATCGGCTCGGGCAGTTGTACGAGGGCCCGAGCGATCTGCTGATCTTTGTGCCCGACAAAGCGACACGCTCGATCGCCGAATCGCCGGTGCTGCTGATGCCCTGCCAGGCCCTCGAGCAGCTTGAGTCTGAATGGACCGGGCAGCAGGTCGAGGTCTCGGGCGAGATCTTTACCTACCACGGGCGGAATCAGCTGCTGATCTCGTCGTACCGGATCGGGACCTTCATCCATGACTCGGCCAAGGTGCAGGCGGAGGATTCCGCTGAGCCTGAACAAAGTGAGCCTCAACTGAGTTCGGAGCCCACACCAGATTCCTCAGACGAGCCGACCGGGCTCGAAGCGGACCCGGCGGTGCGTGATCTGCTCAACGAGCTCAACTTCGATGCCGATCCAACTGATTCAAATCGGAGCCAGGCCAATCGCCAAGCCGTGCACGAGCAGCTCACCCCGCGCCACCAGCTGAGCGGGCGTCAGCAGGTGACGACTGCGTCGGCTGGGCTCAAGGAGGGCACGCTGATCATGCGTCGCCCGGCGCGGATGATCCGCAACAGCTCCGGGGCGTGGACGATTGTCTTTGATAATGACGATCCTGAGCACACCGATTCGATCGAGCTGATCGTCGAGCCGTGCCGAATGCTGATGCGGATGGAGTCGATCGCGATGCAATCGGGCGACGCGGGTCGCCTGCTCGTCTCGGGTCGTGTGTACGCCTACAAGGGCGCCAACTACATCCTGCCGACGCTGATCCAGCGGGTGCGGGCGCAGGAGATCAACAGCCTGCAGTAGCGGCTGGTTGATCCGGTTTGACTAACAAACTGTTTTTCACCGTCGTGTTTAGACCGTCGTGACGGTGCCCTGCACCGGGCGGTCTTCGATCGCCATGGCGACGGTCGGCGCGGTGTTCACGCGTTCGCCCTCCATCGGGCAGTAGCGCGAGCCGTAGAGCGGGACCTTGCGGTTGAGGGTCGATCTGCCGAAGGACTTGGCGAGCAAGAAGCGTGCGATCATGATGACCACGAGCATCGCGATGTTGGCGGTGAACATCGGGAGCAAACCGGTCTGCCCCAGATACACCATCGTCGAGGTGACGACGAGCATGAGCATGCCCGCGGGGATCATGGCCTGCCATCCGAGCATCATGACTTGGTCGTAGCGCAGGCGGGGCACCGTCCAACGGACGACGATCGCGAGGCACACGAGCAGGACGACCTTGAGGGCGAAGACGCTGATCTTTGCGACCACGGCCAGCAGGCCCATGGCTTCTGGGCTGGTGATCCCGATGCCGGGGATGTGGTACCCGCCCATGAACAGGAGTGCGAAGAACGCACAGGCCGTCACGAGGTGGGCGTACTCGGCCATAAAGAAGAGCGCGAATCGCATCGAGGAATACTCAGTGTGGAACCCGCCGACGAGTTCCTGCTCGGCTTCGGCGTTATCGAACGGGGCGCGGTTGGCCTCGGCGAGCCCGCAGATGTAGAAGAGCAACGCGGGCAGCGGCAGGCTGAACATCAGCCAGCCGTACTTGGCCTGGTATTCGATGATCTCGTTGGGCGCGAATGACCCGGCGATGAGCAGGGCACAGAGGAGCGCGAGCCCGAGGGGGATCTCGTAGCTGATCATCTGGGCGGTGGCGCGGAGCCCGCCGAGCATGGAGTACTTGTTGTTCGACGACCAGCCGCCGAGCGTCACGCCGTAGACACCCAGCGAGGCGACCGCGAGCAGGTAGATGATCCCGACATGCACATTGGCCCCCGAGACCACGACGGTCTGGGCCTGGATATGCCCGAAGACAAAGTCGAAGGCCCCGCCGAGGACGGGCAGATCGAAGAGGAACTGGAAGAACGCCATATCAGCCGCGGCTGGGATCGCCAACGAGCCGCCCCAGGGCATAATCACAAACCCGATCAACGCCGGGACCACGGCCAGGGCCGGGGCGAGCGTGAAGAGCACGCGATCGACATTCTTGGGTGTGAAATCTTCCTTGACGAAGAACTTGATCCCGTCGGCCAGGGGCTGCCCGAGGGCGAGCATGCCCTTGAGGAAGCTCAGGAACGGGAGCCCGAAGTCGAACCCGACGCGGTTTGGCCCGATGCGGTCCTGGATGTACGAGCAGATCTTGCGTTCGAGGTACACCCCGTACGCGACGAGCCCGAGGATCGCGTGGACCCCAATGGCGAGCACGAGCCCGGAGATGATGAACTGCCAGTCGATCAGATCGTGGATGTACTCGCTCATAGTGCCCCTATCGTAGCAGCCAAGCCCCGTAGTTGCCTCAAACGGGGCATGGGAAGGGACGCAGACGCACAAAATCTTCGGCTGATTCCGTCCCGCGACTCGAACATCTGTCGCCGGGCTGAATCAAGTTTCGTTCTAGGCTGCTCAAGGTTCGATCCGACTCACCAGCCAGATGCTGCACCGAGCACTTCGCCCAGAATATCGCGATGATTTGCGCATCGGGGGCACTTGTGCTGGCCGCCCAGCTTGCCCTTGGCATCGAGCCAGCGGTGGAAGGTGCCCATGGGCATCGGGGTGAGGGTCGGGAAGTCCATGCCTAAGCCGTCGCTGCGTTTGGTGGTGTAGTCCACATTCTCGGCTTTGACGGTTTCGTCAAAGACAGCCGCGAACTGGTGGAGTTGGTCGGCGGTGGGCTTGGACTCGAACTCGACCGCGACTTCGAGCCCGGCGCGGTTATTGGTCGAGGGATAGACCGGGGCGGCGGTGAACTCGCCGATGGTCAGGCCACTAGCTGCAACGGCGGCGGCGATGCCGTGTTCGATGTGCTCGCCGATCAAGTTCTCGCCGAAGGCATTGATAAAGTGGCGATGACGCCCCACGATCCGCAGGCGGGCCGGGCCGTCGCCGAGTCGCATTGAGCCGTCGGGCTGGATGCCGTCGGGGATGGAATCGAACTTGACAACATCGCCGATCACATAACGCCAGAGCCCGGCGTTGGTCGTCATCACGACGACATACTTCTGTCCCTTCTCGACCTGCCAGCAGGTGAACACATCCGGGTCCTCGTCGTCGATCTGATCGAGGGGGACGAACTCGTAGAAGATGCCGTTGTCGGTCAGCAGACGCATCGACGGGTCGTTGTCCTGATCCTGCATCGCGATAAAGCCCTCGGACGCGGGGTAGAGCTCTTGCCTACAGGGGAAATCGATGTTGGCGTCGCCCGAATAGGCGGTGCACATCCGGGCGACGAAGGGCTCGTAGTTGACCCCGCCGTGAACGAAGGCTTCGAGGTTGGGCCAGACATCGCGGGCGCACTTGGCGTTGATCCCGCGCTCGTTGGCCAGCTCGATGACGCGATCGATCAATACCAAGGTCCACGAGGGCATCCCAGAGATGAAACGGATGTCCTGGTCGATGGCGAGCTGGGCCATGGCTTCGATTTTGCTCGGCCAGTGGTCGAGCAGCGCGATCTCCGGGCCCGGCGAGTAGATCATCGACAAGGGCCACTTGATCAAGGGCGTCACCAAGCCCGAGAGATCCCCGGTCGCGACGCCGTGCTCGTTGTAGTCCAGATCGGTCGAGCCGCCCAGGAACAGGCATCGCCCGCCCATTATGCGCTCGGGGTGGGACCCGCGGTTGATCATGTGGGCGAAGATGTCGAGCGAGGCGAGGTAGTTGGATCGCATCATCGACTCGGTGACGGGGATGTATTTGTCGCCAGCCGTGGTGCCCGAGGTCTGGGCGAAGTGCATGACCTTGCCTGGCCAGAGCACATCGCTGATCCCGCGCTCGCGCATGTCGATGATGTCGTCCTGGAAGGCGTACCAGTCGGTGACCGGGAGCTGGCTGCGGAAGGCTTTGAGCCGATCCATCGGATCTTGGTGGGTCAGCACGCTGGCGAAGTTTCCGCGCTGGCCGATGCGGGTGTGCTTGCAGGTCTCGATGAGCTTGCTCAGTTCTTTGAGCTGGATGGACTGGGTATTCTTCTTCCAGTATTCAGAGTTGGCGAGCTTGCGTCGTCGGGCTTCGACGCGCGCGTGCAGGGCGACCCCGACGAGGCTCGTCCAGGAATGGGGGCCGTTTGGGGTGGGTGCGTTGATACGATTCGATTTTTGAGGCTTCGCTGTGGTCATCGCAAGGTGGCCTCTTAACCGAACTGGCCGTCGGCTGTCAGCTCGTCGAAGAACCCGTGCATGGCATCGCCGAAGTCTTCGGGGGATTCGATCATCGGGGCGTGCCCGCATTTGTCGAGCCAGACCAAGTTCGCGTTGGGCATCAGCTCCTGGAAGCCCTGGCCCGCGCTCGGCGGGGTGACGACATCTTCCTTGCCCCAGATCAGCAGGGTCCGCTGCTGGATGTCGGCCAAGTCATCGGTCATGTTGTCGCGCCGGGCGCTCTTGGAGAGCTTGACCATCGCGCGGGCGCCGCCGCGTTCATTGAGCAGCTCGTAGGCGCGATCGACATCGTTGGGGTCCATCTTTGATTTATCGAAGAAGAGCTCGCCGATCTTTTCAACGAGCCAGTCGCGCGATGGGCGGACGGGGGCCCCGCGAACAACAGTGCGTTCGATGAGCCCGCTCGAGCCGGCGAGGACGAGGGCGTGGACAAGTTCTGGGCGTTCGTGGGTGACGCGGAGGGCGACATGGCCGCCGAAGGAGTTGCCGACGAGGATCGCGGGGCCGTCGATCTCACGATCGAGGAACTGCATGGTCATCGCGGAGACCGCCGAGAGCGAGCAATCGACGCCACGGAGCCCGAGCAGGGGCACTTCGAGGGTGATGCACTTGGCGCGGGTGGCGATGCGATCGACGACCTTGCCCCAGTGCTCATTGAGCCCGACGAGCCCATGGAGGAAGACGACGGGGATGCCTTGGCCGCACTCGACGACATCCGCCGGGATCTGCTTGCCGCTGAGCCCGGTGAGGTTCACCGTGCGCTTGGTGCGCTTGAGCGCTGATGTGTGTGCGTCGATAGAAGTCAAAACACCCGTCTCCCCTGTGCAGGCCCGGAACAACTCCCAGAACCTGCTCATTATGAATGTTTCAATGGTAGTACGCACTATCCAGCGAAACACACCTACAAGTGGGTTATTCCTTTTCCTGATGGGGCTGTTTCAGGCTCAGGATCAATAAAACTTGAATAAGGGCGGCTCTGAATCGCCATGATGAGCCATGTCGAGCGGGCTTGACGATCGCTCACTCTTCGATCATGCGCCCGTCAGTCTTCGACGATGCGCCCATCGTGGAGCCGGATCACGCGATCGCTCCGCTCGGCGATCCGCTCGTCGTGCGTCACCATCACCAGCGTCAGCCCGGTGTCTTGGCGGAGCTCGAAGATCGAGTCGAGAATCGAGCCGCCGGTCTTGGCGTCGAGGTTGCCCGTGGGTTCGTCGGCCAGCAACAAGCTCGGCTCGTTGATCAGCGCCCGCGCGATCGCGACGCGCTGGCGTTCGCCGCCCGAGAGCTCGGTCGGGCGGTGCTTGAGCCGATGCGAGAGCCCGAAGCGATCGAGCAGCATCGTCGCGCGATCGATGATCGATTTCCGGTTCATGTGGTACCCGATGCGCCCGTGCTTGATCATCGCCCCTACCGCGACATTCTGGATCACGCTCAGCTCGGGGAGCAGGTGGTAGAACTGGAAGACGAACCCGACATCGTTGGCGCGGTAGTGATCGAGCTGGCGGGCGACCATCTTTGTGAGTTCGCGTCCTTCAAACTTCACCGAGGGCGCGGACACCGGTCGGCGTTGCTGATCCGAACGGACATGGCGGTCCGGGCGATCGAGCCCGCCGAGCAGGTGCAAGAAGGTGCTCTTGCCGCTGCCCGAAGCCCCCAAAATGGTCACCCATTCGCCTTTTTGCACATCGAGATTCACGCCGTGGAGCACCGGCACGGCCAGGCGTCCGAGCTTGTAGGTCTTGTGGATCGCGCGCGCAGAAAGAATCGCGTTGGGATCGCCCTTCCATTGCTTCTTCTTGGGCTGGGTGTGTGTCTGAGATTCCATTATTCGAACCTCAACGCTTTGACCGGATCGAGCAGCGCGCTGTGCAGCGCGGGGATCAGCGCCCCGAGCACACAGGTCAGCACCCCGATCACGAAGATAATCACGGCCTTGACCGGATCCACATCGCTGGGGATCTCAATAAAGTAGTACTGACGCGGATCCCAGATCACGATGTTGAGGTTCTCGCCCATCCAATCATGGATCTGGTTGATGTTGCTCACCACCAGATAGCCCAGCGTCGTGCCTGCAGCCGCGCCCACAAGCCCGATCGACGCGCCGTATCGCACCCAGAGCCACGCGATGCCCATGGTCGAAGCGCCCAAGGCCCGCAGCACCCCGATGTCCTTGGTCTTCTCGGTGGCCATCGACCAGAAGATCGCAAGCACCAAGAACACGGTCGTCATCGACACAATCCCGAAGATGAAGAGCACCATCAGGGTTTCCTTCTCGACGGCACTGATCATCGTGCGGTTGAGGTCTTCCCAGGTCTTGATCTGGCGTTCCATCTGAAACCCTGTCGGCACCTGCCCGGCGTATTCATCGGCGAAGTCGTTGTAGATCATCCGGACGCGATCTTGGAGCTTATCGAGCGCGATGCCGTCGGCTCCGCGGACAAGCACGGTGGTGACGCGCGCGGGGTCGATGCCGACGATTTCTTTCATCTTGGGCACGAACTGACCCGTAGCAGGATCGAACTCGGTCGGGAACGGATCGTCGTTGTCTTTCACGAGCTCGACCTTGGATGCCTCGTTGAGCCGGAGCATCTTCTGGAGGATCTCCAGAGGCACAAAGATCGTCCCCTGATCCACCTCGTAGAGCCCGGACTGGAACTCGTTGGCGATCGGGATGGTGCGCGTCACCGGGTCGATTGGTCGGCCCGAGGAATCGAGGGCCAAAATCGTGAGCCCGATCGAGCCATCGCGGGGCATGAAGGATTCGACAATCTCGACGCTGCCGTCGGGCAGTGCGCGGTTGGTGTTGAGCGGGTAGTACCCGCCCCACTTGGTCCGTTGGTTGAGCCCGGTGACCTCGATACCCAGCACGCCGGCGGGTTCGATGACGCCGGTCTTGGGGTGCGGGCGGGTCATGGAGAGGCCATTGGCGTGGATCTGCTCGAAGATCGCTTTGTACTCGGGCATCAGGCGGATGTCGTCGCCGGCGTGATCCTTGACGGTGGGCTTATCCAACGGCTTCCACCACATGGTGTCGGCGAACCCGGTCACATCGGAGTAGCTCTTGGCATCGACGCCCTTGATCGAGATCAGCTCGATGCGATCATCGGGGAGCTGGGCGAGCCCGAAGGTCTCGATGGTCGGGGTGGCGGCGGTGATGTCTTGGTCCGCTTCGAGCATCACGATGAGCTCGTCATAATGCGCGAACCCGACATTGGGCCAGACAATCACGACATCGCCCACGAGCGTGCGCCCGGAGTTGACCAGGTTCTTGAGGAACCCGCCCATCACCGACCAGGTGATCAGGATCGTCGCGACCGACAGCATCACCGCGACCATCGCCAGCAGCGGCATGACCTTGCGGGTCAGGTACTTTTTCGTCAGTAATGCTTGATACACGGGGGGAGTCTAGCCCTTCTGCGGGGTGCGAACAGGTTCAGATCGGCTCGATCGGTGCTCGATCGCCAGCTTCAGCCTATCACGGGTTGGGCACACTCGATCAATCAGCGCCAGGTGTTGTTGGTGCGGTCGGTGTCCGGCAAGATCGAATCTGGGTCGAGCGTGATCTGCTTGATCGTGCGTCCGTTCGTGTCGAGCCCGGCCCGCCAGCGATCGGTCTGGAACCAGATCTCCACGGGCAGATCGACGACTTCGCTCGAGCCGTCCTTGTACTCAACCCGCATGCGGACGGGCATGACCATGTCGCCGAGGTTATCGAGCACGACGATCGCGCTGTCCTCGAGGTTCTTGACCCCGACGATGGCTTGGTCGAGGGTGGTGGGCTCGAGGAACCAGCCGCGCCAGAACCAGCCGAGCTCCATCCCGCTCCCGTCCTCCATCGAGCGGAAGAAATCTTCAGGCTGGGGATGCTTGAAGAGCCACTTGCTGGTGTACCCATCGAAGGCGGCATCGAAGCGATCCGGGCCGAGGATGAACTCGCGGAGCAGGTACAAGCCGTGGGCGGGCTTGCGGTACATCAATCGCCCGGTCCAGCGGGGCCAGACCTGATCGGCGTAGGTCATGATCGACTGCTGGTGCTCGGCCATCGCCAGGCTCATGGTCTGGCTCATCGCACGGGAGATGTCGGTATCGCGCTTGTACCACGCGGCCTTCGAGTAGAGATTGATAAAGGTATTGACGCCCTCGTCCTGCCATTTGAATCGGCGTTCGTCGTTGTTGATGACCATCGGGAACCAGTTGTGCCCGATCTCGTGGTCGGTGACATTGAACATGCCGTCGGGGTTGGTTCGGCTGCCGCAGAAGATGATGCCGGGGTATTCCATCCCGCCCTCTGGGCCGTTGATGTTGGACATCACCGGGTAGGGGTACGGGAAGAGGAAATCGGAGTAGAACTCGATCGAGTGCTTGATGGCCCGCGACGAGCCGCCCTTTTCGTGGATGTTGTACCACGCGGTGGCTTCCGAGGGGTAGAACGACTGGCAGAGCACGGTGGTGTCCATGCCGTTGGCGTCGGTGATCTGCGCCCGGCAGGCGTCCCAGATGAACGCGTCCGAGGCGGCCCAAGCGAAGGTGCGTGCGCTGTCGATGTGGAACTTCCAGGTGAACTCGCTTTGGTTGCCTGGGCGGATGTCGGGCTGGCCGACCTGCATCGGGTCCACGATCCAGACTGGCTCGTCGGACTGCATGGCTTGGGCGATTTTGCTCTGTTGATCTTGAGTAAGCACCTCGGTTGGGTTGATCAGTGCGCCCGAGCCGGAGACGAGGTAATCGCGGGGAACGGTGATGGCGACATCAAAGTTGCCAAAGTCGGTGTAGAACTCGCCGGAGCCCAAGTACGGCATGGTGTT
>Ga0209344_10004644_pt1 | contig 12421 bp, 12 predicted proteins | sample Cruoilmetagenom6_FD_187293 | JGI IMG/M metagenome (GOLD analysis project Ga0209344, IMG submission 187293) | Oil polluted marine microbial communities from Coal Oil Point, Santa Barbara, California, USA - Santa Barbara Oil Seep Sample 6 (SPAdes)... | ecosystem: Environmental > Aquatic > Marine...
ATAAAAATGGAAACGACATATAAAAACTGTGGCTAACAATAGTAATCAATGCACCCACCCCAAAATAGCCCAGAATGAATTGATAATTTATTGTTCGTGGTTTTAAGTGTGACAATAATTTTTTAGGTCGCTGATTTTGCTATTTTTTAGTGAGGAAAAATACCTGTATTTTGCAAACCTAAACATATAAAGAATATCATAATTAGAACGTAAATAAATTTAAATGCTCACCCCAACCCTCAAAACCCTCACCCCTAAAAAACTACTAGGCATCAACCTCACCATGAGCCTAGCCAACAATAAAACTGGTCAACTCTGGAAACAGTTTGGTCCTCAAATTAAAAACATTTCAAACAGCGTCTCAACAGCTACCATTTCAATGCAAGTGTATGATGCCGACTATTATAAAAATTTTAGTCCAGTAAAAGAATTCACCAAATGGGCAGCAGTTGAAGTTGAGAATTTTGATGAGATTCCTGTCGGTTTGAGTTCGTTTGTTTTAGAAGGTGGCCTCTATGCAGTTTTTGACTATAAAGGCTCAAGTGCTGACCCATCCATTTTTCACTATATTTTTCAAGAGTGGTTACCAAAATCAGACTATGTCATTGATAATAGACCACATTTTGAAGTGTTGGGGGAGAAGTATGCAAATAATGATGTGGAATCGGAGGAGGAGATCTGGATCCCGATTGTGAAAAGGGGATAGGTGCTGGTATAGTCAAGAGTGAAAAATGTGAACGTGATGTAGGAAAATGCTGATTGAAGTACCTTTTTAACGAGGGATTGTTTGCTTAGAACGGCCAATAGGCATACCGTGTAATCCGTATAAAAACAGACACACAGAATGCGCTTTTGGAAAAAATTAGTTCAAACAAAATAAATATAGTAGAATAGATGTAAGCTTTGACTTACCCAACGCACCATAGGCACAACCGTATTACATTTAATTATGCACGCAATACAAGAAATACTAGCAGAAATAGAATCGTTTGAAACTGATGAAGGCAATTGGCAACGCCTCGACGAATTAGTAGTTGAATTATGGAAAAGTGGGAATCCAGAACATGGGATTGACGCGCTTTTTACCATTTTTGAAAGATATCCAACTGAAAATGGAGATGGCGTGTTTTGGACCATCTTACACGGACTTGAAACGTTGAATTATGAAGCGAAATTGTATAATTCGCTCATGAAAAAACCATCGCATATGGCTATTACAATGCTAAAGCGGATTGAAAACACAAATTCAAGAATGATTGCAGGAAAATCGATATCAGAATTAAAAGAATATATAAAGAATAATCCAAAAACGGACCTGGTATTATTAGACGAATTATAAGGTGAAATAAGGGTGCTACCCCCTTAAACTGTCCCAAATACAGCGCTATTTTCTAAGGATGATATATCCAATCTTTCTTTATGGTAATCGCTCAATCCATACCCTTAGAAACAGATGAAGTGAATTCAATGAATTCCGTCGAAATGGAGGGAGGTCAGTATTTAGCTCCCAAATATATTCTCTTTTTAATTGATAATTAGTATATTAGCTATGCTGATAGTAATAAGTTGGCAAAAATTAGACTTTACTAAATAAGAAAAAGAGCATGAAATTTCCATTCAAAATTTTAGTTGTATTATTCTTTACTTTTTACTGTGTAAATGTAGTTTGCCAAGTTAAGAAAGAACAGATTGATAGTATTCTCAATAACTCTGTTAAATCAGATGGTCCAGGAGCCATTATTTTCATTAAGCAGAAAGGAAAAGTGCTTTACGAAAAAGCATTTGGCAAAGCTAATATCGAAAACAATGTAGACATGTCTACCAAAAATGCATTTAACATTGGAAGTGTCAGCAAAGAATTTACTGCTATGAGTATACTTCAGCTACTAGAGAAAGGAAAACTATCTCTTGAAGATAATGTCAATAGCTATTTACCTAATTATTCTAAAAATGGTGATAAAATAAAGATAAAACATCTTTTGTCTCATACCTCTGGATTAAAAAGTCATACAGACACCATTTGGGCAAATACAGATGCAAGGAAATACTTTGATTCTAGTAAAGATGTCCTTAATTATTTTAAAAACGATATTGTGCAGTTCGAGGCTGGTGAAAATTACGACTATTGTAATGTAAATTTTAATTTATTAGCATTTATTATTGAAAAAGCTTCAGGATTAACATACACTGACTATGTTAATGAAAACATTTTTAAACCATTGGGAATGATGAACTCATACATACCTAATGAAGGACAGTTGATTCCAAATTTAGCAACGGGTTACGAATTAAAAAATAATGAAATTGTATATGCAAGATTTCATTCTATCAATCAGACTAGAGGTTCGAGTTCCATACATACAACTGTAGAAGACCTTTCAAAATGGTATGAAGGATTAATGAACTCTAAAGTAATCTCTAGAGAGAATTTGATAAAAGCTTGGACACCTTTCACCTTAAATACTGGAGAAAAATCAACTTACGGCTATGGGTTTTATAGTGACACGAAATTTAACAAAACCTCTATTTTTCATAATGGATTTATATTCGGCTATTCGACGTCAGATATGTATTTTCCGGAAGATGACTTACTTATCTTGGTAGTGTCTAATATCAGTGATATTAATGTGATTAATACCAATACAATACTATTTGATATTGCTTCGAGTATTTATAAAAGTAATATTCCTGAATTAACTGCTGATTTACTAGATACGTATGTAGGCACCTACCAAATTGACAAAGGTTTTAAAGTAAAAATATATCGTGAAGGTATCACCCTTTTTATTGAGTTTGATGGTCAGAAAGCTGATATATTAGTAGCTGAAACTGAAACAAGTTTTAGAGTCAAAGATTTTCCTGCAAAAGCAGAGTTTATACAAGCAAGTGAGAATAAAGAAATGAAGATATTATTATCAAATGGTCCAGAAAAATATGAAGGTACTAAAGAATAATAACTATTGCCAAAGTCGTGTATATATCATTACTTATAACAGCCAATTTACGAAAATCCTTCCACGCCCAACAGCGTGGCGGGACGGATTTTCTCTACGTTCGATTTCCTTTTGCTATCTTAGGTGCTTTGGACGGGAGATACTGACATCTGATAATTTTTTGAATTTTATTGAGTATAAATTCTCTGGAAAATTGGAAGAGTTTAAGGAGATTATTAAATAAAAACTACCAGTAACACCTAATATCATTAAAAAGATTCTGAAAAACATCATGTGAATTTTATTAAGTATTTGAAAGATTATAATGGATAAAAAAATTAACCCGCAGAAAATTAAATGGACTAGAGGAATGGCTCTTATTAGTTTTTGCCTTGTTGTTCTAGCCATTCTTATAGATAATATTAAAGAGCCGTTATTTGGATTGAAAGCTGGTGATGAAACACAAAATTTCAGCTTGAATTTATTTATTACGGGCTTTTCAATGTTATTGTCTTTTATTTTGAGTCTTTTTGTATTTATACGTGTTGTAAAATATTGGAAGTTGTGGCCAAATCAAAGAGTCAAATTTATAATTTTAGGACTTGCGTTGCCAGCGATTATCCTTTACATAATGTTATTGTTTGTGATATTTAGCATTTAATAACGTAATACAACTATAGTTCCCCCGAGCACCCGGGGTGGAATAAAATGATGCTAAACTAAAACAGGCATGAGCGAATAATCAGCGAAGCTAAATAATATACACAACGTTGCTAGTAATGTAATAAACCCTTGGAAAACGTATGGAATTACCGAAATTTAAATACAGTCCGAACGCTTACGAATTAGATTTGTTCGATAAAGTTGAGGGAACCTGTTCTGTTTGTGAAGAGAAAAGAAATTTAAAATATAATAGTTCTTTTTACAGCGTTGATCAACCAGACTATATTTGTCCTTGGTGTATAGCAAACGGAAAAGCCGCTGAAAAATATGACGGAGAATTTAATGATTATTGTGGAATTGAAGGAGTTTCACCAAATCCAAATGACCCAAAACCTACTATTCCGAAAGGAATGCTGACTGAAATTTGTACGAAAACACCAAGTTATTCTTCTTGGCAACAAGAACTATGGTTATCTCATTGTAACGAACCTTGTGCGTTTATTGGATATGCAGATAACAAAACAATAGAACCAATTCTGGACGAACTTAAAAATGATATTGAAAACAATATTGGATATGACCCAGATTTAATAAAGAAACATCTAACGAAAGATGGACATTTAGTTGGATATTTATTTAAATGTATAAAATGTGACAAACATAGATTGCACGCGGACTGTGATTAAAAACTACTGGCAACACCGTATCCTATGAAAAGTACTAGCCTATTCACGAAAATCCTTCCACGCCCAACAGCGTGGCGGGACGGATTTTCTCGACGTTCGATTTCCTTTTGCTATCTTAGGTGCTTAACCACGCCACAACTATTGAAACAAGCTGATTTTTGTTCCCGCTTGAGCACTCTGGGTGGAACAAAATTATGTTCAACAAAAACTAGCTGAGAGAATAATAAGCGACGCTGAATCTTATACAACAAGTAATAAATAGGTTTTTTAAAAAAATGAATAAACGTATTCCAATTTTGCTGTTTTTAATTATTTGTTCTTGCTCAAATGTAAAGGATTTGGAAGGGTATTGGTATGGTGAAGTTAAATTTGATGATCAAAGAATACCAACCCTTATAAAGTTTGAAAACGATAAATACATTGACTTTTTTGGGGCCGTCATTGACACAACGGTTTACAAGCGTAAAGGTGATAAAATTATATTACCTGATATAATAACGGATGATACACCACATGAATTTAAAATAAAACATGATAACCATAGTCTATCTGCGTTGGACTCAAATTCTAATGTACGAGTTCGGTTAATGAAAAGTAGCGAAGAGAATTTTATTTTTGACTATTTAAATGATAAAACGCTAACCATTGAACTTCCTTTGGAAATTGGAATAGAAAGTAAATTTGGTGTCTCGAATCCTTTAATATGGCCATTGTACCTTACGTACAAAAATGACAGTTTAGTAGCCAATTTCTTAGATACCACGGTTGTTGTTAACGCTAGTTATTATAAGTTTTTACGAAAAGAAATAAAGAAATTTGACGAATATGAATCTATGCAAAATTCTAATAGCATAGACCTGATAGCGGATAAAAGCATAAAGTTTTCTGATTTAGAACTTTTAAAGAAACAGTTAAGGATTTTTGGATTTTCGAGAATTAAATATCACCTAAAATCAAATTATTATGATAAGGTAAATATTTTGACAACTAAGTTAAGCGCATTAAATGAACGGGAGTATGCGATTTACAACACTAAAGATCACCCACTAACACCTCCACCGCCACCAATTAGTAATCATTTTTCTGATTTTAAAGGTGAAATAACCCTGGTCAAAATTGAAGAAAATAGGCTGCTAGTAAATGATTCAGTTGTTACATGGAATGATTTTGATACATCAATTCGTCAAAAAATACAAGCTAATAAAGAAGTCCCAATTTTTTATACTGTATCTAAAAATTCTACCTATACGGAATTTGTTCAATTTAATGCAATTGTTTTCAATGCGTATTACGATGCTAGAGATGATTATTTAATGCAAAAATATAAAATGAAATTTCGGCCCAAGTATTCTTGGCAAACGGATGAAATAATGGAGGCGAAAAAAAAATATCCCCTAATTTTCTGGCAAATGGATGTATTGGAATTTGAGAATTTAAAACACACCTTTTAACATGGACTACCCCCAATTATGTTAGCCACACACCCAAGTTCAATCTTTTCATCCTGCCCCTTTTGTAACAAATAGCTCGCCAAGTCGGACGCGTATTGGGTTTGCATAAGATGACTTAAAAATGGCCTCAACGTGAAATGTACCTGCTTTTTTCCTATTTTAGTGCTAAACTGAGCGGGATTGATTCATTTACACCACCTTGGCCTGCCTCCTGACCACTTGAGACCAACTATAAACCCATGATAAAATTCTTTCGTAAAATTCGCCAAAACTTGCTTGCTGCAAACAAAACTAGAACGTATTTTAAATACGCAATAGGTGAAATTGTGTTGGTGGTTATTGGAATACTGATCGCCTTATCGATAAATAATTGGAATCAAAACAACGCAGAAAAGAAGGCGTTAAAAACGCTTACCGATAATTTGAACAAAGAATTTAAAAACAATCTCGAAGAGCTTGAAGTAGATTTAAATAGACTGAGAATGAAAATTGTTTCAGGCAACAAGCTATTAACCTATTGCGGGCCTGACAAAATAGTGCTATCAGAATTTGAAGTTGATAGCCTGCTCTATCAAGCCCTTGAGGTCCCCACCTGGAATCCAAGTACCTTTACCCTAAATGAGATTAAAAATTCAGGTAAATTATCTAAAATTAAAGACGAAAACCTAAAGTTACTGTTATATCATTGGGAACGGCTCTATGAAGATATTTTAGAATGGCAAATGGCCTTACAAGCATCTAATGAAGGTCCGTTAGGTATTATTAAAGCAAAAGGTTCAATCGTCAATGTTGATTTTTATAATGACGCTACACATGAGACTAAATTTAAACTGAGCAACGTTACCTTATTGCAAGACGTTGCATTTGAAAATGAATTAGAAAACAATCTGTTTAATGCGCGATCATTAGTCCAAAGATACCAAGAAGCAAAAGTTTTATTAACTAAAATTCATGAACGCTCTAAAAGTGAAACTAGTAATTAACACGACAATTTATACGTAAATAAATAGGTAAATAAGCCCATGTAGCAAGTAGGTAATGGTACATCGCTAGGTAGGTTTCATATTTATTTACTACCTTACTCGTTCAACCATACAGCGACTTGAAGTCGTAACTGTTGTTGATTCAGAGTAATCAATACTAACCCATAAAATCTTCTATCCTGCTGGCAGGCAAAAACGCGTATTAGCTATGATCAAGTTTTTTAGACGCATTAGACAAAACCTCCTTTCTCAAGGTAAAACAAGACACTACTTCAAATACGCCATAGGAGAAATAATACTGGTAGTTATTGGAATTTTAATTGCACTCTCTATTAATAATTGGAATGAAAATAGAAAAAATAAACAGGCAGAATCCAATTATTACTGTAGAATTTTAGAGGACTTTGAATTAAACGAAAAATTAATAAATGCATCCCTTGAGGGAATCACTGACAGAATTAGAATCAGTAAAAAAATTATTGTAGACTTACATAAAACACCCAATAATAAAAGTGAAATTCTAAATGACTTTTTACATGCGTTAAGACAAAATGTATTTGTGCCAAGTACCATTACCTTCGAAGAATTGTCGTCATCGGGAAATTTAAATTTAATACGAGATATCCAGTTAAAAAACAGACTTATTGAATTCAATACGTTTTTAGAAAACACCTTAGATTTACTTGATGAAAATCGTGACGAACTCAATAAACGAATGATTAATTTTGAGTCAGCAACGGAATTTGGGATACAAGAATTTGACTATTTAAAGCAAGAACTTGGAAAAGAAATTGTCCAATTATTTCCAACTACCGATTGGACCAACAATAAAAAGGACAAGACATTTTTACAGTTCCAGGATAATCTTGTATTTCTAGTTGCTATGTATGTTAGGCAAAAAGAACATTTATCTAAACTCAAAAAAGAAATGGAAGAACCTATGCAACGCTTAAAAAATAAAAAATGTAACTAGCAAAAGCAGCACAAGGGGTATTTGTAGGGATGTGTTTTAGCAGCGTTTTGAAAAATGGTTTGGAGCAGTTTACTTCCCGAATTTTGCTCAAATTTTCAGTTTGGTGTGGGTGCAGTTAACGGATACACTATAAAACAGGGGAGTGGTAGCCTTGTTTTGAAAGAAATTGTATTACCTTTTTAATTGATAATTAGTATATTAGCAATGCTAACATGCAATTTCCGTATAACATAATCAACCAAACAAAGCACAGCATAGAATGAAAAAACTACTTCAAATTATAAGTCTACTAGTTAGCTTAATTGCGCAAGCTCAAGAATATGCGTTTTTACCAGACAGTTTAACACTGCTTCCCATACAGGAACTGGCAAAAAAAGAACCACCATTAGATTTTGAACCTGTTTACTATGAAGATGGAACAAAAGCAGTTTTTAAGCAGGTAATGCCTTTAATCATGAAAAACAAACTAATTCCACTCATGTTTGTTGACAAGGGGGGAAATTACAAAGCCTTGGTTGTTAAAAATCTAACAAAAAATGAAGACATAAAGATTGGCTATGAAAACATGCCGGAATCATTAATAAGGTCAGGCTATTCGTTTGGAAATCCAAACAGTAATAAAGTGATTATTTATTTACAAGGGGGACCAGAAAATTTTCTTTCCACTTACAGCTTCGATATTAGGATGAAACTTACTGGGGGATTAGATGATAATAATTATTTTATGATCAATATGCGTGAAGCACAAACCCTCCATCCAGCGGAAACCGTACAGAAGGAAATATCCTGGGAACAGGCAAAAAAATACAATGAAAAAACCGTAAAAACCCTTTATGAGCTCATTAAATATTTTAAAGCACAACATAAAAAAGTATACGTTGTTGGTGGATCATATGGCTCTTTTATTGGCTTAAAATCTATGGTGGAATATAAGAATATGGCAGATGGCTATTTGTTAATGCTAGGCAGACTTGATATGACTCAAGAAGTAAGTAATGCGTATGCAAAAGGATTCAAGGCAGGTTTTAAAGCAGATGCAATTACGCCAGTAATTGGTGAAAAATCTGATAATATTTACACCGTTAATATGCGTAAAATAGCCGCTGCGATAAGTAGAGACGAAAAATATACCCAACTGTTAAAAGACACCGACCTCTCAAATCTAATATATATTTACAGTGAGATTGATCAAAGTGTTGGTAAACTAACTGCAGATGAAATAGCATTCTTACAATCAAAAAAGGCGAAGGTAAAAAGTGTAAAAGTAGCCCACGAGAAATGGGCAACAAATCATTTCAAAGAAGGACTGGAAATGTTGTTAGGTAAGCAATAGGAGTTATACTTAAGATAGGAAATTCATAGCCAAGCATGTCGATAACACATTAAAAAAAACACAATGAAAAAACATGTGATAATAATGTTGATGAGTGCGCTATTTACGCAATGTTCCATTGATAGGACAATTCAAAACCTAAGCCAATCGGATATTCAAACCTTAAGGAAATTTGAAAACTTAGCTGCTAGGCATCAAGTGCAGCTAAGTAAACTAACAGAACCCGGTCAAAAACTGTGGTTAGGTCTGACAGTTGTATCAAAGGAAACTAACCAGCCACTCATTAATGAAGAGATAAAACTGTATCACACGTCTTCGGATGGCGAATATAATCCGTCAGACCCAAACGATGAATCAACAGCTCGATTAAATGGTACTGTCTTAACGGACGATAAAGGACACGTTTTTGTTCAAACTATTTTGCCAGGCGATTATGGAAGTTCGGCAGACAATAGACATATTCACACCACAGTTAATAGCGCTAAGCCAGTAGCGTACGATATTCATTTTGAGCAGTATACAGGGGAAATGAGCAGGAACTTCATTCTTGGCAGTGATCAACATTTTTTAGCAAATTTGAAGCAAACAGTAGATAGTACCTTGGTCTCTTTCGTAACAATAACTGTGAAAAATTATAAACCTACCCCTACCGCAATTAAAAGCACGATGCCAGACTGTGAATGGTGTGGTGCTAATGAAGCACCAGAAAATGTACAGTGGGAGTCAACGATTGCCTCTAAAAATGTAGAAGGTGAACGATTGATTCTCGAAGGTACCATCTTTGAAACCGACGGCAAAACACCTGCAAACAATGTGATCGTGTATGCTTATCACACAAACAATCAAGGCGAATATGAGAAGAAAGGAAATGAGCAAGGAAATGGTGTACGACATGGATACCTACGGGGTTGGGCTAAGACCAATAAAGAAGGGAAATACAGATTTAAAACCATAAAACCAGCACCGTATCCAAGTCACGCTGAACCAGCCCATATCCATATGACGCTTATGCGAGAAGATTTTGATGAGTATTGGATTAACGCTACTTGGTTTAAAGGCGATAAGATAATAACGAAAGAAATGACCGAAAAACTAACTCGAACAGGTGGCTTTTCAAACATTGTTTCGTTAGCGAAAGATGAATTTGGAACCTGGGTAGGAATTAGAGATATACGTTTAAATCCGCCCAAAAAATAACCTTTTATTACAATTTATAATAACATGCTAAAGAGCGCTATTGCTCAAAATAAAACCCAATTAAGCCATGCCATTGGTCTGTAGCTAATTAGAAAACGCAATGGATCTTTTCCTGCTGCGTATTCGTTTAATAACATACTGGTTAGGCATTAATTATTACATCAGGGAGTAGTGCTAAGGGTATTTTGAAAGTAGGTCTTGTAAAATAGCAGCCTGTTCAACTAAGCACCAGAGATTGACCTTCGATAGGAAGGAGCCAGCTGGTACCAAGCCATAAAAAACAAAAAATATGATCAAGTTCTTTAGACACATTAGACAAAAGCTACTTTCACAAGGTAAAACCGGAACATATTTCAAATACGCAATAGGTGAAATTGTGTTGGTGGTTATTGGAATATTGATCGCACTACAAATTAATAATTGGAATGAAAACAGAAAAAGCGCAGAAATTCGCAAAAATTATTACAAACAAGTACTACAAGATTTAAAAAAGGATACCATTTATATTCATGAGAATATTAAACGTCTAGATAGTAGTTTGTCAAACTATAATAGGTATGTAAATTCCCTGGCAAAAGCAGAAACCACCACGGATGTCATGAACATTGTGTTCGAACTTGATTGGTTTTTTCAATATCTTATTTTCAATACCAACACCATAGAATCATTAATAGCCACAGGAGATATTAAGTTGCTACCAGATCATGTTAGAAATGCGCTTTTAGATTTGCGCACCATACAAAATGGGATCTTGAAAGTTACTGCTGGAAATGATAATATTTGGCTACAAAACAGTCAAAAAGCAGGAGGTCTTGGGGTTATTAATTTAATTTTAGAGATCCATCCCAAATTATTAAGCCAACTCAATAGAAAGGAAGATATTATTTCAGCCATTAATATCTTAAACACAACTTTTCAATTGAAAAATTATACAGAAAAAAATGTATTGAATTCTATGAATGAATTATTAATATCCATCAATGAACTAACTGATCTCATTCATAAAGAATTAAAAAAATAGCCCTAGGCAGTTTTGACGTACCTAAGATTGAGGGAAGCCTGGAATGAAATCTTTTGGCGATATTCAATATAGCTCGTGTTTGATGCCGTGCATTTTGCTACGAATTAATATGACTTCCTTTTAAGTGGGTACAACAGGAATGAAAGCGAATGCAGTTTTTTAATTAGTTATTGATATATTAGCCATAGCAAGAGATTTACCTAAGCACCATTTAAATTAAATTTTAATCCAAATGAAAGTTACAGCTGAAAAAAACGAAAAAATAGCCAAAATGACATTTGCCTCTGTGTATCCGCATTATATTAATAGACTAGAGAAGAACGGTAGAACAAAAGAAGAATTTCATGAAGTGATCACATGGTTAACGGGATTTAATGAAGAAACAATACAAGAACTGATTGATGAAAAAGCAAGCTTTGAAACATTCTTTCAAAGAGCAACGATAAACCCCAATGCACACCTCATTACCGGCGTAGTTTGTGGGTATCGTATTGAAGATATTGATGATGAATTTGATGTATATAAAAAATGTCGCTATCTAGATAAGTTGTATGATGAATTGGCTAGGGGGCGTAAAATGGAAAAAATTTTGCGGGTTGAAAAGAAATAAAAACGTTCGAGAATTAGCGGCTTTAGAAAGGGGAGATAGTCACCTAATTTAACTTGCTCCGTATTCCTGTCTGCCGACACGCAGGAGATAGGTGATACACCTTATAACGGTGGTCACTAGTCCTGGGGCCTCGGGATATGATTATATCGTATAATAAATCTATCCACTTGCCCTAAAAATGTGATTCTCATTTTAGGCACCTACCTTGTTTTATGATTTAATCTCCATTACAAACGGGGTATCTATTTTTAGTATGGCTAAAGTCCGAGATACTAATTTTCAAGCCACGCTAACGCATGTGGTTTAAACAATTTTATCTATAGGGGTGCGATAACATACATACCGTATTGGATCTATCTGAAGTTTTCTATTCATCCGAGGTGTAGCTGTGTTGATGTAATTTATTTTGTAACTTGCAGAGATAAAGGTTATAACGGCAATAGGGTTATACTAATGTTGCCCACAATACGAAAAATGAAAATCGGAGCTAAAATATTAATCCTTTTCTTGAGTTTAAATTTGCTTTCCTGCAAAGGAATTTCGCAAAAAACGGAATCTAAAAAGGCAACAT
>Ga0209344_10004645_pt1 | contig 12417 bp, 12 predicted proteins | sample Cruoilmetagenom6_FD_187293 | JGI IMG/M metagenome (GOLD analysis project Ga0209344, IMG submission 187293) | Oil polluted marine microbial communities from Coal Oil Point, Santa Barbara, California, USA - Santa Barbara Oil Seep Sample 6 (SPAdes)... | ecosystem: Environmental > Aquatic > Marine...
AAAAAACACAAAACGTGAGGTTTCTATAGATTATATCCAGAAAATAGTTTCTGATTATTTTCAAATGGATGTAGATACACTACAATCTAAAACTAGAAAACGTCATATTGTACAAGCGAGACAATTGGCCATGTTTTTTGCCAAAAAACTAACTAAAGCTTCGTTAGCAAGTATTGGTTCACAAATTGGTAAACGTGATCACGCTACTGTATTACATGCTTGTAAAACGGTGAACAACTTATCTTCTACAGATAAACAATTTAGAAAATACGTAGAAGACCTAACCAAAAAGCTTTCAGTTTAAATTACAAATACAGCATTTTCAAATAGAATATTATGACTAAAATACTAATGGTTTGCCTTGGTAATATTTGTCGTTCTCCATTGGCAGAAGGTATTTTACGTGCTAAACTTAACGATGATTTTATAATAGATTCTGCAGGAACAGGAAATTATCATATTGGTGATTTACCAGACAAACGCTCTATTCTAGTTGCCGATAAATATGGAATTGATATCACCGATCAGCGTGGCAGACAATTCGGTGTTTCCGATTTTGACGCTTTCGATTGGATTTATGTTATGGATAATTCCAACTTTAAAAACGTGGTTAAACTAGCTAGAAACGAAAATGATATCGCCAAAGTCAAGCTCATTTTAAACGAAGTATATCCGAATCAAAACTACGATGTACCAGATCCTTATAACGACAGTGCTCAAGGTTTTGAAAACGTTTTTAAAATGCTAGACGAAGCTACAGACATGATAAAAGAAAAGGTCTTAAAAAATTAAAACACTACAAATCAAGCGTATTGCTTTATATATTTTGTAATTTTAAAAGCAAACTCCTTAAAACAATACCGCATGAAACCTATTACAGTATGGATAATAGCACTGTTTTCTTTCTCTTGTTTTTCTCAAAATATAAATATTGAACTTTTTTCTAGCGGACTTTCTAATCCGGTAAACGTGAAACACGCTGGCGATGATCGATTATTTGTAGCAGAAAGAGCTGGTGTTATAAAAATCATTAATACAAACGGCACATTAGAAAACACTCCTTTTTTAAATATCAATTCTATAGTTACCAATAATGGTGGCGAACAAGGTTTATTAGCCATAGCCTTTCATCCAGATTATCCAACCAATGGATATTTATTCGTAAACTATATTGATAATAATGGAGATACAGTAATTTCTAGATTTACAAGAAATACACCGAATACTGCAAATCCCAATTCCGAATTAGTTTTTATGAATATCAGCCAACCATATCCCAACCATAATGGTGGAGACATGCATTTTGGTACGGATGGCTATCTATATATCTCTACAGGTGATGGCGGATCTGGTGGTGATCCTGAAAACAGATCACAAAACTTAACTTCCCATTTAGGAAAACTATTACGTATAGATATTGACAATCCTGTAATTGGCGGACTGAATTATTCTATTCCGCCAGACAATCCTTTTATTGCAAATACGGAAGGTGTCAAGCAAGAAATTTGGGCATATGGTTTACGCAATCCTTGGAAGTGGTCTTTTGATAGAGATACTGGCGATATTTGGATTGCAGATGTTGGTCAAAACCAAATAGAAGAAATTAATATGGTTCCTAACGGAAGCGCAGCTATAAATTACGGTTGGCGTTGTTACGAAGGGAATACACCCTACAACCTAGCAAACTGTCCTTCGACTAGCACATTAACCTTTCCAGTGGCGCAATACACCCACAATAATGATGGTGCTTTTAAATGCTCGATTACTGGAGGTTATCGCTATAGAGGAACAGCACAACCAACGCTAGAGGGCTTCTACTTTTTTGCCGATTTTTGTAGTAACGAAATTGGTTATGTACAAGGAGACGGAACAAATTTTAATTTAACGCTAATAGAAGATTTTGGTAGTGATGGTTTTTCTGCATTTGGCGAAGACCTTGATGGTGAGTTATATATTGCTGGTCTTAATTCCGGAAATATTTATAAAATAGTGGATGCCGATTTAAGTGTAAACGAACAAAACTTATTTAATATAAAAATTTATCCGAATCCTGTAAAAGATAGTTTAAATTTAGATTTTAGAAACACAACACATGTAATTAAAGAGATTAATATATTTAATTTGCACGGAAAACTGGTGAAGTCCATTTCAAAACCAAATGCCACAATAACCACTTTCTCGACTAAAGAAATGCAAAACGGATTATACTTAATGGAAATTAATGCCGAAAACGGAAGTAAAAAAACAAGTAAATTTATTAAACAGTAATGGACAATATTATCGGTAAATTATACCTTATACCTACAACATTAGGCGACAATGCGCCTTTAGAAGTTTTACCTATTTCAGTAAAAAAAGTAATCGAACAAGTAGACACATTTATAGTTGAAAACGAAAAAAATGCCAGACGCTTTATAAAAAGTATTGAACCAAGAAAGCAACAATCTTCATTAACCTTGTTTCCTTTAAACAAGTTTACAGACCCTACAGAATTGCCAAGTTATTTAGATCCATGTTTACAAGGAAAAAACGTTGGATTACTATCGGATGCTGGCTGTCCTGGTGTTGCAGATCCTGGTGCAGATATCGTAAAAATCGCACATGATAAAAACATACAAGTAGTTCCTTTGGTTGGACCTTCTTCTATATTATTAGCAATGATGAGCTCTGGAATGAACGGACAAAGTTTCACCTTTAATGGTTATTTACCCATTGATAAGGATAAAAAGAAGCAGGAAATAAAACAATTAGAGCGTCTTTCTTTCGAAAAAAACCAGTCGCAACTTTTTATTGAAACACCGTATAGAAACAATAAAATGTTAGAAGACATGTGTCAATACTTAGAAAGCAACACCCAGATTTGCGTTGCCTGTGACATTACATTACCAACAGAATATATCAAAACGAAATCGGTAAGCGAGTGGAAAAAAAATAAGGTTGACCTTCATAAAAGACCAACCATTTTTATAATTCATAAAAGCTAGTTACTATATAGTACTAGCTTTTGCTTTTTTATTAGCCTTAACTAGAGAAGTGTCATACCCTGAAAACTTTTTCATGTAAGATTTAATAGAAGTACCAAAGGCATCTTCAAAACCAGTTTCTCCGTAACTTCTTAAGTATTTTTTTACGCTTCCAGGTCCAGCTAAATGCGCTGCAGCAAGAATTCCAGACTCGGTTACTAAAACACCGTTAATGGTCATCCCATTAAAACGTTTGATGTCTCTACGTAAAATCCATTTATTACGCTGTGCATTTGCAACAAATGCTTTTTCCTGTAATTCTGGGTTTTGTAAAAATTGATTCGGATTGTAAATACCAATCATTTTTAGCGTTTCTGCTCCAAATTGGTACTTTCCTAAATAACCAAACTTGTTTACGGTAAAATAATCTCCTCCAGATTCTTTAAAAGCTAATGCTTCTTTAAAACCTATAAAGGATTTCCCTAAGGTTGGTATAAATTTTTCTCTTGGTATTGGTGTATGAAATGCAAATACTTTATCTGACACTTCTATTGCAGCAACCACTTCTTCTTCTTCGTAGTTTATTAAATCTATAAACGTTTCCGAAGAGAACGCCAGTTTTAATAAAGTACATATGGTTAGTAATAGCGTAAACTTTCCAATATTTTTTATCATAACGAATAATTTTTCAGTAATAATTTATTAATAATCACTTATAATTTTTCAGCGTGCAAATATACAACTTTTATTTTAAACCTGAAAACCAGTTATTTATACGTTTATGATTCAATATTAGACGTTTATATCTTTTATTCAAAAATTAGTCGACTAAATACATCTAAAAGTAGATAGCATGGAACTTTATTCCGTTTTTATCGTTAAACTCTAACGTTGGAAAGGGTACTTTTATTACGTTCAAAACACTAAAAACAGATTTCAAGAAGTGTGAATCTGTTTTTATTCGACTTAAATCAATATCTAGACTTAAATAATATTGTCGTTTTCTATTTGAATTTAAAAAGGAAAGATCTTCCGTTTCATTATTCCCGGTAAGCATACCTTCTGCTCCATAACCAAAAGCAACATTTAGCCACTTTGGTATCTTTTCATTCTTTAAAAAAGAACGCACGTTGGCACTTAACCAATAGGTTTGTCCGTTATAATCTTTTAAAATTTCTTCTAATAAACCTTCTCCCAATTTATCTGGTCTTTGGGAAGCATATTTTGTTTGATGAAAGGAATACTTTAAAGTGATGCGCTGCTCTTTCCAAAGTAATTCTTGTCCTATATACAATCCCGTTCCCGCAGCATTGCTAATCATATCTCCCCAAGAAAAACCCCATTCTTTAGAATAGCCATCAAAAACTTCGACTACAGTTAGAAATCCGAAACCTAAAGTTGCGCCATAAAGTAATTGGTCTTTTTTACCTACACCACTCCAATGCAAAAGCTCTGCTCCTGCTCTACCTACTTGATAGGAAGAGAACACATGACCAAACTTATCCATTTGAAGCCATTCGTCATTATCATTAAGCGTATGTAGTTTTGATTTTTCATAATCGGCATACCAAAGCTGGTTTAAACCAACTAGTGAGAGCCCAATTACAGAAGCTTCTGTAATGACTAAAGCATTTCTTCTCCCGGTGTTTAAAGTATCGCTTGGCGTAAGAAATTTATTAATTCCAGATTGTGAGAATACACTTGTTATGGTACATAAAACGAATAGTAGATATAAAAGTACTTTCAAAAGTTACCTGTTTATGCCTTGGCTATTAATCCAACGTACATATTCATTTCTATTGGCATTATGCTGACTTAAAGTTTTAGCAAACTTATGGTATCCAAAGTTCTTTACGTTAGCAACAAAATAATAGTAATTATGAGTCTCCGCATTTAAAACCGCATCTATTGCAGATACATCTGGCATGGTGATTGGCCCTGGAGGAACACCTGGATATTTATAGGTGTTGTACTTAGAATCGATTTCTAAATCTTTATATAAAACACGTTTAATGACTTGGTTAAAATCATTTTCCTTTAATTTTTTAGCATAAATCACTGTCGGATCTGCTTGTAATGGCATACCTTTTCTAATTCTATTTAAATACACTCCAGCAACACGAGGTCGCTCATCTACTTTCGCAGTTTCCTTATGTACTATGGCAGCAATAGACATTACTTCGTTAATAGAAAGGTTTAGTGCTTTTCGTTTTTCATTTCTAGAAGCATTCCAGAAGCTTTGATATTCTTTTAGCATTTTATCTCTAAATCCTTCGGCGGAAGTATTCCAGTATATTTCATAACTATTAGGAATATACATGGACAAAGCAGATTCCTGATTAAAACCATTTTTCTTAAAAAACGTTTCGTCTTGCATTGCTTTTAAAAGGGACAAGCTATCTGCTTCAATTTGAAAAGCTACTCTACCAGCTAAATCTTCTAATCGTTCTTGATTATTAAAACTTAGTTTTAACGGAATATTTTTACTTCGGATAGAATTAATAATTTCATTATTATTCATTCCTTTTTTAATAACAAATCTTCCAGACCTAAGGTTTGTGTTGTATTTCTTTTTTTCCGCAAGCGCGTCAAAAGATTCCATATCTTTTAATAATGGTACCAGTTGTTCTCTTACATCTTCATAACTAGCTTGGCTAGAAATATATACATACGCTTCTTCATTATTAAAAGCGGTGTTCTCTTTAAACATGGCTTTATATACAAAGTTTGAAAAAAATGCAGCTATGATTAAACCGATTACTAAAACTGCTATAAGTATTTTTTTAAAGTACATTTATTTATGAATGAGTTGAAAAATATATTCGTTTTTAAATTTATTGTTGACTAAATTCCAGTCTTTTTTTAATCCTATTTCTGTAAATCCTTGGTTTTTAAAAAGCTTCTGACTTGCAATATTTTCTTCCGAAATATTACAATATAATTGATGTAAATCTAAATGTGTAAAACAATAATTCACTAACAAGCTTAAAGCTTCTTTACCAAAACCTTTTTGTCTGTTTACTGCTTCTTTTACAAGAATACCTATTCCTGCACGACGGTTTTTAACATCGAAGTCAAAAACATCGATCATACCAAGAGCCACATCGTCATAACTACAAATCACTAATCGCAATTGTTTTACTTCGTAAATATCTTTGTGTGCATGGTCTAAATACTGTTTGATTAAATACTTAGAATATGGTGTGATGGTATTGCTAATTTCCCAAATACTTTCGTCGTTTTCAATAGTATGAATAAACGCTAAGTCTTCTGGTTCTAAAGCACGTAAATAAATATGTTCGCCTTTTAATGTAATCATGAAAGAATGCCTTTAAAAACTTGTTTCGCAGGACCAATTAGCCAGATGTCGTGATAGGCATTTCCTTTTTTATTAAAAGAAACTTGCAACGTTCCACCTTCTACTTGTAAGGTAATTACGTTTTTTTCGGTTTCGCCAATATAATGCATTGCCAATGCCACTGCTGTAACTCCTGTTCCACAAGAAAGTGTTTCATCTTCTACACCGCGTTCGTAGGTTCGAACAGCAAAAGTATCTTCATCTATTTTAGAAACGAAATTTACATTGGTTCCAATTTCATTATATGGACTGCCATATCTAATTTTTGCTCCTTCGGTTTTTATGTCCAATCCTTTAAGATTAGCCTCCTTTTGCACATGATGTGGTGAACCTGTATTTAAAAAAATATGATTCGTATGTTTTTCTACTTCTGTTACATCCTGCATGCGAAGCTTAATAATATCGTCTTCTATAATAGCATCATGCATCCCATCAATAGCTTCAAAAGTGGCGCGATCCTTTACAATGTTTAAAAATTTCGCAAAAGCGACAAGACATCTTCCTCCATTTCCACACATGCTACTTTCGTTTCCATCGGCATTATAATAGACCATTTTAAAGTCGGCAGTTGGATGATTTTCTAATAATATCAATCCGTCTGCTCCAACACCAAAACGTCTATCGCATAAAAAAGCAACTTGTTTGGTATCTTTTTTATCGAAAGTTTTTAGCCGATTATCCAGCATCACAAAATCATTTCCTGTGCCCTGATATTTATAAAAAGTGTGTGTCATTAAATAGAAATTATTACGACAAATATAGTAATATTTAACCGTATTCTCAGGTGTTAAATACGCGTTAAAGTTGAATTTATTAAACAACATTTTTTTAATTTTAATCGTTAACCTTTTTATACTAAACAGATATAATATTATGAAAAAGATTTTATCCCTATTATTCGTTTCGGCATTAGGAGGAGCAATTACTCTAGGTGCTTATAAAACTTTTATAGAAAAAGACCAACAAGTTGTTGTAGAACAAAAGCAGGAACAAGCATTTAGCATTCCTGTAAATCATACTTCTAGCAACGCTGGTTTTATTGCTGAAAATGATGTGAATTTTGTGTCGGCAGCAGAAAAAACAATACATACCGTCGTTCACGTAAAAAACACTACCGTAAATTCTAGTCAGATGACTTTTGAAGATTTATTTTACGGCAGACAAACAAAACGTGCACAAATAGGTACTGGTTCTGGAGTTATTATTTCTCCGGATGGCTACATTATAACCAACAACCATGTTATTGCTGGTTCTAGAGAACTTTCGGTGACCTTAAATAATAACAAAACCTATGAGGCCACCATTATTGGTGCCGATGAAAAAACAGATATTGCACTAATTAAAGTGGAACCAGACGAAGAATTACCATTTACTACTTTTGGCGATAGTGACGAAGCAAAAATTGGAGAATGGGTTTTAGCTGTTGGTAATCCGTTTAACTTAACTTCTACAGTTACTGCAGGAATTATAAGTGCCAAATCTAGAGATTTATCGGGTTTAAGCAACCAATCTTTTATACAAACGGATGCAGCAGTAAATCCTGGAAATTCTGGTGGCGCATTAGTAAATACACATGGCGATTTAATCGGAATTAATACCGCAATCACATCGCAAACGGGTTCTTATATCGGATATTCTTTTGCTGTACCAAGTAATATTGCAAAGAAAGTAGTACAAGATATCATGGAATTTGGAAATGTACAAAACGGAATATTAGGAGTTTCCGGAAGCCAAATTAGTGCAGGATATGCGGAGAAATTTGGATTGAATACTTCCGAAGGATTTTATATTGAAGAAATAGAAGAAGATTCTGGTGCAGATATGGCTGGTTTAAAAAGTGGAGATATTATTCAGAAATTGGAGAATGTTTCTATTAGAAAGTTTTCCGATTTAAAAGGATTTTTAAATTCTAAAAGTCCTAACGATGTTATAAATGTTACCGTTTTAAGAAATGGTGTACAAAAAGTATTTCCGGTAACGCTACTTAAAAACGAAACTTTAACCGTTCCTATAATAGGTGTTATTAAAAATGCAAAAGCGAAAGACCTAAAAAAATACAATACAGCTAATGGTGTGAAAATCGCCAAATTAACAAATAACAAAAACTACTTAGGCTATTGGATGAATAATGGTGTGCAAGTCGGCGATATTATTACAGCCATAAATGATACTAAAGTAAATAGTATTGAAGATGTGCAAGCAATTATTCAAAACAGACATACCAATGAATTATTACGTATTGAATTAATAAATTCTAAAGGAGAAAAAGAAAGATATAATTTTAGATAACGGAATTACATCCCTATTTTATTACAAACGCTCTAGTCTTTTCTAGAGCGTTTTTATTTTATTTAAAATAAGCTACGAAAACGTTTGAAATATACTATTTTTGCAAAAAATTTAACAACACAAAAAAATATTTAACAATGCCTATTAACGAAACTTATGAAAGCGAATTAGCTTTTCAAGCAGATAGACGTAGAGCTACTGTAGAATTTATTAAAATAGTTAGCGACCTTTGGTATGATAAATCTATCGAACTAGTTATTTTTAGAAATCAATTAATAGACAAGAATGTTAGCGACATTTTAAATCTACATGAATACGCTTGTGAATTTGTACAAAAGCCTATTTCTATTTTTAATTCGGTAGAAATTGCGCAAGCTATAAACACATTAGATCTTCCTCCTGCAAAGTTAGACATTGGAAAATTAACCTATGAGTATCATGTAGAAGAAGGAAACTATAATAATGCTACCGCATTTGTTGCCGACAAACTTAAAGATGCTAGTAAAAATGGTACCATCCAACCTAAAGATGTTGTTCTTTATGGTTTTGGAAGAATTGGTCGTTTAGTTGCTAGAGAATTAATGACTAAAGCTGGAAAAGGGACACAATTACGATTAAGAGCAATTGTAACTCGTGGATCTGTAGATGCAACCGTTTTAGAAAAAAGAGCTTCTTTATTACGTAATGATTCTGTGCATGGCGATTTTTCTGGAACCGTTTCTATCGATGTAGAGAATAGCGCATTAATTATTAATGGTACTACTGTAAATATTATTTCTGCAAATGCACCAGAAGATATAGATTATACAAAATACGGTATTGATAACGCTTTAGTTATTGATAATACTGGAGCTTTTAGAGATGATGAAGCCTTAAGCAGACATTTAAAATCTAAAGGAACAGATAAAGTATTACTTACTGCTCCTGGAAAAGGAGTGCCAAATATTGTGCACGGTGTAAACCATACCGAGCATAACCCAGATGAAGTACATATTTTTTCTGCAGCATCTTGTACCACCAATGCAATTACTCCTATTTTAAAAGCAGTAGAAGACTCTTTTGGTGTAAAATCGGGACACTTAGAAACGATTCATGCGTATACTAATGATCAAAATTTAGTAGATAATTTTCATAGTAAATACAGACGTGGTCGTGCAGCAGCATTGAACATGGTAATTACAGAAACTGGAGCAGGAAAAGCGGTTAGTAAGGCTTTACCAAGCTTAGAAGGAAAATTAACTTCTAACGCTATTAGAGTTCCTGTACCAAATGGATCTTTAGCTATTTTAAATTTAGAGTTAGAAAACCCTACTTCTGTGGAAGGCATGAATACGATAATGAAAAAATACGCGCTGGAAGGAGATTTAGTAGAGCAAATAAAATATGAGTTAAGTGACGAATTAGTATCTAGTGATATTGTTGGTTGCTCTGCTCCTTCTATTTATGATAGTAAAGCAACTATTGTTAGAGAAGATGGAAAAAATGCTATCTTATATATATGGTATGATAACGAATATGGCTATAGCCATCAAGTGGTTAGATTAGCAAAATATATTGCAAAAGTTAGAAGACATACGTATTACTAATAATAACGTCTAAATTCTAATTACTAACGTATATATTAAAGCCTCACTTTTGTGAGGCTTTTTAATTAAAAAAAATTATGTTAAATGTATTTATTATGAAGTATTTTGAACTTCATTTAGCACCTAAATAAACATAATTTGTTATTTTCGTAAAAAATAAACCAAACTAATTTACTAAATGAATTCTTTTAAATTTATTATAATTCTATCTATATCTTTATTCTGTTCTACCGTTAGTGCACAAACGGAAAGTAACGAAGAAGAAGACAAACTTTCATTAAATACTGGTACTATAGATAATCAGTTTGAATACATTTTAAGAAAATCTGGTAATTTTAAAGGTACCAACGGACAGCCTTATGAGGCGGTTAAACGTAGCATGTTCCTTACGCTACAAGCACATACTATTGATTCATTAAAAACAATTCATAAAGAATTAGCAGAAACACAAGCTGTTGTAACTAGCCAATCGAAAGAAATAGCGACATTAAAAACGAGCTTAGTCAACACACAACGCACATTAAACCAAACCAACGAAGAAAAAGATAGCATGTCTTTATTCGGAATGTTAATGAGTAAATCTGGTTATAATATTTTAATGTGGTCTATTATTGGTGGCTTATTAGCGTTTTTACTATTTTTTATCTACAAATTTAAAAACAGCAACGCCATTACTAGAGATGCTAATAAATCTTTAGCAGAAATTGAAGAAGAATTTGAAGAGCATAGAAAAATAGCTTTAGAGCGGGAACAAAAAGTGAGAAGACAACTACAAGACGAATTAAACAAACAAAAAAATAATAGTTAATTCTTAATAGAAATATCATTAATCAAAGATCTGTAAATCTATTTTACAGATTTTTTTTTTTGAAATTGTTTACTATAAAACACGTTGCCAATAATATAAAAATCCTACGTATGAAACACATCTTTCTGATTTTCATAATTCTATTTTCAATCCAAGTTACGAGTCAAGAATATAATAAAAAGACAAGATATTTCTTTGGAACATTCCATACCCAAAACACGACAATAAATGGAATTGCAGTTGGTGCTTTTCCACAATTTAATGATAAAAGTAGATTTGTAAAAACAAATGGAATAAGATTAGAAATTCCTGGAATTGGTTTTTTAGCACCACTTGGAAATGGAAGTCGTATTTCAAGAATCGACAGTATTAATGGAAAATTTAACAGAGAAGATTACAAGTTTGATGAAATTATAAATGGAATAAATATTTCAACTGGAACAATTGGAGATGTAAACTATAATGGGATTACAATTGGAGCAATTGCTCAATTTGGAATTATGAATAATGGAATTGCTATTGCTGGCCTTTGGAACGCAATGGATAAATCGAATGGAATTCAAATTTCAGGGTTAGCAAATGAGGCTTTATACAGTAATGGAATTCAAATTTCTTTAGGTAATTCCGCATTAATTATGAATGGATTACAAGTCGGAGGAACTAATTACGGAAAAGAAATGTATGGTATTCAAATTGGACTTTATAACAAAAGTGAGAAAACCAAAGGAGTACAAATCGGAATTTGGAATGTTAACGAAAAAAGAAAATTTCCATTAATAAATTGGAATTTCAGAAATTAGAAAAAATACTATTGACAACACTGCATATCATTTATTGCGCGTTCTAGCTTACTTCCAAAAATCCTCATGGATTTCCTAGTCCGTTTTTGTTTACTAAATGAGTTCCTTCACCATCAAACAAACCATAGACAAATACCTTATCTAAATACATTCCTTATTCTTTTTTATAAGGTTAATCATCTTTAAATCCTTGATTCGTAAAAACCTTTCTTTTTCATCATATTCTTTGCATCTTTGCAACTTATAAGAAATACTCATGAGAATTGACATCATCACCGTTTTACCAGAATTATTAGAAAGTCCGTTTAGCGCTTCTATACTTAAACGAGCTATTGAAGCTGGTTTGGTAGAAGTACACTTTCATAATTTACGCGATTATACCACAGACAACTATAAATCTATAGACGATACCCAATTTGGTGGTGGCGCAGGAATGGTAATGATGATTGAGCCTATCGATAAATGCATCACCAAACTAAAGGAAGAACGCAATTACGATGAAGTGATTTATATGACTCCAGATGGCGAAACCTTAAATCAAGGAATGGCGAATCATCTTTCTTTAAAGGAAAATATTATTATTCTTTGCGGACATTATAAAGGTGTAGACCAA
>Ga0209344_10004646_pt1 | contig 12415 bp, 14 predicted proteins | sample Cruoilmetagenom6_FD_187293 | JGI IMG/M metagenome (GOLD analysis project Ga0209344, IMG submission 187293) | Oil polluted marine microbial communities from Coal Oil Point, Santa Barbara, California, USA - Santa Barbara Oil Seep Sample 6 (SPAdes)... | ecosystem: Environmental > Aquatic > Marine...
TGACCAGTGATGCCGGTGATAAGCGCCGTTTTACTCATTCAATGTCTCATTTCTTCAATCTGAATTGCTTAACCTTACGAATATTCTTCATCGCCAGCGTGCCGGGGCCGCCGACGCAGTTTTTTTTCAGTGCCCGCAGATCTTCGCGGCTTTTTTGCAGGATGCGGCTCAGGGAGCGGTTGCTCTCTCCGCCGACGCGCATTTTCACCATCACCTCAGGAATGTAGGCTGCCCTGATCCCGCCCGTCCAGAGCCAGCGTAGCATTGCATCATAATCCGCGGCAATCTGATAGGAAGTGTCATAATTGCCAAAGCGTTCCAGTACAGACCGGCGCATATAAAATGTCGGGTGGGGGGGCATCCAGCCCTTCTTCAGAAGGGAACGCTGGTAAGGGCCTGACGCCCAGTGCCGAATAACGCGCGAGGTGTCATCCGCAGCCACATATTGCAGGTCGCCATAAACACAGTCGATGTCCGGGTCTTCAAAGGTTTTTGCGACGCGTTCCAGTATTGTGTCACTGGCGAATACATCGTCCGAGTGCATGAGTCCGATGACATCGCCTGTGGCACGTTCCATGCCGCGGTTGATGGCGTCATAAATGCCGGAGTCGCGGCTGCTGAGGAGGTCTGTCCGTGGATCGTCAAAGGACCTGACTGCATCCAGCGTGCCGTCTGTAGAGCCTCCGTCCTGAATGACGTGGTTGACGTCCACGTGTGTCTGCCGCTGCACCGAGCGAATGGTGTCTGCGACGGTAGTCTCGCGGTTGTAAACGGCTGTGATGACAGAGATTTTTATGGGAAGGATCCGGTTCGGTCTATCTGAAATTTGGCGGATAGGAGTGTCGTTGGGGGGGGCAGGGCAGACCCCGTAAATGCCCGATAAAGCAAACCTCAACTGTCTTTTGAAGTCTGGGGTCGAACATCGATCTCTAGAATATTGCCGATTGCCGTAACAACATCCACGCCGTCGTTCTTCATGTGCATTTTGACCTCATGGTATTTCATGTCCACTAAATAGCGGTACCAAAATCCCTGAAGCACATGAAAAGCTGTGCCCTCTTTACCGTCGAGAAATCCAAACCGGATAACGTAACGGTAAAAGAAGTAGGCAAAGGCACGCAACCCAACAGGAAGCCGGGCGTAGACATTTTCTTTCAGCCATCGCTTCACACCAGCTTGTTGTCCTCCTCTCAGGTCAGCAATTGTCTCATGCTGCATAAAACCGTATTCAAGATTGAGGAGATCTACGACTTCGCGCGACGCGTAAGCATTGTGTTTTTCCGTCCAAGTGGTCAGCGAATTGAGATTGTCGTCGATTATTTCGCCCTGGAAATCAGCGGTTTTGCCGTTAACGATAATGTGCTCGTCCATCCAGCGGTTTTCGCAATGTCCTTTTCTATGACGAAAGAGGCGCAGCACGCGGATCGGAAATAATCCGGCCCACTGGATACGGCGGCCGAGGAAGTGCATCCGTCTTGGGACATAGACACCCAGCGTCTCGGCTGGAAGGCCAAACAATCGCTCCTTGATCTCAACGGCAAGGGGCTCTGTAACAATCTCATCAGCATCCAACCGCATCACCCACTCAGTATCGCTTGGGAGTTGCTTGAGTGCCCAGTTGAATTGCGTGGCGTAGTTGGTCCAGGGGTTCTGCAGCACGGTTGCCCCCGCCGCTTGTGCTAACTCCACGGTCCTGTCTGCTGAGCCGCTGTCCACAACGAAGCGGCGATCTGAGATGTCAGAAACAGATCCCAAGGCCCGCTCAATATGGCGTCCTTCGTTCTTGGTGAGGATGACGACGGTGAGAGTCATTTAATAAGCTCAGTTAAAATTATTGGCTTGAAAAACTTGGTCAATACTGAAGAGAATAGACTCAACGGTATAGGGCACTATTGTCATTGCCAGTCGAGTGGGTCGCAAATTCAACAATATGCGTGGCTCCGACAGGCATTCCGAAATAGCGGTATGATCTTTCAAGGATGGGTGCTCCCAATTGGTCGCGCTGGATTTCCTGCCACGATGGCATTCGCAGAAACATCTTTCATGACAACGGCACGGGCACCTACGATCGCACCATCGCCGACGACCACATCCGGGCCGACGAAGGCGTCCGCACAGATCCACGCATCGTTCCCGATTGTGATTGGTGGCTTGAGAAGTGGTCTAGATGGGTCTCTTAAGTCGTGTGTTCCTGCACAAAGATGAGCACCTTGTGACACGGTCGCCCGGTCGCCAATGCTGATCGGCCCTAGTGCATAAAGGATGGCGCGGTCTCCCACCGCTGCCTGGTCGCCAATTTCTAGAGTCCAGGGAACGGTGACTCGCACTGTCGAGTAGATATGTACTTGACTGCCTATCTTAGCGCCGAACATCCGCAGCATAGCAACCCGCCAGCCCCAGAAGTGGCGGGGAGACAGGTGAAAAAGCGGCGACGCAAGGCCCCAAAGAAGCCGCAGGAAAAGCTCTTTGCGGGTCCAATTCCAGGCCGAGCGGTTAGTATGTACGTCATTTTCCATCAATACCCCGTTTGAAGCCAAGTCAGGAATTGTCGTAATCTAGGCTTTTAGAAAGATCGCCAAGAATTTGGTGCATCGTCTCTTGCTTCTTCGACGATAGCGCAGTCCAGTTCTTCGAGCTCATCACGAATTTCTTCTGCGAGCGCGCGATAGGATCCTCAGTCCCGAAATTGTGCTCGAAATCCCAAGGCCGAGTCATGGCCTCGTCCCACGGTTCGCCCAGGAAGGCACATAGCAACTTGGTTTGGCTTTCCGGATCAGCGACAATAGACTCATAGTACAGCACATAGACGTCGTCTCCTTCCATGATCAGACAGAGTTTTTCTAAAGTATTTCTCACGTAAAGGCACGTGTTGACTAGGAGATCATCATCCAAATCGTCCAGTCTCCAACCCCGACTGTAGATTGAGTAAGCAATGTCGAACGGGTTGCGCAAGATCACCACGAATTGAGTTTTCTCTGGGGCGAGATCGGCCAGTTCCTCAAAATAGGGAACATATTGGGGTGTCTTGTCTGCCCAACGGGGTTTGCCCTCCGCAACACGAAACGCCTCGTGGAAGCGGAACGCCAGTCTCGCGACCTCGGTCTTGATTTCGGACCTGTCCATCATCCCCGAAAGGCCTGAAATCGAGCTGTCGTCCTTCAGCATTTGGGCAAAATGGACCAGATAATTGGTCTCCGGTGGGCAAGCGATGTTCCGGTGGCTGTTCAGGATACGTCTTAACAATGATGTGCCGGATCGGTGGCAACCCATCACGAATATTGGGTTCGGGCAGAAGTTCGTCGTATCCAAGGTGACAACACTTCGCTGCCTCATCAATAGCGGTCGGCCGAGAAAAGCGCGCAGGCGACGGCGAAAAGTAGTAACGGCAGCTAAATTCATTCTCTTGCCCTATGTATGCTCATCAACAGGGTCATTTCCCTGGATCAATAAATTCCGGTCGTCCCGATTCACCCATTATCCAAGAATAAAGGGTCGTAGTTTGCTCCGCGATGGAAGACCATCGGTAGCTGCTTCGGACTAAGTATCTTCCAGCGATCCCAATCTTGCGCCTTTCCTCTTCCGAAAGATCGAAAAAGGCTGTCAGCTGGGCGGCCATCGCATCGGGAGTACAGGTGATCCTTAGCGCGGCCCCTTCGGAGAAGCCGTTCTGCAGATTACATTCCGGTGTCATTAGTACGGGCAGTCCGTAGGACCAAGCCTCGAGCACGGCCATCGGCATACCTTCACTCTTAGAAGGCAGAATGAATGCATCCGCCTGTAGAAAACGATCTTCCTTGTTCTTATCGAAAGCCGGCCCGGGAAAAGAGACAACGTCTGAGATATCAAGCCCGGCGCAAATGCTACGGAGAGTGTCTAGGTAACCCCCGTCGTCCCAACCGGCCACAATTAGTCTCCAGTTAGGAGCGGCTCTGCGGGTAAGCGCAAAAGCCTCCAGCAATTCCGCAAGTCCTTTCTTAGGATGTAACCGCCCAAAATAGAGAAGGGTCTTGTTCTTCCCACTTCCTTTGGCGACACGGTCAGGTAGATCGGTGCCGTTGGTGATGACTGCAACGGGCCCGCGCAGGCCCGCCTCACGAATAGCGGCCAGTTCCATTTCGTTGAGCGCGTGTAAACACGCTGCCCCTTCCAGCGATGCTTTCTCAAAGCAGGTATAGGCCGTCCGCTTCTTGAAGTTGGCGTTGGCCAAGGCCCAGCGGTCCATCATGCCATGCGGCGCAACCACGTATGGCAACTTCATCCGGCGCCAGTGGCGGGTCGCCCATGAAGGATACATCCAGAGGCCGTGGACATGCATGACATCAGGGGACCAGTCTGCGACGGCCTGGCGCAGCCCGACCTGGTAGCCGAACTGCCGCGGTGGGCGGGTCTTCAATATCTCTGTGTCGATATCCTCCCATCGTGAAGTCCCGGCCGACAGATAGGCATCTGCCGCGGCAAAAATGCGGACCTCGCAACCTCGGCTGGCTATCGACCCACCTAGACACCGCAAGACCTCTGATACCCCCCCCGAAACGCGGGAGGCATGTGCCACGCTGAAACCTACCTTCAGGTTGGAAGCCGTCATATCCGTCTCTCTTTCAGAGCCTGCATCAAAAGAACGTGCAGTATCAGATTCTGCCCAAGAGTATTCTTTACTAACGATCGTGCAGGCATCGCGTTGGTCAGGGCTAAAACACTGCTAACGTGTGCCTCCAACCCATGCGCAGCAACGATCTCCATACTTTTTGCGCCGAACCGATCGAGTATTTCAGGGTTCTGGTGAAGGGTGAACATTTTTTCGGCGAGCGCCCTCGGGCTGGTTGGGTCAAAGGTAAACCCATTTTCGCCTTTTCTAACGAGCTCCGGCACGCATCCTGCTCGCTCGGAAACAAGGACAGGGCATCCCGCTGCCATCGCCTCGTTGACCACCAGCCCCCACTGCTCTACCGAGCTGGGAAGAATAAAACAGCGGGCGTTCTGGTAGAAGGTAGGAAGCGCAGCATATTCGGAAAACCCGGGGATTTTTACAACGTTCTTAAGCCCTAGACGGTCACGCTCATTTTCAATGGCTGCCCGCATCGGGCCTTCGCCCACTATGACGAGAGGTGGGGCAGCAGCGGTACCGACCCGGTCGACGAACAGCCTAAATGCCTCAAGTAGGACAACCAGGTTCTTCTTTGCGACCAGCCGTGCACAGCACAGAAATAGCTCACGACTTGATGGTGGCGGCGTCATCGGACTGGGTGCAAAATGCCGGTTGTCAACCACATCGTAACCGCGCGCCACCGGGCGATCGTGAAACCCCAGTTTAGTCAGATAGGCCGCATGGCGCTCGCCTGCGACAAAGGCCCCGTCGAACTGACGCAGGAGAGCTCCCTTAAGAGACTCCTTTAACGCCACCCGGGGCGCGTCGATTTCCTGTGAGTCCGACATGACCACTGCCGTTACACCGGCGCGGCGGCACCAGCGCAACATAGCCAAAGCTTCGGCTGCCGCCCATCCCGGCACAAAGACGACATCGGGATGAAATTCGGATAGCGCTTTGTCGAGCTTTGCTGCAATATCTGAAAACCGTGCGCGCATCGCGTCTCTGGAGAGGGTCTCCGTGTGAAAATCCTTGGTCTCAGTCGGCTGCCAGCCGTAGATTGAGCTCTTGCGCGAAAACTCGATCGCCAGTAGCGGTGCCCGCCGTGCAACGGAATTCAGACGGGCCAGATGATACGGCCCAAAGCTTTCGTACCCAATGGCTATCCTGAAATCGGTTCCGACCAAGGAAGGCGCCATGCCAGCTTCAATCCAACCGGGATTTGATGCGGCGCGCCGGCGCGCCGGCCACTATTTCAAAAGGAACTATGTCCTTCGTGACTACGCTATTGGCACCGACCACAGCTCCTTCGCCAATAGTGATCCCCTTAAGGATTACCGCACCGCGGCCGATCCATACATTTTCGCCGATGACGATCGATCTTGTAACCATCCCCTGATGCGCGATCGGGATATCCTTCCGGGCGAAGGAATGATCAGCATCGCGTATGCTGACATTTTCGCCGATCAGGGTATCTGCACCCAACTCTATATGCTCATTGGCGGAGATTACGAAACCATTGTTTATTAACACACGATCTCCGACTTGCAGCACGGCCCCATCTGTCACTTTGATCGTTCCCTTCCCAAGAAAGCAATTGTTCCCAATGATTAGCTTGCCATTTCGATGTGTCACTCGTGGCCAGCCTATACAGTTCAAACCGCTCCCAAGTTGTGGTGACCGCATTATGATGCGGACCCATGCCTTCCAAAGGTATCCTCGCAGGCGCATAAATGCCCGCAGCCACAGCTGAAGTTTGTCAGCCGACTTAATTCTTTGCGAGAGGTGAATTAGTACCACTGAGTCCTACCGTTGTTTGTTTTTCCGCGAGCTTAGAAGGCTCGAGCGTATTTCTGCCCATATTTTCCATGCGAGGCTTCATTCTGTTCTGGCCAAGGCCGCCTCTTCGAGAATGTCGCGCCAGTTCTGCGCGAGGGCCTCAGCCGACAGATGCCGGAGCGCGAATTGACGAGCCCTCTGCCGCCGCTCCCACTTTTTTCCGGTGTTCCATTGTAGACGCAGCGCCCTCGCAACTGCATCGGCGTCCGCGCCAGGGGCGACTGTTGCGAAAGGAAATGCCTTCGTGATTTCGGAGGGCCAAGAATTACTGTGGCCGCGCGAAATTACTACATCGGAACCACAAGACAACGCTTCCGCCAAAGAGGTGATGCCGGTCGGAATTTCCGAAGCGTCGCTGAGAATCAGAACCGCGCGGCAGGTCTGGTACAATGTTCGAAGTTCTTCGAAGGAGACATCATAGCGCAGGTCTACCCGTGGATGCGCCAAAGCCTCGACAGTCTTCCGAATGTGTTCGTTGCGGGTCACCCGGACAACATCGAGATCTAGCTTATCCGCGATGTAGCCAAGCAGCCGTTCTTCCCGTTTGTGATCTCCCGGCACGAAAATGAAGGGCAGACTGAGTTCTCCGTCGGACTGTGGCGGTAAAAAATACTTCTCGTCTGCGAATAGCCCGATTTGCTGAATGGGCTTTCCGGGAAATAGTCGTTGCAAATAGCGCGCAGAAAGATGGCTGTAGACCACAATTTCATGCGAGCGCCATAGGCTGAGCCATACAACCAGTCGCTTGGCGCGCGAAATACGGCCCAATGGCCGCCACTGAAAAAGCGAAATCCGCCGGACCGGAAGCGGCAGCAGGAAGAGTAGAAAATATACGAGCGACGGATTGAAGCACAGCAGAACACATTGCTGTCCATGCGTCAGTGCGTGGACAAGACTGAAGATTGGCCGCGTGTCACAGCGGAAGTCATACCCAGCCAGCTTTATCGGGTAACCGAACCATCCAGGCTGGCCGCTTTCCGAAGGTTGTAGTCTCATAGCTATTTGCTGATTCCAGTTAAGATTACTGAAGACAATGGCATTTTTTGATGGTTGGAGCATATACGGATTTCTAATGTCTTCTGGCAAACTATGTGATTGCTGCCTAAACACCCCCGCTTTTTCTGCTCAGGGCCCGCAGAATTTGAACCACTACGAACCCGCGCAGACATTGTGCCAGTGCAAAATAAAGGGCGAACTGTGATACTTCCGTGACTTGCTGTGCGATTGCGTAGACGCAAAGTAGTACTACTGGTGGAACGAAACGACTGATATTTACTGGACCGGGGCGCCCGCAGCCGCGCAGCCGCTCCTCCATCAACTCGGAGAAGGAAGACGCGATGACAGCCAATAGCGCAAAAGGCACGAGTGCGATGCTGCTTACGAATTCCAAGCCAAATATGATTTTGATCAGCGGCTCCGCTATCAGATAAAGTATGATTGCGGAAATAAAGTTGAAAACCAAAAAATTTCGCACAAGTTGCGAAAATCCCGAAACCGCTTTCTGCTCCTGGCGCGCAAATACTGAAAATACCTTGACCGACAAGGCATTGTTGATAGGAGACAGCAATGCGGCAACAGATCGAGCAACAGCCCAGAACCCCACCTGAGAAGGAGCGAAAATATATGAGAACACCAGAATATCCGCATACCCTGTCGAAACATTCCCTATCGAATTCAATGCATAGTACCGTGATCCAACAATTACGGTCCACCCGTTTTTCCACCAGCCCACCGTCGTCCTAGTGATTGGTTGAAGCATGAAGAGTTGGATTGACACGGAAAGTAGGTTTGCAATGGCTAGGCAGACAATCAGACCGAACAGCGAGGCACCGCCTAATAGAGAATAGACAAAAACCGCCGCCACGGTGCCACCTGCAAAGAGCAGACGCGATACGTTGAAACTCATCCAGTTTGCCTGACCAAGGCTGATGTTCAACAATAAAACCGAAAGAACCCCACAAACAATAAAGATAATAATTGCTAGCTGGCTGAGCGGTTCTATCGGCAGCACTTCTCCACCAAGGGTTAGCAGTGTTATCAGAAGTATAGCAATGAGGCTACCGAGTCCCGTCATTGAGATGGCCGCCCGAAAGACGTCGATGTTTTCCGAGGTTTGACCGAGTTCCAAGTTTGCCACATGTTTAGCAAGAAAGGCAGGCGCTCCAAGTATGGCAACGGAAACTGAGGTATTGAGCAGGGCAGTAGCCGTCGCGAATTGGCCGCGCAACTCAGGCCCAAAAAGGCGGGCAATGACAATGCTCGAAATGGCTGTCAGAACCGCCAAAATGACATTGGTGGCTGTGGTTCCGGAAAAGAATTTCAAACTGTAATGCTCAGACTACTTCTTGTGTCGTCAATCGGTCAAAGGAGTTATGAGCCGGTTCTATCCTGCCGGCTTCTTCATAATGACGAGCCGAGCAAATAGAAAGGTGATGTTAACGATTACCCACACCTTTATCGCCTGTGAAAAAGCCGCAGTAGGGGAAAAGTACAGAGCCATCATCCCTACGGGAATCATTGAGGTGTACATAATTTGATCTTTTAGCTCTCCATATTTTCGCGCTCGGGTCCACAGGTTCCCGAAGTAGAAGCCGACTATATACCATAGGACCAAACTCAGAAACCCTAGTTGAAAAAAGCCTATTGTGACGCCCGTTAGGAATTCATGTTCGGGGATGTCGAAGCGATAGATGCCGTAGACTATTTCCCGTAGGCCGTCCGGCCCGAGGAGCTGACTCTTCATCTCGCGGCCGATTACCGAACTGGGAATGAAGTCCTTGATGACCTGCTTGATGAAACCCAGCCCGTACTCGTGTTCGGAATTGAGAAACGATGCCATGAGCGAAAGTGCGCCGTTATGCACCTCATTGAAGTTCTGACCAATGATAAGTTCAATTCCGGTCAGTTTCCTTGCCGCAATCGCCTCTTGGATGCTCATTGCACTGCGCAGTAGGGGAAAAATCGTAACAACAACCATGGCGAGAGGTGCCAAAATTACAATCAATGCCTTTCGCATGACCAGCCGATATTGGAAGAACAAAAAAAGATAAAAAGTCGATAAAAGAAGGAAGAGCACGAACCTGCGATTTAACATCACGGCATAGATCACAGGAATTATGAGAGAGAAAACTCCAAGTGCCAGAAAGGCCCTGTTGCCTGTCCCCCGCCAGATGAAGAGGCAAATAGGATATACAAAGTAAAAATTCTGGATTGCGAAAGTGTACTGAACGGCTCGCCCTTCCCAAACGATGTTCGCGCCAGCAGTATTTAGAAATGTAGATACACCGCCTGACATACTAGAGAGTAGTAAGAAGGCTTGAAGCCCTAGCAAGACAAGCACTAAATGCAGCAGGAATGGGAAAAGCCATCGAAATTTTGTCTGATGGAAGGTTAGACGCCTTTTCAAACTATTTTTCGCGCCGCGCCTAAACCCGGCATGGAGCGCAATGTTCACCAACGTGGCGAAGAAAGCAAAGAAAGCTATCTCGGGAGCGAAAGTTTGACCCTGATCGAAGGCAAACAAGACTAGTTGTATCCCGAAGTAAAGGGTCGAAGTTGCGACGGCAAAAAAGGGAAACTCGTAATGCCCGTCGGTGCGCCTGAGTATGACGACCATCTGAAACGCGCTTCCGAGCAGGAACAAAAAAACTGCTACAATAGCCATTTTTTACTTCAGGCCTCTTCCGCGCTTTGATGCTCTAGCGGCTTTCTGTGAACATTGCAGGACTGTATCTGTCATCCCTCTTCTGACAATATACTTTGTTCCGTTGATCCACAGAAACTTCGCCTCCATCAGGTGGCGGTCTGCAACTTGCAGAAGCTCGAAGCGGGCGTGAGCGGATAATTGCCGCTTCCGGCTCGTCGGGTTTTGGTCAATGAATATGTGAGACGACGGAAGTCCCATGCGAATCCTACCTTATTGCTAGGCATGATTTAACCGTCCACAAAACGGGTAATAACGTAAAGGACTTCAAAACTATGGTGGTACCGGGTTCAAATTTCACCCTACTCCCGCAGCATCAGGCTGTTATGAGATGCAAAAGGCGAGGACTGCGTAACCGCGCGTCGTTCGGGATTGTAATAACCCCGGCGAGAACCAACTTTCGTAAGAATTTCAAGCACATCCGTGTCTAGAGTTTCCGTGATGATTGCTTTCAGGGCTGGATCCGCTAGTGTACGCGCAGCGCCCTTAAAAACCTCGGCTTCAAAACCTTCTACATCCACTTTGATGATCTTCGGGCTTTCGCCTTTGAGGACATCATCAAGCGTCCGTACCGGAACTTGCCGGACTTCCCGGTCCTCAGCCTTCGCAACACGATTCGTCGTATCGCGCCCAACGGTAAAACTTATTACGCCCTGCTGTGCACCAAGAGCAGACTCGATGACGCGTACCGTACCCTTGATCTCGTTTACTTCAATGTTTCGGCGCAGAAAGTAAGCGGTCCCGGGATCAGGTTCGACGGCTATCGAGGTTGCTCCACAAACCTTTGAGGCGAGTACTGTGTAGCTGCCTACATTCGCCCCAATATCGACGAAGAGATCTCCCGGTTCCAAGTTGTCCAAAACAAAACTCATGTCCACGTATTCATGAAGTCCGCAATCGATATTCCCAGTCGCGCCCGTCATGCCGCGCCTAACAGCGAGTTTTGCGCCATCAACCCAGTTGAAGGTGACTTCATCTTTCAGATGACTGTGAATTTGCCACTAGGCGAACCGCGCCAGCGAGAGAATGGTTGGCCCCGATTCATCGGGTGACTAAGAATAAAACGTAGTGTTTGGCTCAGTCCCACAAAACAAGATCCTTCAACTATTTGCCTGAAGCGAAGTTGATGCTAACATACCTCACGTGTTGGATACCCTTAGTATGTAGTTTTCGTTTTTGATACCAACCCAAATGCCCGATAACGTAAACCCTCACGCTCATGTAGCGAAGCGATAGGGCATCAAAGACCAATTCCCAACAGTGGGCACCGGTTTTGGAACAAGTTGAACTATAATATGAACGATCATCTCCAATTCTTTGCGCAAAGTTTGGAGATAAGTTCGCCGACATAAACACATCAACGTCCCTAATGTGGTTCAGTGTTTTTGCCAGCGAGGCTCGGCTTCATGACGGCACTCAGTTCCAATTCCTCTTGGAGCGCAGCGATTTCCGTTTTCAGCGCGTCATACTCTGCGCGTTTGCGTTTCAGAAAACGGTGGGTGAGGGCGGCTCTTTCAGATATGCCTTTAGGCGTGAGCACGTATGCGTATCGACGCTTGTCCTCGGCGGCGGTGAAATTTCCAACCATCACCAGACCCTTTTCAACCAGCGCGTTGAGACAGTAGTGCAGGGAGCCCAGACTGACGCCGACAGCGTCCGCCAGATCGCGCTGGCTCATTTCGGGGTTTACCTGAAGCAGGCGCAGGACGCGAAACCGCACGTCTTCCTGAACTGTGTCACGGCGTCCGGCCACTACTTGGCCATCCTTGGTGGGGCGTGCGGTGACACGGCTACCGCACCGGAGGAGCCTCGCGGCTTTCCCGGTTTTTCAGTGCCGACAATACTCAAACAGACAGTCTTCATAGTCGTTCAATAACGAACGTTATCAGTATGAGAAATTTCAGGGAAGCTTTAATCGTCGGTTTTCTAACGAATTTTTTGATTGTGCCCGCGTTTTGAACCGAAAGGGAGCACATTGACGCGCGCCTGCTCCGGAATGTTGAGAACAATGTTTGCATTGGGACATCTTAACGCGCGAAATCTGAAACAATTCGGAAATGGAACTTTGCCAAGAAGGTCAATTTCGGCTGGTAGAATCTCGAATAGATGCCGCCAGCGACTGCCCTGTTTTGCTGCCCCCAGTGGCCTTGAGGTCCATATGGGAGCCGCAGGTCCGGAGTAATTCCGGGGTCGCGCAGGCTGGCCTTGACAGGTGGCCCTTCAAGCGATGTCACAGATTTTGCTTTATTGACGGGCATACGCGAAGTAACACTCCCTTATTGAAAGAA
>Ga0209344_10004647_pt1 | contig 12411 bp, 8 predicted proteins | sample Cruoilmetagenom6_FD_187293 | JGI IMG/M metagenome (GOLD analysis project Ga0209344, IMG submission 187293) | Oil polluted marine microbial communities from Coal Oil Point, Santa Barbara, California, USA - Santa Barbara Oil Seep Sample 6 (SPAdes)... | ecosystem: Environmental > Aquatic > Marine >...
CGGTGCACCAGCCAGAGCCGATAAGAGCGCATAGAGTTCGGCCGAAGAGGCGCTATCGCCGTCCACACCGCCATAGCTCTGCTCAAATACCAGAGATGCCCAAAGCGACATTGGAACATCCAACGCGTAATGCGATGCTAAATAACTGGACAGGATCAGAACACCTTTTGAATGCAGCGGTCCTCCCAGTTCGACTTCGCGTTCGATATCGACAAATTTGCCATCACCCATCCTGACATTAGCGGTTATCCGGGTCGGGCTCCCAAAACTGAACCCGCCTAATTGCATCACCGAAAGGCCGTTGACCTGTCCTACTTTCTTGCCAGAAGTATCGATCAGCCTCATTTTGCGTGTGATCGACTCCTGAACTAGGTCGCGCGCGCGACTGGCTCTTTCCGTAGCCGCAGATATTGCTCTCGTGACATGTTGGTCCGTAATAACCTTTTTACCCGCGTTATGCGCGATGTGGTCGGCTTCACGCATAATATCGGCAATCTGTCCGACCCTCAGCGTTAACTTTTCAGCATCACCTGCAATGCGGGCAGCCTCGTCTATCACCCGTGCGACACCGCCCGCGCTGAGCGGCTTCAAACTCTCGCGTTTAGCAATCGATCCAATCATTTTAGCGAAAAGGTTTAAGGACTTTGGTGAACGGTCAAAATCAGTGTTAAAATCAGCTTGGACCTTGAAAAGCTCCGCGAAATCAGGATCGAGATGGCGCAGTAGCGAATACAGGAGCCTGTCGCCTACCAGAATAACCCGCACATCTAGGGGGATCGGATCTGGCTCTAGCGAAGAAGTGCTCGCCAGAGAGAGCTTTTCCGCAGGCGAAATTATCGAGATGGCACTATCTTGTAGGCAGCGCTTCAGACCATCCCAAGCAAAGGCCTCCAATATCACCCGGCGGGCGTCGAGCATCAAATACCCGCCATTCGCCCGATGCAGGGAGCCGGGTTTAATAAGCGTAAAATTTGTCGCCAGAGTACCCATAGTCGAAATATGCTCGACCCGGCCGGTCAGGTTAGCGAGCGTAGGCAATGGCTCTTCAATTACCGGAGCGCAGGTTTCGCCATTTTTGCCATGCGTAACCATTACATTCACAGTGTATCGATGAAACTCCGCATATTCGTGATATCGTGAAGTCACGATCGGGAAAGGTCCGTCACCACTTTCTTCGGTTTCCAGAATGAAATAGTCGGCGTTTTCCAGAATATCTTCGCGCACGGCTTTAAGGTATTCAATAATGCCCGCAATCTCTACAAATTGCTCTCTGACCTCGTCTATTTCTGTTTCTACCGTCTGCTTTGCCATCGCAGCATTTAGTTCAACCACAGCCTTGCGATGCTTTTTATCTCGTTTTGGTATGGCTCTTAAAACTTCGGCTAAATCGTCTTGCGCTGCCGTAATTTGCCGGTCAATTTCAGCACGTTCCTTTGCGGGAAGTTTCTTAAACGCTTCCGGGCTAAGCCCCTTGCCGTCTTTTATTGCTGTCACCACAAACCCGTCTGGTGTTTGTAAAATATTTACATTTCTTTTTGCCGCTCTCGCATTGAGTTCCAGAAATGAATCCTCACGTTCATCGGCGAATTTCTGTTTGATATCTTGCCGCTTGTTCTGGTATTCGTCTGACTCAAACAAAGCCGGAATTGCCGAGGCGAGATCATTTATCAACTCATCCATTTCCGCTTTAAAGCGGGGGGCGACCCCACTTGGCAGCGCCAGCGCAATTGGTTTGTGGGGTGCTTGGAAATTATTCACGTATACCCAGTCCTGAGGCAAAGGTCGTTGGCAAGCTTGCGCTTCTAGCGAGCTTTTTACTGCCGAGTGCCGGCCCGTGCCCGCAGGCCCCAAAGCATAAAGGTTAAAGCTCGGGTGTTTGATGCCAGCGGCAAGATCGATGGCTTTCAATGCGCGTTCCTGCCCCAAAAGGCCTGGAAAGTCTGGCAATTCTGCAGTTGTCATGAACCCCAACGCTTGAGGATCGCAGATTGATCGCAACGCCGCCGCCGGAAGACCCGAAGGTCTCTCTAGCCCCTTTTTCCAACCCTTTTCCATATTTCCCTCTGCCAAAACCAAGACATAAAAACTTTGCACTGCCAATCACTCTTCGCAATGACCCAAGTCAAATCAATTATTCGGTCGACACATTGTCAGGTTCGCAGGGGCGCCAACCCGTCCCGTCTGACAGTAAAGCCTTTGGTGAAATACTGCGTCTTGGGATGGGGGCAAACGGACAAGACTCGACTGGAGTCAGGATAAGTGTAACAGTCGATGTCACCAATATTCTTCCAGATACAACGCGTTCTTTGACGGGGCCAATTGATGTTTAAAAATGCAATCAAAATCTTTAGTATCTATGGAATAGACATCCGCATTGATCCGAGCTGGCTGTTGGTCGCCGCATTATTTGTCTGGAACCTGTCGGCACAATACTTTCCAGAATTGCTGCCCGGGTTATCTCAGAGCACGTATATATCTCTTGGCATTGTCGCGATGCTGGGGTTTTTCGCATCGTTGTTATTGCACGAATTGGCGCATTCAGTTGTGGCGATATCCTATGGCCTGAAAATCACTGGAATTACGTTGTTCATTTTCGGTGGCGTTGCAGGGTTGAAAAGCGAACCCAAAGATGCGCGTTCGGAATTCTGGATCGCAATCGCCGGTCCGGCCATGAGTTTCGCTCTGGCGCTGTTTGGAAGTGTCATGGCCAATGTTTTGATCAACATGGGCGCCAATGAACCCGTTATCGTCCTATTTGCCTATCTAGGGCTGGCAAACCTGGTGCTGGCGATCTTCAACTTGGTTCCGGCATTCCCGATGGACGGCGGAAGAGTTCTGCGGGCTTTTCTGTGGTATCTGAAGTCCGACCTTGAATATGCGACCCGTGTTGCGAGCCGACTTGGCACCATTTTGGGCGTCAGCTTTATGGCGATGGGGCTATTTTTGGTGGTCAGCGGTGCTGGAGTCGGAGGGTTTTGGCTAATACTGATCGGTTTTTTTGTCTTTGGCTCATCTCGCGGAGCCTATGAAAGCCAAAAAGTCGACCGGATTTTACTGGGCCATACGGTCGAACAGTTAATGACACGGGGACCAATAACCGTTTCCCCCTCGATGACGATCAGCGAGTTGGTACATGATGTTGTTTTGGGGCGGAATGTCGGGTTTGTCCCGGTGGTGGACGGAGCGGAATTACTTGGATATATCGACCGCAATATTCTGCATGGGATTAACCGTACCACTTGGGATGATTTGACGGTGGGGCAGGCCTACGTGCCTTTGTCAGCGGATAATTCGGTTCCCGAAAACTACCTTGTAAAGGAATTGGTAGGCCGAATGCAGCTTGGTGGTCAGAAAAAATTTCTTGTTGTGCGCGGAGATCAACTGCTGGGCGTGATATCCATTACCGATATCATAACCTATATTTCATTGGAAAACGAATTTGGACGTCCCGTTAAATAGCTAAGCACAAATTATATCGGGTTCTGCTGTTTGCATCTAGGTACAAGCCCCCGACACGTGATATCCAGCGGTTATTTAGAACTTTTGGGTTAGCAAATAATAGTCTTCGTCCACGGAATAAACCACACCATCAGGCATTTCCTGCCAGTTTTCGTCTGTCAGCGGTTCCGAGGCAATTTCTACCGCTCGATAGTCTGATCCAAAGTCATGATGCACGTGAGATTTCCCGCAGATCGGGCATTCAAATTCGAACTCACGCTCAAGATGCCACAGTGTCCGGTTATAGCGGCTCCCGATTAGCTGGTCTCCGTCGGTCAGAACGATATTGAGGCCAACTTTTCGGCTCGGATCAATTTCCTGAGACCAATCAATAATCTGCCTTAGACCTTTGCCGACAGTATTCATGAGAGGGACTTCGGGATGGTCTTGATAGAGCGACATAAGGTAATAGAAAATATGCTCGCTGTCCGTCGTTCCCTTGATGCTATTGCGGAACAATGGGTCAATTTCGGGCATCATCTTGTCACGAACCTCAAGGAAGTTCGGAACCGTACCATTATGGGCAAAAATCCAGCGTCCGTGGCAAAACGGATGAGTGTTTTCAATAGAATGTTCACCAACGGTTGCTCTTCGCACATGCGCTACGACGGTGTGCGCATAGATACGGGAAGCATTTTTAGAAAAATGCTCACCGTGAAAGGCTGCCCAGATTTGTTTTTCGATCATTGGCAAATCATCGGGGTAGTCAGCGACCCCCCAGCCATGTGCATGCACCAGTCCCTCGGAATCTCCGGCACTTTGGGCCATCAAGCTGTTTTGTGATCGGACAAGGCTGCATTCCACACGTGTTGGTTCATTGGCAGCAAAAGCATATAGCCGGCACATAATAACGACCTCCATGATGTTATAGCATTGTAATTCGCTTCTGTGTTTTCAGCAACCGCATTGATTTAATTCAATGCACTTGGAAAAGCACGATATAGTATGAAGGCAACGCCGATCTGAATGCCATAGGAGACGTAATGTCGAAATTAACCTATAGAAAATCAGCCAAACGGTTGAACATTTCAGCACGCCTTCCAGTCATCCAGCGGCGTGTTGTAGATCTGAACTCCTCTGAGTGGAATCTGGTTAAGGCGGTAGCTTCGGAAATTTTGGGCGAGAGTCGCAACCATGCGGAGCTTTCCTATTTCCAACCACAGGTTCAGCAAGGGCTGGGTGATACGTCTTATATATTTTTTGGTGACATCAGAGAGATTCGTCTATTTGGAAATCGCAATGCAAGCCCGATTGAATACCGCTTGTCGGTCCTTGCCGGAGAGGGCGATCTGGTCGTTATTAGTGGCAAACAGAATCGCGATTTCGAGCAATATCTGGAAAAGGAATTAAGCCTTGGCCGCCGTGAGTATTTGTATACGGGCGTATCTGATGATGATGGCACTGTTCCGACACTGCTCAGATGCTTAAACGATATAAACATTTACGCGCAACTGCGCACTAAAGTTGAAGAACGCGGCGGCGCTACTTTGGTGGCGCACATCTCGACCGGTACCGTTTGGGCCCTTGCCAGAAAACTCGGACGCGATACTGGCCTACCAATACATGTTGCCGGACCGAGGCCCTCCCTGACAGTGCAGGCGAATGACAAGCTGTGGTTCGCGTCGCTCACAACCCGTTTGTTTGGCAAATCCTCTGTGCCGCTTACTTATTCCGTCTTTGGTAAAGCGGCACTGGCTGGCCGCGTACATTCTCTGGCGCGAGATTTTGAAAAAATCGTTATCAAAATCCCTGACAGCGCAGGTTCGGCAGGCAATTTCCCTATTTTATCAGCCGATATCGCAGGTATGAGTGTAAAGAAACTGTACCGGTTCTTGGATGCAATGATCGCAGATGTTGTCGGTTCTGCTCCTTACCCGATGATGGCTCAGGTTTGGAAACGTGATGTCTTAACAAGCCCGTCTATCCAGCTCTGGATTCCTCTTCCTGGAGATGGTCCGCCTGTCATCGAGGGTATATTCGAGCAATATGTCACCGGACAAGCTGGCCGGTTCTCGGGCGCGATGCTGGCCTCGCTGCCTGACGACTGGGATTTCAGGCTATCAAGAGATGCCTTGATGCTGGGTTGTGTATTGCAGGCACTCGGCTATTTTGGGCGCTGTAGCTTTGATACGGTGATATCGGGCGAGAATTTCGGATCCGCTCGCCTACACTGGATCGAATGTAACGGCCGGTGGGGCGGAGTTTCTGTGCCGATGTCACTTATGAACCGCCTATTTGCCCCCGATGAAACGCCTGCTTACATTATCTCGCACAATAATGTTCAATTTCCGTCACAGCACCCATCTTCAACCAGTCTGGATATATTTGCGGATAAGCTATGGCATCCAGATGCGGTTAGCGGGATCGTTTTCATATCACCGATCAGCTTTGACGAAGGGAACGCTCTGATATTTTTATCGCTTGCGGCCAGAACCAAAGATGCGCTCGATCAGGCCGATGCTGTATTTCAAAGGCTGGCGGAGATTACTTAAGTGCTGGTGATCTGCGGAATTGTGGAGCCTTTCTTCGAGCCAACCATCAACAATTTCCAAGATGACTTGTATCAAAGACATTATGAACAGCTTGGCTAATATAGCAGTGCATTCTGGCTGGATGCAGGCAACCAAATAGGGACCCGAGCTAAAAAAAGGAACGTATCATGACAGATATTGCACAAATCATCTTCAAGGACGTTGAGCATTCCGATCTTGTTGAAGAGCGGATTGGCAATCGCATCCACAAGCTAGAGCAGATATTTGACCGGATTATTAGCTGCAAGGTCTGGGTTCGCGCCCCGCACCGGCGACATACAAAGGGCATGCGCTACATAGTCGATATTGAGCTTCAAACGCCTATGGGTACGCTTACAGTCGGTCGGGAACCGGGTGATGTGAACGCACATGAAAACCTTGACGTGACGGTTCGAGATGCTTTCAACGCAATGGAACGCCAGCTTCGCAAGCATAAAGAGCTCCACAGTGGCCGCCCCGAGGAAGGTGTGAGCCCGCTTCAGGGAACTATTGAGCGCCTTGAGCCAGAGAAAGACAGCGGCCATATCTCAACCACTGACGGTCGGTTGATCTATTTCCATCGCAATGCAGTGATTGATCATAGTTTTGACGATCTCAAAATCGGCAGCGCTGTCGAGTTGGTTGTGGATAGAGAGGGTGCTGAAGGTGGGCCACATGCCAGCACTGTTCGCCCGATCAGCAAATTGCGGCTCATAAATCAGACTTGATATGATACCGGTTCCGATATGCCGAGTCCTGCATTTGAGACAAAATCTCAACTGATCGCTTTAAATCCGTTGGGTAAGATGCTCACACGGTGTGTGAGTTGAGGCCACTGCCGTGCATGCTATAAAATCAGTTCGGCTTTGATGATTTTGAAGAAGGTTTCCGTCGCTGTGTTGTCATATCTGTTGCTTTTACCGCTCACTAACGGTGAGAGACCGTTTGAAGCGCGAGGGGTCATCAACCGCTGCTTTGATGATCAGTGAAGCGATTGGGCCAACCCCTGGCACAGCCATTATCCGCATACAGTCCTCATCTTGGCTGGCGCCGCTTATAACCCTGCGATCCAGTTCCAGAAAGTGCTGATACAAAACCAGAGGCGCATCCAGATTCTGGCTTAGGATTTTTGCGGTCGCAGCACCCAACTGACATCAAGAACGGCCAATAGCGAAGCTTTTTCGTTTGGCTTCCTTCGGCGCGAATGTGCTACATGCGATCACGCTCCTTGCTTAATGGGGGCGGGCAATCTGTAAGAGGCTGAATTTGATCCTCGTCAATGACACTTCCGCTCGAGACGTTATTCTGAAGGGAGTTTAATCGATTACGATGCCCAAGGAACTTATATGAAACGCGGTGAGAACCAGCGGCTGATTGAATTCCTGTCTAATCCAGCGACACATGACACGGTGGAACCTGTAAAGGTAATCCACACGCATGCCGCAATCATATTTTTGGCCGGTCAGACGGCATATAAAATAAAGCGGCCAGTACGCTATACCTACCTTGACTTCTCGACGCTGGAACGGCGGCATTCGGTCTTGCAACGTGAGCTCACGCTGAACAAACTTGCTGCTCCGCAAATCTACTGCGACCTGATCCCTATCACCGAAACACCTGACGGCACTCTTACCCTTGGCGGCGACGGCACTGCTATCGAATGGGCGCTGCGCATGAACCGATTTTCGGCTGAGGCCGAACTGTCACAAATCGCGGCGCGCGGCGCATTTTCCGATAATTTGGCTGCTACTCTGGGCTATCAGATTGTGCTTTATCACTCCAATGCCCCTATCATACACAAGTACGAAGCGCGCAACCTCATTGGTGAAATTCTAGAGGAGTTGGACACTGAATTCTGCGCCATGATCGATGTTTTGCCTCAGAAAAAAATAACCACTTTTAACACCCGAGCACGCGCTGCTCTAGCAGCCGGCTCTGAGCTGCTGAAAGCACGGGGTGATAAGGGTTACGTCCGGCGTGGCCACGGGGATCTTCATCTGCGCAATCTGGTCTGCCTTGAAGGGCTGCCTGTGCTGTTTGATGCATTGGAATTCGACGAGAAACTTGGTACGATGGATGTGCTTTACGATCTGGCATTCCTAATCATGGATATGCTGCATTCAGGCCAGCGCCGCCCTGCGAACATCGTGCTGAACCGATACCTTTTTCACGCAAAAACTGACGATCACCTTACCGGTCTCGCCGCATTGCCCCTGTTTCTGAGCATTCGTGCCGCGATCCGCGCGATGGTTGCCGTGCAAGCCGGCGGCTTGTCCGTCAAAGACGTGGACGCCAGCGCACCCGAGGCCATCCGATATCTTGACGATGCGTTAACTTATCTCGCCCCGCCCGCACCCTGCCTTGTTGCTATCGGTGGGCTGTCAGGCACCGGCAAGACCACACTTGCCAGCGCTATTGCGCCTGAGATCGGCGCAGCGCCGGGCGCGTTGCATTTACGCAGCGACTTGGAACGAAAGGCGCTGTTTAACGTGGATGAATTCTACCACCTGTCGGCCGAAGCCTATACCGAAGAAGCAAGCCAAGCCGTCTATATTCGCCTGCATCAAAAGGCGCGGGCAGCGCTTTTGGCCGGTCACTCTGTCATCATTGATGCGGTCCATTTAACGGCTGTTCAGCGCGATGCCACCCAGTCCATCGCTAGCCAAGCAGGCGTGCCGTTCACTGGCCTGTGGTTGGAGGCCGACACCAAAATACTGACTACGCGTGTGATGGAACGTAAGCGCGATGCATCGGACGCAGATGAGACGGTCGTAAGCCTTCAAGCCGCCGCAGCAACCGGAGAGATTGACTGGAACAGGATCGAGGTCGAACAAACTATTGGCAGCATCCAAAATGACGCCCTCGCGGTCATCGCCGCCGGCAGCTAGTCAAGATTAAAAAAATGGGATTGTCTCCAAGGGCAGCATCGGGCCAATTCTATTGGAAAACTCGTGTTGCTTTGAGCTTAGATATCCAATCCAGATTTCTGAGCATTTGGAGGATCGTCGCTTAACCGAGTTACTGGGATGGCGCTAAACCGTGGCCGGTCCAGCACTCACTTGATAGAGGTCAAAGTTAAAAATATTCAAATTTGCTAGTTTTTCAGTAAGCTATTGAAGGGGCTTTCTATGCAACGAATAACGACTTGGTTTGTCATCGCCGATGGTGCGCGCGCACGATTTTTTTCTAATAATGGCATGGGGTCCGGGTTGAAGGTGGCGGTTTCCGTCGATCTGACCGGTGAAAACGCTCCCAGTCGCGACATGGGAACCGATCGCTCGGGACGTTCAGCAGATCATACGGGCAACATGCGCCATACGATGGATTCAAAAAGCGATCTGCATGAGGAATCTGAAAAAAATCTGGCGCACGAGATCGCGACATTATTGGATAATCACCGCAAGAAAAAGGCGTATGATGCGCTAGTCGTTGTCGCGGCGCCAAAGATGTTGGGATATATACGTGCCGCGATCAGCGACGACACCAAAAGCGTGATCAGTTGTGAGTTCGACAAAGACCTGACCAAGGTTTCGCATCACGATTTACCAAGCCGACTCAATGATCTGGGCGTTGGGGTGAAGTTCTAGGTGAGTGGCTATCGGAGAGTCGTCTAGAATATTTGGTACTTTGCTTGGTAACTTTGGCAGCAAAAAGAGACGTTTTAAACCGGTAAGCTCAGTTTTCCGGTGTTCGCGAACACAAAATCTTTCAGCGTATTTTATTCTCTAATCTGTCAATGTTTTCTTCTTCTGGTTTTTGTCGATGTCTGAGGTTGCCTTTGTTCTCTTCGAGCTCGTTGGCTAATGATGGGGTTGGCTGGAAGTAGGTCGACAAGGTTGAAACCGCAATCTGGCAGAATCTGTTGCTACAGAATACACGCCGTGTCCTACGCCCTCCCTCGGGCATCGTTCCCGCTGGGAACTGTTATTTGGAAATCCCCGGAATAGTTGGTTGTTCAGGCCTTAAGCTGCTTTGAAGTCAGATTTGTCTCGCAAGATGGCGTGAAGAATGATTGCAAGACGTCAAACCAGCACCACACGGGCTTTTCGCATCGTTGACCGCCCGGCGATTGCGAGCGCCCAGGATTTCAGCTTGAGATGTGCGGCGCATCTGCTCATCATGACGTTTGCCGCCTCATAAAAAAGTGTCCGAACTTTGACATCGCCCCGCTTTGAGATGCTGCCTGTATAATCGATCTCGCCAGATTGATGGCGTCGTGGCACCTGCGCTAGATATGCACTGACCTGCGCCCCAAGTATCCTCTAGTCGATGGAGAGTCCTTGGGGCGCAGGTCACAATTCCTGTAAAACATTGGCGGCGGGTTCCGTGGCACCTTCCACGGTTCTGTTTTAGTTGGTTGATCTGGCATAACTGTAACCCAAGCGAACGGCCGATATGCGAAAACTGCCATTGCTACTTCGCATCTGCAACGAATGACCGCTTCCCGCCCATACTGACCAAAACCCCTCCTGTCTTTGTCACTTCGAAACGTTGCAATCTAAGGGCAGGTCTTTCCATCCGTGCCCAGAGCCGTGATCTCTGAATTCACCTACAAACGACTGGACTTGCGGCGCCCCGCAAGCGTTAGTGTCTGTATCGTGAATGCCGCCCGGACCCCCGGGTTCTGCTCGGTACAAGACCCTGGAATATTTCAGGGTCACTGAGCGGAGATTAAAATGACCAAACCAGTGACATTAAATTCTGGCAAAGCCAAGGCAGAGACATCATCCAAGGCTAAGCCCAATCCAAGAATAATAAACCAACCGAAGCGCAAATCGAGACAAGAGCAGCTCAAAACATTATTGTCGCGCAAGAACGGCGCGACATCCGACAAAATCCAGACAGCGTTTGGTTGGCAGCCGCATCGTGTCAGAGCTGCGGTTTGCAGTCTTCGCAAAGCAGGCGAGGGCATCGAAAAGTTCAAAACTCCGGGCGGAACAGCCTATCGTATAGTGCCTGCGAGGGTTGCCAAATGAACGCGCCAGCTATGCTAGAACCAGATGTGGTTGCTACAATCGAGGTTTTTGATCGCAATGCCTGTCTGGAAAGCTGGAGGGAAGTATTCGGCCGCCCACCACCCAAGCATCTGTCCGTGAAGTTTATGAGCCGCGCGCTTATGTACGAAGAACAATGCCGAGTTGAAGGTGGTGTATCGCGCAAAACCTTGCAGGCACTCTCGAAACTCGCTTCAGGCAAAGGACAGGGCAGGGTGCATAGCCATACCCTCAAACCTGGCAATCATCTGGTGCGGGAATGGAACGGACGCACCTATCAGGTTGAGGTTCTGGACAAAGGCTTTCTTATGGATGGAAAGAAATATGCTTCTCTCTCTGCGATTGCCAAACGTATCACCGGCACGCACTGGTCCGGCCCGCGCTTCTTTGGGCTGGGCTGATGCAACGGATACGATGCGCTATTTATACCCGCAAAAGCTCCGAGGATGGTCTGGAACAGGAGTTTAACTCGTTAGATGCGCAGAGAGAGGCTTGCTGCCTATATCACCAGCCAGAAAGCCGAAGGCTGGGAAATGCTCTCAGACCATTATGATGATGGCGGAATATCGGGCGGCACCCTGGAGCGTCCAGCCCTGCAACAACTGCTGTCCGATATTGATGAGGGCAAGGTAGATCGCATTGTGGTTTACAAGATTGATCGATTGACCCGCTCGCTGGCCGACTTTGCCAAGATTGCCGATCGACTGGATGCCGCCGAAGCGTCCTTTGTATCTGTGACCCAGTCTTTTAATACTGCCACTAGCATGGGGAGATTGACGCTCGACATGCTGCTGAGCTTTGCCCAGTTCGAGCGCGAGGTCACAGCTGAACGCATTCGGGACAAGCTGGCAGCGTCCAAGCGAAAAGGGCTTTGGATGGGAGGCAATGTCCCCTTGGGATATCAGTCTAGCTGCAGAACCCTGGTCATCGATCCAGATGAAGCGGAGATCATAAAGCAGCTATATGATCTCTATGCGAAACATCGCAGTATTTGGAAGGTGCGGCATCGCGCCAACAAGCTTGGCCTGAAATCCAGAATCCGCATCAAGTCGGACGGAAGCACCACAGGCGGAAAGCCTTTTGGTCGTGGTCACATTCATCACATCCTGACCAACCCGATCTATGCTGGGCGCATCCGGCACAAGGACAAAGTCTTTGAGGGCCAGCACGATGCCATCATAGAACCAGAGCACTGGGAGGCCATCCAGAAGATGCTCACTGAAGTATCTGCAAAGGCACGTGGCAGCAAAAGCGCTGCACACCCGTCACCATTGTCTGGTAAGCTCTTTGACGAGACCGGCGACCGGCTAACCCCGAGCCATAGTCGGAAGAACGGGAAGCGTCTTCGCTATTACATCTCGCATCGTCTGGTCACCGACAAAAGCAAGAAACACCCGGATGCGTGGCGG
>Ga0209344_10004648_pt1 | contig 12409 bp, 7 predicted proteins | sample Cruoilmetagenom6_FD_187293 | JGI IMG/M metagenome (GOLD analysis project Ga0209344, IMG submission 187293) | Oil polluted marine microbial communities from Coal Oil Point, Santa Barbara, California, USA - Santa Barbara Oil Seep Sample 6 (SPAdes)... | ecosystem: Environmental > Aquatic > Marine >...
CAACAAGACCCACAGTACACGCAATACATGTATAACATGAATATTGTAAATCCGGCTTATGCAGGGAGTAGAGGTACTTTGAGTATAGGAGTATTGGGAAGAACACAATGGGTCGGTATAGATGGGGCTCCAAAAACGGCTACTTTGTCTGTACATGCACCTGTTGGTAGGAGTTTGGCAGCTGGTTTTACGGCAATTTCGGACAGTTATGGTCCGGTACAGGAGCAAAATATTTATGCAGATGTTTCATATACGATTTCTACTTCAGAAGAGGGTAGGTTGGCTTTTGGATTAAAAGGAGGTATTACCTTGTTTGATGTTGGCTTGTTATCTGCAGTTTTACCACAAACTTTACCAGGGGTAGATCCCTTGTTTTCAGATAATGTGAATGAGTTATTTCCAAATTTTGGAGCTGGAGCATATTATTATAATGAGCGTTTTTATGTGGGTTTATCGGTACCGAATATATTAGAGACCAAACATTTAGAGAAACAGAGTGGCTCGATAACCAGAGCAGCAGAGGAGACCCATTACTTTTTATCAGCAGGTTATGTATTTTATTTATCTGAGAATTTAAAATTCAAGCCTTCAACAATGGTAAAGGGAGTATCTGGTTCACCATTATCGGTTGATGTGTCGGCTAACTTTTTGATGAATGATAGATTAGAATTAGGTTTAAATTATAGATTAGATGATTCTATAGGAGCTTTGGTTAATTTTGGAGTAACCCCAAGTTTACGAATCGGCTATGCTTATGATTATACAACGACCAATTTAGGAAATTTCAATAGTGGTACCCATGAGGCATTTTTATTATGGGATATAGATTTCTCAAAGAAAAACTTAAAATCACCTAGATTCTTTTAAAAAAAGGAAAGTAAATTATGAAAAAATATATAATAACGGTATTCATGTTTAGTTTGGCATTTATGAATGCACAAACTCAAGAGACTGATACAACTTCCAACACAGGATTAACAGATGGTTCTGGAAAATATACTATAAAGAATCTTGAGATAAATACACAGAACTCAGATTTTGGACCGTCTTATTTAGGAGCTAATCAATTAGTATTTGCGTCTCCCCGTAAAGGATTTAGAGTAGTAAAAGATGTTTGGGAACAAAACGGACAACGTTTTTTAGAACTATATACCGCTACAATTAATAATGCGACAGCTGAAGTTTCTGATCAAGAGCGACTGAAAGGCGCTGTAAATAGTAGATATCATGAAGCTCAGGCTGTATTCACAAAAGATGGTAAAACAGTTTATTTTACTAGAGATAACTATTATAATAAGAGATTAGGAATTGATAATAAAGGTTGGACAAACTTGGCAATGTTTAAAGCTTCTGTTGATAATGAAGGTGAATGGATTAATATTATACCTATGCCATTTAATAATGTTGAGTATTCTGTAGGTCATCCTGCTTTAAGTGAGGATGAAAAGACCTTGTATTTTGCTTCTGATATGCCAGGAACAATGGGGGAAACAGATATCTTTCAAGTTGCTGTAAATCAAAGTGGATTTGGAATTCCTGTAAATTTAGGTCCCAAAACAAACTCAACTTCCAAAGATTGGTATCCTTTTGTTGATAAAGAAACATTATATTTTACATCCGATCGTTACGGAGGTAAAGGCGGTTCAGATGTGTATGCAACTAAATTAGTTGGCTTTATTCCAAATCCGGTATTACTCAATGAACCAATAAATTCGTCTAGTGATGATTTTGCATTTATCATCGATAACGTGACAAGAAAAGGTTATTTTTCGTCAAATAGAGAAGGTGGTAAAGGAGATGATGATATCTATTCTTTGATTGAAGAAGAACGAGTTGAGTTTAAATGTAAACAGATAATAGCCGGTGAAGTTCGGGACAAAAATACTACAGATTTATTGCCCGGTGCAGAAGTTGTTTTAAGTGATAAAGATGGTAATGTATTAGAAAGTCAGGTTGTAAAAGAAGAAGCTACTTTTTCCTTTGAAGTTTTGTGTGAAACTGAGTATAAGCTAGAAGGTAAAAAAGTGAATTATACACCTCAAACAAAAGGTTTTACTACTTCTGATGAAGCTGATATAGAATCAAAACTCTTAATATTGTTAGGCACAGGTGATATTGATTTTGTTACTGATGCTTCGGGTAAAAACCAAACAGGAGAACAGAGAGAAGATCTAAAGCCTGAAGGCTTACCAGATGTATTACCAGATGAAATAGTACAATCTACAACAGGACAATATATCGTAAATATTGAACCAATTTATTTTGATCTAAACTCTTCTTATTTGACCAAGCAAGCTAAAATTGAATTACAGAAGGTGGTTAATTTAATGAATGAATATCCAAAAATGATTATTGAATCTGCATCACATACCGACTCTAGAGGTACTAAAGGTTATAATATGTGGTTATCAGATAGAAGAGCAAAATCTACAGTTAATTATATAATTGAAAGAGGTATAGATGCTTCTAGAATAACCGGTAGGGGTTATGGAGATACACAATTAATTAATAATTGCACCAAAGAAGTTAATTGTACCGATGCACAACATGCTTTAAATCGAAGAACAGATTTTGTAATTATAAAAATGTAAAATCAACTAACTAATTAAAGAAAAACCTTCGGTTATACGGAGGTTTTTTAATTTCTAATAAATACTCACTATATTTGAGATAACATTTTATTATAACTCTGTTTAATAATTAGAATGAAATCGCTACTTACAATTATTTTTATATTCAATATTTTCTTCATCAATGCTCAAGATAAAGAAGAAGTAGCTTCTTGTACACAAACTCTTACTGGAGAAGTAAGAGATAAGATCACTACAGATATTTTAGCTGAAGCTATAGTAGTTCTAACCGATAAAGATGGTAATATTATTGAAACACAAATGGTAAAAGAAGATGGAATTTTCTCTTTTATAATTAAATGCAAGACAGAATATGGACTTGAAGGTAAAAAGACAGAATTTACATCTGAATCTAAAACTTTTACTACAGATGATAAAGCTGGAAAAGTATTGAAATTATTAATTTTGCTTGATAAAGGTAATATTGATTTCATAACAGATGCTAAAGCTAAAAAAGTTACTTATGATTCTGTGGCTAAAATAGAAGATGTTAAGTTGATAAATTTACCAGATGTAGTTCCAGATGTAGTTCCAGATGTAGTTCCAGATGTAGTTCCAGATGTAGTTCCAGATGCAGAACCAGATGTAATTGAACGACCAATATCTCAACTATCCAAAACAATAACTGGTAATAATACAGTAAAGATTGATCCAGTTTATTTTGACTATGAATCCTCATGGCTAAATGAAAACATGAAAGCCGATTTGTCAAAAATTGTAGATTTAATGAAAAAGAATCCAGAAATGGTATTAGAATGTTCAGGCCATGCAGATTCCAAAGGAACAGATTCTTATAATCAATGGATGTCAGATAGACGAGTAAAAAGAGTCATTGATTATGTAATAAACAGAGGAATTGGAGTATCGCGTATTTCTGGAAAGGGGTACGGTGAGAAAAAACTGGTAAATCAATGCACAAATGAGATAGTGTGCACAGATGCACAACGCGCAGTAAATCGTAGAGTCGAATTTGTAATAAAAAAAATGTAAAATCATCAAATTAAATTTTTAAAAGCCTTTCATAATAACGAAGGCTTTCTTAATTTATAACCTAAGTTCGACCTAATACTTGTTTACAGTTTGAGTGAATTTTTATTCAATTCGTAGGTGTCTTTTTGACGGACTAACAGGTTAGTTTTAAAAAATATGGCAAGAATTGGAAAAAATTCATCAAATCCTTTGGAAGTCCTAAGAAAAGGCAATCTTTTGAGGTAAAATTATTAAAATATCTAGATATTCTTTTAAATTTTACACTTCAAATCTCACCTCTTCTTAGGATTCTGTAAATTAAATCTTAGGTCGAACTCAGGTTATAAGATATACTTGCTATATTTGGTACGGCTTTTGACTACTTATTAATAAAAAACCAAAGATGCGGTTATTATTAACGCTATTATTCATATTAAATATCACTTTGATTCATGCTCAAATAGAGCGTGCAGACTCAATTATGGCGGCAGAATATAGTATTAAAAGTATTGATGCGAATACTAAATATTCTGACTTTGGCTCTACCTTTATGGGTGATAAAATAGTATTTTCTTCAACCAGAAAAAAGCCAGGTATAAACAAGAGAGTTTGGAGAGGAAATAATCAACCCTTTTTAGATTTATATAAAGGTGATTTACTTTCTAACGGCGAAATTGATAATGTGTCCCCATTTTCAGATAAAGTAAATACAAAATATCATGATGCCTTTGTGAGTTTTTCATCAGATTTAAAGGAAGTTTATTTTACATCAAATGATAAAGTAAATAGAAAGATAAAGTCTAAATCTGTTAAAATTTTCAAGGCAACTGTATCTCACAATAACGAATGGACAAATTTGAAAAACTTACCCTTTAACAGCGACGGATATGATGCTGGTCACCCCTTTATAAATAAAGATGGTTCAAGAATTTATTTTGTTTCTAATATGCAAGGCACTTTAGGAGATAAAGATATTTTTTATGTAGAAATTAAAAAAGGTTATTATGGTGCTCCTGTTAACTTAGGACCAACAATAAATTCCCCTTATAAAGAATATACACCATTTATTGATGGAGATCTAATTTACTTTTCTTCTGACCGTAAAGGAGGAAAAGGGGGTTTGGATATTTATGTAACTAAACTTGACGGATCATTACCTGAACCTATAAATTTAGGTTCAACAATAAATAGTAAAGCTGATGATTTTTCATTCATTATCAACAGCGAAAAATTACAGGGTTACTTTTCATCAAATCGTAAAGGAGGTAAGGGTGATGACGATATCTATACTTTCGTTCAAAAAACTACAATTATAATATGTGACCAGGCCATATCCGGTGTGGTAAAAGATAAAGTTACAGGTTTCGTTTTAAATAACGCTCTGGTTTCATTAATAGATAAAGAAGGTAATAAAATAAGAACAGTATCAACCTTAGCCGATGGAGCTTTCTATTTCGGATTAGATTGTGCACAAGAATATACACTTGAAGTCACAAAAAATGGATTCTTTCCAACAAATACTTCTCTTCAAACATCTAATGCAAATGGATTTGAAAATGAAGTTGAAATTCTAATTGAAGAAATAGAATTTGTGACTCGTAATGGTGTTGAAATGTTAAATGTGGCAAATATCAATTTCGAACTGAATAAAGCTGATATTAAAGAGGATTCTAAACGAACGTTAGATAAAGTACTTCGTTTAATGAATAAATATCCAAATATGCATATCGATTTTGGAGCTCATACAGACGCTAGAGGGCCGGATGTACTGAATTTATCTTTATCAAAACAAAGATCTGTAGAAACAGTTTCATATTTGATTTCGCAAGGCATTAGACCCGATAGATTGTCAGGTAAAGGATACGGAGAAACAAAACTGTTAAATGAATGCGCCAATAATGTTAAATGTACTGAATTACAACACAAAGAAAATAAACGTACAGAATTTGTAGTCATTAAAAAAGAATAAAGTATAATTCATTTAAAATAATTAAAAAAGTGCTCCTTAAGAGTGCTTTTTTTTATGCTATCATCTAAACAAGTTGCTTTTCGAAGAATTAGGCGAATTTATTTTTATTTGTAGCAAGGTAAAATTTTCAAGGATAGTTTAACTATCATTTAATATTTTAACGAAGTTAGATGTGAAAAGGAGAAGATAAAAATTTGAATAAATTATTTGTTTAGAGGATATAAAGGTTAGTTTCAATAAAATATGTAATTTCGCACCTCAAAAGAAAATTAAGGCTTAAAATGAGCGTAAAGTATAGGGAATATAAAGGGTTAGACCTTCCAAAAGTTGCAGAGGAAACATTACAATTTTGGGAAGATAACGATATATTCAATAAAAGTATTACATCAAAAGACGAAAACAATCCGTTTGTATTTTTTGAAGGACCACCTTCTGCTAACGGTCTACCTGGAATTCATCATGTGATGGGACGTACTATAAAAGATATTTTTTGTCGTTATAAAACTTTACAAGGTTATCAAGTTAAGCGAAAAGCGGGCTGGGATACGCACGGTTTACCAATTGAATTAGGTGTAGAAAAAGAATTGGGTATTACGAAAGAAGATATTGGTAAAAAAATTTCTATAGAAGAGTATAATGAAGCTTGTAAAAAAGCTGTTATGCGTTATACCGATGTTTGGGAAGAGTTAACCCGAAAAATGGGACATTGGGTAGATATGAAAGATCCATATATTACCTATAAACCCAAATATATTGAAAGCGTTTGGTGGTTGTTAAAACAAATCTATAATAAAGATTTGTTATATAAAGGCTATTCTATTCAACCATATTCGCCAAAAGCCGGTACAGGTTTGAGTTCACATGAATTAAACCAGCCAGGTACTTATCAGGATATTACTGATACTACAGTTGTCGCACAGTTTAAAGCAATAGAAGAAACATTACCTGATTTTTTGCAAAACGAAGGAACCGTTTTTTTCTTAGCGTGGACGACAACTCCTTGGACCTTGCCTAGTAATACCGCTTTAACCATAGGTAACAAAATTGACTATATATTGGTAGAGACGTATAATCAATATACATTCCAACCGATGAACGTTATTTTGGCAAAGAACCTTGTTGGAACGCAATTCGCAGGAAAGTTTAATGAAGTAGGAAATAAATCTGATTTATTAGCTTATAAGTCAGGAGATAAAAAGATTCCTTACTATGTGGTTAAAGAGTTTAAAGGGAAAAATCTTGTCGGAATCCGATATGAACAATTATTAAAATATGCCCTGCCATATCAACATCCGGAAAATGCATTTCGAGTAATTTCAGGTGATTTTGTTACTACCGAAGATGGTACGGGTATCGTCCACACTGCGCCAACGTTTGGTGCTGATGATGCAATGGTGGCAAAACAAGCGGAACCAGAGGTACCTCCTTTGTTAGTCTTAGACGAAAATAATAATCCCGTTCCATTAGTGAATTTACAAGGTAAATTCAGACCCGAAATGGCTGAATTTGGAGGGAAATACGTAAAAAATGAATATTATGAAGATGGCAAAGCTCCAGAACGTTCTGTTGACGTAGAATTGGCAATCAAATTAAAAGAAGAAAATAAAGCCTTTAAAGTTGAGAAATATAAGCATAGCTATCCTAATTGCTGGCGAACAGATAAACCAATTTTGTACTATCCTCTAGATTCTTGGTTTATTAAGGTTTCTGAGAAGCGAGATCGAATGTATGAGCTAAACCAAACAATTAACTGGAAACCGAAATCTACCGGTGAAGGTCGTTTCGGGAACTGGTTAAAAAATGCCAATGACTGGAACTTATCGCGTTCACGCTTTTGGGGAATTCCTTTACCTATTTGGCGAACTGAAGATGGGAAGGAAGAAATTATGATAGGTTCCGTTGAAGAATTGAAAAATGAGATGGAGCGTTCTGTGAAGGCAGGTATCATGTCTGAAGCAATCTTTAAAGATTTCGAAATTGGTAATATGACCGAAGAAAACTATGATAAGATTGATTTACATAAAAATATTGTTGATCAAATTGTCTTAGTTTCTCCTTCAGGGAAAGAGATGAAACGTGAATCAGATTTAATAGATGTTTGGTTTGATTCTGGATCAATGCCTTATGCTCAATGGCACTATCCGTTTGAAAATAAAGAATTAATCGATGAAAATAAATTCTTTCCGGCTGATTTTATTGCTGAAGGAGTTGACCAAACACGCGGTTGGTTTTATACACAACATGCAATAGCAAGTTTGGTTTTTGATTCTGTTGCCTATAAAAATGTAGTGTCTAATGGTTTGGTGCTGGACAAAGAAGGTAAGAAAATGTCGAAACGCCTGGGCAATGCTGTTGACCCCTTTGAAACCATGGAAAAATATGGCCCGGATGCGACACGTTGGTATATGATTTCAAACGCAAATCCATGGGATAATTTAAAATTTGATATTGAAGGTATAGCGGAGGTTAGACGGAAGTTTTTTGGTACCTTATACAATACTTATTCATTCTTTACTTTGTACGCAAATATTGATAATTTCACCTACGCTGAGGCGGAAATTGCTATTGAAAAACGACCGGAAATTGATCGTTGGGTGCTCTCAGAATTAAATACCTTGATTAAAAATGTAGAATCTTTTTATGAAGATTACGAACCAACAAAAGCAACAAGAGCAATACAATATTTTGTTTCTGAAAACTTAAGTAACTGGTTTGTTCGTTTAAGCAGAAGACGTTTCTGGAAAGGTGATTATGGTCAAGATAAGATTTCGGCATATCAAACATTATATACTTGTATGCTTACAGTTGCAAAATTAGCTTCACCGGTTGCTCCATTTTTTATGGATCATTTATACAAAAATTTAACAAATGTGACTTCTTTAAATGATGTTGAATCTGTACATTTGTCTAATTTTCCAACATACGAAAAAGAGATTGTTGACGTTTCATTAGAACGTAAAATGCAAAAAGCGCAGGCAATTTCGTCAATGGTATTGTCATTGCGTAAAAAAGAAATGATCAAAGTACGTCAGCCATTGCAACGTATTATGATACCTGTTTTAGATGCACAAGATAGGGCAGATATTAAAGCTGTTGCAAGCTTGATTATTGCAGAGGTAAATGTGAAGGAGATTGAGCTTATTGATGACGCTTCTGGTATTTTGGTTAAAAATATCAAACCAAATTTCAAGGTCTTAGGTCCAAGATTTGGTAAGGATATGCGTTTAGTAGCTGGAGAGGTTCAAAAATTTGAACAAAAAGATATTAACAAAATTGAAAAAGATGGTGAAATAGCCATTGAAATTAATGGCGAAAATATTATATTGACCCTTGAAGAAGTAGAAATAACTTCACAGGATATTGAAGGTTGGTTAGTTGCTAATCAGGGCAATTTAACAGTAGCATTAGACGTTACTATATCTGACGATTTACGAAAAGAAGGTATTGCAAGAGAGTTAGTGAATAGAATTCAAAACTTACGTAAGGAATCAGGATTAGAAGTGACAGATAAAATAAAGCTAATTATTAAAAAAGATGGAATTGTGGATGATGCAATTCTAATTAATGAAAAATATATTAAGAACGAAACATTAACTAACGAATTAGTTCTAATAGATGAAGTAAAAAATGGTATAGAAGTTGTTTTTGACAATGTAAATACTAAATTGTTTATTGAGAAAAATTAAAGATCATGATTGAAAATACAGTAAGATATTCAGACGCAGATTTAAAAGGGTTTAAACAAATAATTGAAGAGAAAATTGCCAGAGCTAAAGAAGATTTAGCTATGCTTAGAAGTTCGTATATGAATAATGGTAATAACGGTACCGATGATACTTCACCAACATTTAAGGCTTTTGAAGAAGGCTCTGAAACAATGTCTAAAGAAGCAAATGTGCAATTGGCCATTCGCCAGGAAAAATTTATTAGAGACTTGAATAATGCCTTATTGAGAATTGAGAATAAAACTTATGGGGTTTGTAGAGTCACTGGGAAACTAATTCAAAAAGAACGTTTGAAATTAGTACCACATGCTACTTTAAGCATTGAAGCAAAAAATCGTCAATAACAAAGAAAAAGCTTCCTAATTTGGGAGTTTTTTTTTGCTATCCTTGAAACTTTACAAATACATATTATTGTTACTTGATTCAACAACTTTGATAGTACAAAGTATTCATAATAAAACGATATATTCCACCGTTAAAACACATAGAATAGAATCTACAAATAATTTAGAACTCATCAATATTAATAAAGGCAGCTTTTCAAGTAAATGAAAAAACCCATTATCATAATAATTATTATTCTGATTATCGATCAGATTAGTAAGATTTATATGAAAACTCATTTTGTATTAAGTGATGAGATCAAGGTGCTTGGTTTAGATTGGTTTCGAATTCATTTTTTAGAGAATAATGGTATGGCTTGGGGAACTGAGTTCGGAGGTAAAAACGGCAAGTTATTTTTAACTCTATTTCGGTTAGCGGCAATTACAGGAATTGGTTACTGGTTATATGCTGCTGTTAAAAGTGAATCTCCCAAAATATTGGTAACTGCTATTGCTTTAATTTTTGCCGGAGCTCTTGGTAATATTATAGATTCTGTTTTTTACGGAGTTTTATTTAGTGATAGTTATACAAGTGTTGCTACTTTCATACCTGAAGGTGGAGGTTACAGTTCTTTATTTCATGGTAAAGTTGTAGATATGCTCTTCTTTCCATTAGTTGACGGTACTTTACCTGAATGGATACCAAGTATTAGCTTTATGTGGCCAGAATGGTTACCATTTGTAGGTGGTGAATTGTTTACATTGTTTGTTGATAGGCATTTTTCTTTTTTTGATCCTGTATTTAATATTGCTGATACAGCAATTTCAACAGGGGTAGGTATATTACTAGTATTCAATAAAAAAGCTTTTCCAAAAAAGGTTGAAGAGCAAGAAGATACGTATAAAATTGTACCGCCAATAGTTGTGCAACACTACGAAAAACCAAAGTCTTAGTTTTGAACTGAAGTTTAAATGTTTAACTTCGCTCTGTGTCAAATACAGCTTTAGAAATACAATTGAAAACCTTACCGAATTCACCAGGGGTATATCAATATTTTGATAAAGATGATACTATTTTATATGTTGGTAAGGCCAAAAATTTAAAAAAAAGAGTTGCCTCATATTTTACCAAAAACCATGAGTACGGTAAAACCAGAATTTTAGTAAAAAAAATTGCATCCATAAAGCATATTGTTGTTGCTACGGAAACAGATGCATTATTATTAGAGAATAATCTTATAAAAAAATATCAACCTCGCTATAATGTGATGTTGAAAGATGATAAAACCTACCCGTGGATTTGTATTAAAAAAGAAGCTTTTCCTAAAGTTTTTTTAACTAGAAATATTATTAAAGATGGTTCTGAGTATTATGGACCTTATACGTCCGTAAGGACTGTCAAGGCTTTATTGTCATTAATAAAAGAATTATATCCACTACGCTCATGCGCTTATGATTTGTCTAAAAAAAATATAGAATCAAATAAATATAAAGTTTGTCTGGAATATCATATTAAGAACTGTAAAGGAGCTTGTGAAGGCTTACAAACTGAGAATGATTATCTGGAAGATATAAAAGCAATAAGAAATATTGTAAAGGGTAACTTTAAAGAATCTTTACAAAAGTTTAATGATTTGATGTTCAATTTTGCCGCTAAAATGGAGTTTGAAGAAGCTCAAAAAATCAAAGAGAAAATTGATTTATTAGCTAATTATCAGGCAAAATCAACAGTGGTTAATCCTTCGATTTCAAACGTTGATATTTTTTCGATTATTTCAGATGAAAGTTTTGCCTATGTTAATTTTTTTAAAATTTCAAATGGTTCAATAATTCAATCATATACAACCGAGATTAAAAAGAAATTAGATGAATCTGATAAAGATTTACTTGAACTTTCAATTATTGAAATAAGACAAAGGTTCAATTCACAATCAAAAGAAATTTATGTCCCTTTTAAAGTAGGTATGGGAGATTCCGTCAAGGTAACTGTCCCTAAACTAGGTGATAAAAAGAGAATTGTTGAATTGTCAATTCGTAACGCAAAATACTTCCGTCAAGAACGATTTAAACAAATTAAAATAGTTGATCCAGATCGTCATACAAATCGCATTATGGCGCAAATGAAAAAAGATTTACGATTGTCGGAAGAACCTAGGCATATTGAATGTTTTGATAATTCTAATATTCAAGGTTCATACCCTGTAGCTTCATGTGTTGTTTTTAAAAACGGAAAACCGAGTAAAAAAGAGTATCGTCATTTTAATATTAAAACGGTAGTGGGCCCAGATGATTTTGGATCTATGGAAGAAGTTGTTCATAGGCGATATAAACGGCTATTAGAAGAGGGTCAGGATTTGCCACAGTTAATTGTTATTGATGGTGGTAAAGGACAACTATCATCATCTTTAAAAAGTTTAGATGTATTAGGCTTACGCGGAAAGATTGCCATAATTGGTATTGCAAAGCGTTTAGAAGAAATTTATTATCCTGGCGATTCCATACCGATGTATCTTGATAAAAAATCTGAAAGCTTAAAAATTATCCAACAACTACGTAATGAAGCACATCGATTTGCTATTACATTTCATAGAAACAAGAGAAGTAAAAGTGCCATTCAAACAGAATTAGAATTGATATCTGGTGTAGGAAAGCAAACTATTTTAAACCTTCTAAAACACTTTAAATCTGCAAAAAGAGTTAAAAGTGCCTCCTTTAGTAGTTTAGTTGATGTTGTGGGTAACGATAAAGCCAAAAAAATTTACGATTTTTTCAATTCAAAATAAGTACATTTAT